>OCVV011323312.1_pt1 | contig 33636 bp, 25 predicted proteins | sample 1539721 | NCBI WGS metagenome assembly OCVV01 (sample SAMN02144230, study PRJEB22623) | gut metagenome | biome: sheep rumen | host: Ovis aries | place: New Zealand | reverse complement strand
CAGCCGGGACAGTTCAGCCAGCCACAGCAGCCGGGACAGTTCAGCCAGCCACAGCAGCCGGGACAGTTCGGTCAGCCACAGCAGCCGGGACAGTTCGGACAGCCGCAGCAGCCGGGACAGTTCGGACAGCCACAGCAGCCGGGACAATTTGGTCAGCCACAGCAGCCGGGACAGTTCGGTCAGCCACGACCTAGTCAGTTCGGACAGCCGGGTATGATGGGAAATGGAATAACTGCATTTCTCAATAAGCTCAAGGCAGAACCTATCAGATGGACGGAGGTATCAGGAATAGTATTCATATTCCTTTCAGCTATAATTCCGTTATGGATCACTGCGGAGGTTCTAGGATATAAGGAGTCCTTTGGACTTTTTGGAAGTGGCGGGATCTGGCCTCTGATTGGATTTTTGTTTATAGTTCTTTCGGTGGCTCAGGCACTTATACATCTGGATTTGATTCCACAGATTTCACCAATCGTTAATATGTATAAGTCATTACCATTTTCGCAGTTCTATTATCCCGGATTTGTATGTCTTATGTGGCTTTTATATATGATATTCTCAGTAGGAAATATGAGCCACAGTGCATATGGTGGAGTATATTACGGATTTTCATTCTGGCTCTGCATGCTTGGAGCAATACTTCTCCTTCTGGTTCCGGTAATGAAGCTTATCAAAAAAGAAAACTACTATGCTTAATAACTGTTAATATGATACAATGGTCTCCGGTATGTCTTCATGCCGGAGATTTTTCTTCTGTAATTTATCGTTCAAGGGAATATGGATACTTCTAAAATATAGTAAGAGGAAAATAATGTCAGCATCATATATAGAACAAAATGATACAATATGTGCCGTAGCTACGGGCATGGGCAGATCAGCCATCGCGATACTGAGGGTTAGCGGACCCGATGCAATAAGTATTGTTGATGGTATCTTTGCAGGCAGGAAAAAAGTTGCTGACATGGAAACCTTTACGGCTGCATATGGCAGAATTGTTGATGAATCTGAAAAAATAATTGATGAAGCTATAGTCCTCGTGATGAAGGGACCGCATACATATACCACAGAGGATACAGTAGAGATAGATCTTCATGGTGGACCACTGGTGGTAAGAAGTGTATTAGAGCTGCTTATCAGAAAGGGCGCCCGTATGGCGGAGCCGGGCGAATTTACCAAGAAAGCATTTCTTGGCGGACGTATAGATATGACTGAGGCAGAGGCTGTGATGGATGTTATAGATTCTCTCAGCAGAAGTGCGCTTGGTGCATCTATGAAACAGCTCAGAGGAGAACTCAGGGATAAGATAGTAGAGCTGCGGGAGAAGCTTCTGTATGAAACAGCATTTATAGAGTCGGCACTTGATGATCCGGAGAATTACAGTCTGGATGGCTACGCGGAAAGACTAACAGAAACACTTGATTATATTAGTGGGGAGATAGACAACCTGCTTAAAACTGCAGATGAAGGAAGGCTTATCAGAGAAGGAATCCGGACAGTTATAGTAGGAAGACCTAATGTGGGTAAGTCCTCCATGCTGAACCGGCTGCTTGGAGAAGAGCGAGCCATAGTTACAGATATAGCCGGAACCACACGGGATACACTTGAGGAAATGGTGGATATTGGCGGTATCACTCTTCGACTTATTGATACCGCAGGAATAAGAGATACTGACGATACTGTGGAAAGGATCGGCGTGGACAGAGCCAGAGAGGCTTTAAATGATGCTGAGCTTGTCATGTTTCTTGTGGATGCCACGAATGGTATTGATGAGGAGGATATGGAGCTGGCAAGGCAACTGGGTGGAAAGAGAGTGCTTCTTCTGGTAAATAAAATAGACAGCATAGTAAAAATGGATGCGTCAGATGGTAAGACTGTGGCTGATAAGGCGTCTATTCATCCTGCGGCGGATGGAACATGCAGTCAGAATATGATGGATAATGCGGAAGACCGGACTGATATAAAAGAACCGGGAAAATATAGTAATAATGATGACCTGGTTCATATCGACAGATTGGCTGAATTAAAAAAGATTCTGGAACAGGAAGAGACAGATGGCCTGAGGACGCTTTATACATCTGCAAAAACCGGACAGGGTATAGAGGAACTGTGCAATATAATAAAAGAAATGTTTTTTGATAACAGCCTTGGAAATGAGGAAGACGGAATCATCATAACTCACACCAGACATAAGGAGGCTCTTATCGAAACGAGAAACAGTCTGGGCAGAGTTCGTGAAAGTATAGAGGCCGGAGTTGGTGAGGATTTCTATACCATAGATCTGATGGCAGCCTATGAAACTCTGGGAAGAATCATAGGGGAAACGCTGGAGGACGATCTGGCAGATAAGATATTCAGTGAGTTCTGCATGGGTAAGTAATTAGCTTCCGGAAGAGGATGCCGTATCATAAGTTTATAGCATATATTTTAAGATTAGCAGGAATGTAAAATGAATGTAGAAGAATCATATGACATAGTAGTAGTCGGAGCCGGTCATGCGGGATGTGAAGCAGGACTTGCGGCGGCAAGACTGGGTTTTGAAACCATAGTATTTACAGTAAGCATGGACAGCGTGGCATTAATGCCATGTAATCCGAATATAGGAGGAAGCTCCAAAGGTCATCTGGTGCGCGAGATCGATGCACTGGGCGGAGAGATGGGGAAGAATATCGACAAGACCTATATTCAGTCCAAGATGCTAAATGTATCAAAAGGCCCTGCTGTTCACAGTCTGAGAGCACAGGCAGATAAGGTGGAATATACTAAACAGATGAGGCTTACACTTCAGAAGCAGGAGCATCTTACACTTAGGCAGGCGGAGGTTGCGGAGCTTATAGTAGAACCAGTAACCGGTATTAATACGCCGGTCACAGACGGCAGTATTGAAAAATCCGGCAGCGCATCCCCGGACAGCGGTATAGCAGAAGGCGAACTCCCCAATACCGGAAGCTACAAAGTAACAGGTGTGAGAACATTTTCCGGTGCTATATATCATGCAAAGGCAGTCATACTTTGCACCGGTGTATATCTTAAGGCTATGTGCATCTATGGAGATACCATAACCTATACCGGTCCAAATGGACTTATGGCAGCAAACCATCTTTCGGATTCTATGGAAGAAGCGGGGATAGCACTTAGGAGATTCAAGACAGGAACTCCGCCAAGACTGGACGGAACTACTGTTGATTACTCGAAGATGAGTGAGCAGAAGGGTGACGAGCGTATCCAGCCATTTTCCTTTACCAATACGGAAAAGGATATAGCCAGAGATCAGATATCTTGCTGGCTTACATATACAAATGAAGATACGCATGAGCTTATAAAGGAAAATATAGACAGATCCCCGCTTTTCTCAGGGGTAATCAAGGGAACCGGTCCGAGGTACTGTCCTTCCATAGAGGACAAGGTAATGAAGTTTCCGGATAAGGATCGTCATCAGCTTTTTGTAGAGCCTGAGGGTGAGTTTACCACAGAGATGTATCTGGATGGACTTTCCTCTTCCATGCCTGAAGATGTGCAGTACAGGGTGGTTCATTCTATAAAAGGACTGGAAAATGCAAAAATCGTGAGACCTGCCTATGCAATAGAGTATGACTGCATATCAGCTACCTGCCTCAAGCCTTCGCTGGAATTCAAGACGGTAGATGGACTTTTTTCTGCCGGACAGATAAATGGAAGTAGCGGTTATGAGGAAGCAGGTGCCCAGGGGCTTATGGCAGGAATAAATGCAGCCAGACTTCTTCAGGGAAAAGAACCTGTAGTCTTAAAAAGATCAGACGGTTATATAGGCGTACTTATAGATGATCTCGTAACCAAGGAAACCAAAGAGCCTTACCGCATGATGACCAGCCGGGCGGAGTACAGACTTCTTCTGAGACAGGATAATGCAGATATGCGACTTACAGAGATAGGACATGAGATAGGACTTATCGATGAAGAAAGATTTCTTAGATGTGAACAGAAGAGAGATATTATAAATAGTGAGATAGAGAGACTGAAGGGCGTGATGATAGGTGCGTCAAAGAACAATCAGGAATTTCTGATGGCGCATAACAGTTCTGAGATACATACCGCGGTTTCTGTAGCGGATCTTATCAGAAGACCGGAGCTTGGTTATGATGAGGTGGCACCGCTTGACACGGGCAGACCTGATATTGCAGAAATGCTGAGAGAGGCTTATTATAATACGTGTGACGGAGAGCACGAGGATACAGATACTATAGAGTACAGAAGACAGGAAATAGTCGAGCAGATTAACATTTCTCTCAAATATGAGGGATACATCGACAGACAGAAACGTCAGATAGATCACGTATATAAGATGGAAATGAAAAAAATTCCTGAAGATATTGACTACAGCCAGGTTAAGAATCTAAGAATCGAAGCCAGACAGAAGCTTGAGAAGGTAAGACCGGTTTCTATTGGACAGGCCTCCAGAATATCGGGAGTATCACCTTCGGATATTAATATGCTTATTCTGTATTTAAAATACTGATATTCAGGATACGAAATAATAATTAAGAAACCAGATGGAACAACTGGCAGCAGGGAATGGTTATGGACTACATAGTTTTCGATCTTGAATGGAATCAGAGTCCTATAGGACAGGCGGGAGAGCATCCCAGGATGCCATTTGAGATTATAGAGATAGGAGCGGTGAAGCTGAATGATAAGTATGAGATTATTGACGAATTCAGACGTCTCATCCGCCCAAAGCTCTATACAAGATTTCACAAATACATAAAAGAGATACTGAGCTATACCGAAAAGGATCTGAAGGAAAATGGTGTGGATTTCAAGACTGCCTGCAGTGAGTTTCTGCAGTGGTGCAGGGAAGGAAATGAGCAGTATGATTTTTGCACCTGGGGCTGTTCGGATCTGAGTTATCTGCAGAATAACATGGATTTTTACCGTATGGAGAAGCTCTCATTTCCGCTCAAATTCTATGATATACAGCAGATTTATGCTGAGAAATACTCCAAGGATGGAAGCATCTGTAAGCTGGAAAAGGCCATCGAAAGGCTGAAGATAGAAAGAGACCGTCCGTTTCATGCGGCGGTAAATGATGCATATTATACGGCAAGGGTGATGAAGGAGGCAAAGCTTGGAAAGATAGATGACAAGTACACATTTGATCTATATAGACATCCCAGAAAGCATGAGGAGGCTATAGTTGCATTTCACAACGGAATCATAGACCAGATATCTGAGGAATATCCTTCCAGAGTTGAAGCCATGTCAGATATGGATATAAATACAGTGGTATGCCCAAGATGCGGACGAAGGACTACCAGAAGGGTAAAGTGGTTCCAGCTTCCGAGCGGGACAGAGCTTTCAGTAGGAAAATGCTTCCTTCACGGAAATATCATGGCTACTATAAAGCTGAAGCCGGCATCTGACAGTACGGATGCTGTATTTGCGGTAAAGAAAGTCATGCCTATCTCCAAAACAAAGTTCAGGGAGATAAAAAATAAGAAGGCAAACTATGATGAGAAGAAGCGTGAACGTGAAAAACGCTATCGTGAGAATCTTACCGCACGTGAAAATGTGGTGGCAACAACGGACAGGCTTCGTAAGAATCAGACCAAGAGGAAGGATGCTTCCGGTGGGACGAAGGAAGGCTGACGTGTCGGTTGCCACAAACTATGCTATCGGGCAAGGGTTTGATATAGGCTTTCTAAAAGCTATATCAACAGTTATAGCGGTTCTTTTCTGGCAGTTCCCGGTTTTCTGGGATATGCCTTTGGAGTAGGCTTAACCTTTCTGATTATAACAAAACGGCGGTTTATGTCGGAGTCGGCAAGAGTAAAGCTTATAGTTTCCTCCAGTTTACCGCCCAGCCGTGTGATGGCGTTTTCAGAAAGACGCAGTTCCTCGTCAATATTATCTGATTTGTATGAGATAAAGACACCGCCAACCTTTACATATGGAAGACAGTACTCGGCAAGGATTCTAAGATCCGCTACTGCTCTGGATACAGCTATATCAAAATGGTCGCGAAGCTTTGGGCTGCGGCCGCCTTCTTCGGCGCGTGCGTGAATGGTTTCTACATTCTTTAGAGAAAGAGCGGCTATGACCTCGTCCAGAAATCTGATTCGCTTATTCAGTGAGTCCAGCATGGTAAGTCTGATATCAGGACGGGCTATCTTAATAGGAAGTGACGGAAATCCGGCACCAGTACCAACATCTATCATGGTTGATTCCGGATTGATGTAATTTGTTGTTAATATTGATAGGCTGTCGGCATAGTGCTTAAGCTGGAATTCTTCCGGTTCGGTTATAGCAGTAAGATTCATGACCTTGTTTTTCTCTATAACCATGTTCATGTAGGTATCAAGCTGGCTAAGCTGATTATCGTTCAGATCAATATTCATTTTATTGCAATAGTATGATATATCTTTCATTTTATATCCTTCGTAATTAATTGCCATTATAGTTTTATAGGCAGAGTAAAAAATCCTTACAGTTCTGAGGGAAGAAAACTGATACGACTTTTTTGTTTTGTTTCGCTGGTTTATATATTCATTATGCCATGATAAACGACAAAATAATCAAAATCAAGATTCTTTATTTTAAAAGTGTTTGAACTTATTAGAAATTGTGTTATCATAGTTAGACGTCTAAAGTGCAACTAAGGTGCAATCAGAAGCAAATTGCACGTGTGAGAGTAGGAGGGGAATCTTAATGAAGACGATGAAGATTATAGGTTATATTCTGGCCGGAGTGCAGCTCTTTGCTTCTATTGCTGCAATCTATCTTGCCATGTCAACCAAGCTTGTTCCAACCAAGTTCGGAGTGTTAGGAACCATAGCACTGCTGCTTGTATTTGGTGTAGTTGTTCTTTTGGCAAGGATGAGGAAGAAGGGTGCTCGTATAGCTGCAATTATTATAGCTCTCTTTATGATAGTTGTACTTCTTATCGGATGTTACTTCGTATCAGTGGCGAATAAAGCCATGGATGATGTTACCGGTGTAACGGTAGAGGTGGATGAAGTAAATGTTTATGTGGCCAAGGATGATGTCATCAGTTCTATCAACGAAGCAGTGGCAAATGCTTATGTATTCGGAACTGTAACAACAGATGATACAACACATATTAGTGAGACTATAGATAAGATAAACAGTGATCTTGGTACTACGATCACTACAAAAGAGTACGATACTATTTTTGATCTTATTGCTGATTTTGAAGCAGGAAATATTCAGTCTATTATTTCAAGCTCAGGTACTATTCTGGTTCTTGATTCTACAGAAGACTATCTGGATTACTCTGCAAAGCTCAAAAAGATTATGGAAACAACCTACAAGGAAGAACTTGCAGCAGAGGAAGAGAAGGAAGTCGATCTGGATCATTTCTGTGTTTATTTCAGTGGAATAGATACATTTGGTTCTGTTACAGTAAGAAGTAGAAGTGATGTAAATATTATCGGAGTAGTCAACAACAAGACTAAGACAGTTCTGCTTCTTTCAACACCTAGAGATTATTATGTTCCGCTTTCTATAAATGGAAAGAAGGATAAGCTTACTCATACAGGTATCTATGGTATTGACTGTTCAACCAAGACTCTTGAAGACTTCTATGATACAGATATAAGCTACTATGTAAGGGTTAACTTCTCCGGTTTCCAGAGCATTATAGATAAGCTGGGCGGTATCGATGTTGACTCTGAATATGCATTTACTTCAGAAACTCAGGAAGGTACTTATTCATATGTTCAGGGAATGAATCACCTGAATGGAGAAGAGGCGCTTGGTTTTGCAAGAGCTAGATATGCATTTACAGATGGAGACAGACAGCGTGGACGTAATCAGATGCTGGTTATCAAGGCAACCATAGAGAAGCTTGAGTCTTCTGAAATGCTTAAGAACTACGGTGCTATCATGGATGATATGGATGGTTCCTTCCAGACAGATATGAAGAAGGAAGATATCGGTTATCTGGTTCAGAGTACTCTGTCAGGTGGAAACTGGAAGGTTCTTACCTGCAGTGTAAGTGGTAGTGATTCAACTCAGGTATGCTTCTCACTTGGTCAGTCAGCATACGTCATGGAACCATATACAAATGATGTAACATATGCTACAAATCTTATCGATAAGGTTCTGAATGGTGATGAGGTAACACAGGACGAGATCAATCAATATCTTGAGACAAGAACATTAGATGAAACCTCAGGTACAGATACGGGTTCTGATCCTGAGTAGTTACAGATAATTTAAAGAGGGAAAAAGTATTTATTAATTAGGAAAGGAATAAAGATATGGCAGCTAACTTAAAACCTGTATTGGTAGTAATGGCCGCAGGGCTTGGTAGTCGTTTTAAGGGATTGAAGCAGATCCAGTCAGTTGATGACGCGGGACATGTGCTTATGGACTATGCTATATATGATGCTATCGAAGCTGGCTTTGGAGAAATTGTATTTATTATCCGAAAGGAATTTGAGGATAAGTTCAAAGAGGCAATAGGGGATCGTATCAGTAAAAAGATACCTGTAACCTATGTATATCAGTCTCTTGACACTGTTCCTATGGATATTCCGGTTCCTGAAGGTAGAGTAAAGCCCTGGGGAACAACTCATGCTCTTTGGAGTGCGAGAGAAGCTCTCAAGGGAAAGAAGTTCCTTACTATAAATGCTGATGATTTCTATGGCAGAGGTGCTTATGAGGCTGCCTTTAAGTTCCTTACAGAAGCTAAGACTCCGGGAGAGCATGGATGTATATGCTATGACCTTGTAAAAACTCTTAGTCCTACGGGTACTGTTAGTCGCGGTATCTGTCAGGTGGATGATACTAATACTCTTGTTCGTATAGATGAGAGAAAGAATATCAAGCTGGAGGATGGAAGAGGTTACTTTACAGAGGATGGCGGTGCATCCTACCATCTTGTACCAAGTGGAGCACTTGCTTCTATGAATCTCTGGGCATTCAGTGAAGGCTTTATAGATGATATAGAGGTCACATTTGCTTCAAGATTCGCGGAAGGTGTAAAGACAAAGCCTGACACATTTGAAGAAACTATATCAGATGCTGTTCAGAGTATTCTTACAAGAAACAAAGGTACAGTTAAATGCATACCAACTAATGAGAAGTGGTTTGGTATGACTTATATCGAAGAGCTGGAGGATGTGAAGAACAGACTGAAGCAGCTCAGAGAGGAAGGCGTTTATGTCTCAGAAAAATGGTAAAAATCCTGTACCATTTTATGAAAGAGAACATGCATATAGAAACTGTGGAATAGTGTCGCTGGCTGGCTGTGGTTTAATGGTCCTGGCGGCCTTTTTCTACTGGAAAAATATTATCATAAGAACTATAGAGAAGACATATACCGGTGTCAGTTTTTATTCGGCTGTTGTGGCAGCTCTTAAGGGTGTTTCGGTAAAGGATGCGGATGGAAATGTGGTCAGATCCAATTTCAGATTTGCAAGTGTTTCGCCACTTATTCTGCTTATATTATATTTTGCTCTTATTCTGTTAATGGCATATACAGCATATAATGATAATATTTCCAGAAAGCCATTTCTTATGAAGTGGGAAAAAAGAGTGAGACTTGGGATGGCAGCCCTTACTATAATCCTGATAATCCTTATGACTCATACAGCTTATTATAAGATCGGATTAGATGCTATGAATGAGCTGAAAACGAGCTGGGATTCTTTTATAGAGATGTGCAATATCAATCATCTTGAGGGGGCTCACCGTATGAGATGCTATATGTGGCCGGGCCCGGGAATACTTTTCTATATTCTGGGCCTGGGCGCGTACATATTTTCTGTTATATATAACTTTATACTTGATACGTTAAATGAAGATGCACTTTAGATTCCATCAAGTTCTTCTTTTGCCATCTTACCATCACGAAGTATGGTTTTCAGCTTATCGAAGTCCTCGTCCTCGAGGGCTTTTTTGTATTCTTCGAGAAATGCAATGATGGTATCCAGCTCGAATATCAGATTGTCTTTATTCTCCATAAATATTTCTGTCCACATATCTTCATTCAGCCAGGCAACACGGGTCATATCCTTGTAGCTTCCGGCAGAGAAGCCGTTATGCTCTCTGGCAGTCGGGCTTTTGATATAGGCATTGGATACGATGTGGGCCATTTCGGAGGTAAATGCTATCATCGAGTCGTGCTTTTCAGCGCTGCAGACTGTGATGCTTCCAAAACGGCAGGGAGCCAGAGCGTCCTCTACTCTGTGAAGGATGCTGTATATATCGCTGCATTTCGGATCGGGAACTATTATCATGGAGCTGTCTCTGAACAGCTTTCCGGTGCTGTATTTGTAGCCTGAGAATTTTTTTCCGGCCATAGGATGACCACCTACGAAGGTAAATCCATTTTCAGTCGCAACAGGGAAGCATTCCCTGCAGATGCGTCTCTTCAGACCGCCGGTGTCTATAACAAGAGCACCCTTCTTGATAAGCGGTGCGTGTTCAGTAATAAAGTCTATAATTGCCTGATTATATAGTGCAACAATCAGCAGATCACATTCGCCGATATTGTCCTTTGTAAGAATATCGTCCAGTGTACCTTCAAGCTTTGCAAAGGAAGTGATGGAATCGGAAATGTCATAGCCGAGAATCTTTGCATCTGATTTGTCGTGAAATGCTTTTGCGTAGGAGCCGCCGATAAGCCCCAGTCCGACTATTCCTACGGTTTTTATTCCGGAACGACTGAAATCTCCGGGCGCCTTGGTACGGATTGCTTCTTCACTGTCGGGTTTGGATATTCTCGTTACAGACTCGACTATATCCAGAGCTTCCACAAGCTCAGGATCTATTCCGGAGGTGTCGCCGACAAGACCGATAATGGTCTGATAATCTCCGCGCGAAAGGTCGCATTTTACACCCTGTGCACGGAACCATTCAGTGAGCTCATATATCTCATCTTCAGTTGCTTCTGGTTTAATAATTGCTATCATGTTACTACCTCAATTTTGTATATATAGCATCGCGTATCGAATCTCGTTTATGCCTATATAGGACCGAGCCTCGCGCGGTGCGGACTTAAATGTGATTTCTGAGTCAACCATGAATGGTAATCAGATAATACGTGAATCATGATAATACCGTTTTGACAGTTTGTAAAGGTATGGGTTTTATGATATAGTGGGTTCAATTTGGAGAATGAAAGGGTTAAATATGGTTGTATTCATAGGATTGGTAAAAATAGTTCTGGGGTTTGTGCTGCTTATAAAGGGAGCTGACTTTTTTGTAGATGGCGCATCTGCCATTGCGAAGAAGCTTGGAGTGCCTGAGCTGGTCATAGGTCTTACTATAGTAGCCTTTGGCACCAGTGCTCCGGAGGCTGCGGTAAGTCTGAGCGCAGCTCTCAGAGGGAATAATGGTATTTCTATCGGAAATGTTATAGGAAGTAATATCATGAATGTGCTTCTGATTCTTGGTCTTACTGCATTAATTACGACGCTTAAAGTAAAAAGGGCAACCGTCAGGGTTGATATTCCTGTAATGATGGGGGCAACTATCATTATGGTATTCTGGGGGATAATAGGTGGAACATTTACCAGACTGACAGGAATCATATTTCTGCTTATACTGATGGCTTACCTTATATATCTTTTCTGGTATTCAAAGCATGGTGAAGAGGACGATGGTGAAGGCGACGAGATAAAGGATCTGAAGCTATGGCTGATACCTGTATTTCTGCTGGGAGGACTGGCAGCGATTATATTTGGAAGTGATATAACAGTAGATGGCGCAACGGAGATAGCCAGATTTTTTGGAGTGTCAGACAGACTTATAGGTCTTACCATAGTTGCGCTAGGAACCTCTCTTCCTGAACTCATGACTTCGGTTACGGCGGCGAGAAAAGGCAGCGCTGATATTGCCATAGGTAATATCGTAGGAAGTAATCTGTTCAATATCCTCTTTATTCTGGGAATGACCAGTGTGCTCATAGATCTTCCGTATATGTCTGACGGAGCGAATTTCTTCATAGATGGCTTCGTGGCACTTTATGCAGCAGCTCTCCTCTTTGTGCTGGTTGCAAGAAGAAAAGAACTGGGAAGAAAGGGCGGACTGCTCATGCTGCTTTCCTACGTTGGATACTTCATATACCTACTAATAAACATGTGACAAGGGGACAGGCACTTTGTCACATTGTCACATTTTCTTGTTACATTCTGCCGCATAACAAGATGTGACAAGGTGCCTGTCCCCCTGTCACATCTTGCTACGTGAAATTTTTTTATTTTTATATGGCATGATGAGAAAAACTAAGCTATAATGATAACCAACTCGATAGATTGCACAATATGTTGTGAATAATATATTGTGGGTTTAGGATATATTGGGGTTTTGTTATCGGGATATATGATTATCGGAGGTTAGTTATGATGGGTTTTATGGGGATCCCCCGGAGCAGGGAAAGGCGCTCCGGAGGACAAAAGCAGGTATTCAGGGCTATCCTTGGCATTATGCTTTCCGTTTTGCTTGTTGTAGGAATCTTTCCTGCTTCAGCAATTAGTGAGGTAAATGCTGAGAATTATGGCTATGTATCAGTCACAGTAACGCAGCTTTATGACTATGCTTATGAGGTTCTTGACTATGTGAATCAGGAAAGAGTAGCTAATGGTCTTAATGAGCTTACTATGGATGCAGAGCTTATGGACGCCGCCATGCAGAGAGCTGCTGAGTCTGTTGTAAATGGTCTTGCATATTCTAATGAGGAGTTCCAGCAGGATGAGGAGCTTGCGCATACGAGACCTAATGGAGAAACCTGCTTCACGGTCAGCTCTAGGTCTTATGGAGAAAATGTAGCAATGGGCATCAATACCCCGTTTGCTGTTATGTTTGGCAGAAATAGAAATATCAATCCTAACAGTTCTGCTGATATGGATCATAGTGCGTGGATGAGATCCGATGGTCATAGAAGCAATATTCTGACAAAGGGTTATAAGTCTGTAGGTATCGGAGCTGTTTATTATGGCGGTTCATATTATTATTACTGGTCTCAGGAATTTGGATATTCTGAAGGCGTTGATCCCGGAAGAAGATCGGACCGTGTAGATAAGACTTTCTCAGTAGTTGTTTCTTCAGATGTTTATAACAGACTTTCTGCGAATAATGCAATTTCAGGAAGCACTATTGGACAGTATGAAGGTAGTTCGGGTGGTAGTTCGGGCTCCGGAGGAGACGAGGGCAGAGGTACTTCAACTTCCTATCCTAATGGCTGGGTAAATGATGGGGCAGGCTGGAAATATGCCTACAATGGATACTTTGTGAAGAATACATGGATTAATACAAGAAGTGGAAAATGGTACGCAATCGATGCACATGAATATATGATAACCGGCTGGAGAATGCTGGAAGGCAATTATTATTACTTTGCTCCGGATGGTGTCATGGCAAGTGATGAATGGCGTGACGGATACTGGCTCAGCTCCAGCGGCGCATGGACATATGAGGCATATGGAAGCTGGCATCTGGATGGAAATGGCTGGTGGTTCGGAGATACCTCAGGCTGGTATGCTGCAAATCAGTGGCAGAAGATTAACGGAAGCTGGTATTACTTCGATGGCAGCGGTTATATGGTAACAAATAAATATATAGATGGATACTATCTCGGCGCAGATGGTGTGATGTGGTAGATAATTTCCCTCCTTACTGGTTAATCAGCAAGGAGGGTTTTTGTGTGTTGGTGGTGAGTGCACTGAATTTTGTTGGCGGTGAGTGCGCTTTTTTTGTTGATGATGTGCGAGCTGTTCTTTATTATGACGATAGGCGCACTGTTCTTGCGATAAGAAAGGATGTGTGATAGAATGATTTCTTGGTTACGGATGCATTTTCCACGGTTAATATGGGGGCTGAATATGAACATAAGAAATGTCAAACATTATATCTGCTTTATATTATCGATAGCATTTATTCTGACTTTATTCCCTGCAGGGATAGTAAATGCAGACGAAAAAAAGTCAGATACCCAGGTGAGTACTGAAGCTGAGACCAAAACTGAAACTCAGAAACCCAAGAATGAAGGAACCTGGATATGGGAGGAGGACGTCTGGAAATACCAGAAGAAAAATGGTGACTATATGAAGGAGGAGTGGGCCGAGATCAATAATCTCTGGTACTATTTCTATGAAGATGGCACTATGGCAAGCTATTGCTATATCGGTGGTTACTGGATGAATGAAGACGGTTCCTGGACTTATCCCGATATTGCTAGCTGGAGATATGACGGCAGATGGTGGTATGGAGATGATGCCGGCTGGTATGCTTACAGCGCCTGGTATCAGATAGACGGAAAGTATTATTACTTTGATTCATCGGGCTATGTGGCAACCAATCGTTATATAGATGGATACTATGTTAACAGTAACGGAGAATGGGATCCTGATTTTAAGGGAACCAGTGCGGGAAGAACCAGTGCAACTACGCTGGAAGGTTACTTTGCCAATTCGGTAGTGGTTGGAGACTCTATTTGTTCAGGCTTTGCCACTTACTGCGGTTCGTCTTCGGATCCGGTTGCCAGTGAACTTACATTTATGGCAAATGTAAGCTTTGGTATCCACAATGCTCTTACCATAGGGGGAAATGGTACTAACCCGATGTATATGGGTTCGAGAAGACAGATATGGGATTCGGTAGCTCTTTCCGGTGCGGATCATGTTTACTTTTCCATGGGTATGAATGATATAGGATATACTGACAGTATTGTCAAATATCAGGAGCTGATAGATAAGGTGGTTGCATACTCGCCGGGTATTCAGGTTACTGTGTGCAGTATAACAGGAGTATATTCCGGAGGAGAGAGAAGCTATTTTACGAATTCAAATGTAAATGCACTTAATTCAGCTATTAAGGCAATGTGTATGAGCAAGGGTTATGGTTTTATAGATCTTAATAATGCAGTTTCTGATGGCTATGGTCTGGCATCACAGTATTGCTCAGATAATTATGTTCATCAGACAAATGCTGCTTATGCCCAGTGGCTGGAAGCATTTAAGGAATATGGAAGAACTGAGATAGCGAATTCCCAGTAAATCACAAGTCGTTTATATAGCGATTGAGGAATATGAATAATTACGAAATAATTACTATAGAGGAGGAAAATATGAAGGCATACAAGGACATGACAAAAGAGGAACTGGCTCAGGAGATAAAGGAGCTCAAGGCTTCCTACAAGAAATATCAGGATATGGACCTGAGACTGGATATGAGTCGTGGTAAGCCATGTCGTGAGCAGTTGGATATATCTATGGGAATGATGGACGCTCTGAATTCGGAGGCTGACCTGTCCTGTGCAGATGGAACTGACTGCCGGAATTACGGTGTACTTACAGGAATCGAGGAGGCAAAGGTTCTTCTTGGAGATATGATGGAGAACAATCCCGATAATATAATTATCTATGGTAACTCATCACTGAATGTCATGTATGATACGATAGCAAGAGCCATGACTCATGGTATCATGGGCAATACTCCATGGTGTAAGCAGGATAAGCTGAAGTTCTTATGCCCTGTGCCCGGCTATGACAGGCATTTTGCAATTACAGAATATTTTGGAATAGAGATGATACCGGTACCTATGTCTCCAACCGGACCTGACATGGATATGGTTGAGAAGCTTGTTTCTGAGGATCCGGCTATCAAGGGTATCTGGTGTACTCCGAAGTATTCCAATCCTCAGGGTTATTCCTATTCGGATGAGACAGTTACCAGATTTGCAAAGCTGAAGCCGGCTGCTCCGGACTTTCGTATATTCTGGGATAATGCTTATGGAATACATCATTTATATGAAGATAAGCAGGATTATCTGGTGGAGATTCTTGCAGAATGTAAGAGATGCGGAAATCCTGATCTGGTATATAAGTTTGCATCAACTTCCAAGATATCATTTCCGGGTAGTGGTATAGCTGCACTTGCCACATCACCTAACAATCTGGAAGATATTATGAAGCAGCTTAAGAATCAGACTATAGGACATGACAAGGTTAATCAGCTTCGTCATGTAAGATTCTTCAAGGATATCTATGGTATGACAGAGCATATGAAGAAGCATGCGAATATTATCAGACCTAAGTTTGAGGCTGTTCTCGCGACTCTTGACAACAGACTGGGTGGTCTTGAGATAGGTGAGTGGACCAGACCGATCGGTGGTTACTTTATAAGCTTTGATGCGCTGGAGGGCTGTGCAAAGGCGATAGTAGATAAGGCTAAGAAGGCGGGAGTTGTTATGACAGGAGCCGGTGCAACCTGGCCATATGGCAAGGATCCTCACGACAGCAACATACGTATAGCTCCAACCTATCCTAACCTTGAGGATCTGAAGCTGGCTGCTGAGCTTTTCACACTTTGTGTAAGACTGGTAAGTGCTGAGAAGATATATAATGAGCTCGGTGCATAGGCTTAGAGATTAGTATTTTATTTAAAATGAAGTTGCAATGTTGATGAGTGTAAGGTGAATAAGCCGTAAGCTGCTCTATGAAGAGCATATTACTGGTCATAAGGATAAAGCATGAAGCTTGATATAGTATATGAAGATGAATATATGATTGCGGTAAACAAGCCCTACGGTATGCCCAGTCAGCCGGATAAAACCTATGGGGTTGATCTTCTTACGGCTGTAAAGGAATATCTGTATAATGGCGATGGCGAGGAGCCTTATATTGCAATCATCAACAGACTGGACAGACCCGTGGCGGGTATAGTCCTCATGGCAAAGGATGAAGCTACTGCGGCAAAGCTTTCTGATATGGTGCAGGATAGAGAGATAACCAAGTATTATCAGGCAGTTGTTCGGGGAGCTATGAAGGAACCTGAGGGAGAGCTTTCAGGCTATCTTCTCCATGACAAGAAGCTTAATATATCACGTATGGTTTCCGAGGGAACCAAGGGTGCCAGAAAGGCTGAACTTTATTATGAGGTTCTGGATGAGCTCGATACGGATGAGGGTGTTATCAGTTATCTGCTGATTGAGCTTGTTACCGGAAGGCATCATCAGATCAGATGTCAGCTTGCGGCAAATGGTACTCCTATATGGGGAGATACGAAGTATGGCAAAAGTAAAGCATATGGCGAAAAAACCGGCGGCAGGAGTAGTAAGAATCAGTCAGGAGAGCTGGGGCTGTTCTCAACCATGATGGAGTTCGAACATCCTGTTACCGGGGATATGATAACACTTCATAGAGAACCGGAAGGGGGAGCATTTGATATAGTAGATCAGATGGACTATTGATCATGAGTACGCGCAGCTTAGTTCTTGAGGAACTGGAAAGAAACAAAGGAATATATATATCTGGTGAGCAACTGGCAGAGATATGTAAAGTCTCCAGAAATGCCATATGGAAATGCGTAGCTGATCTCAGACGATCCGGGTATGATATAGCTTCTCAAAACAACAAGGGATACTGTCTGGCTGAAAAGTCGGATATTATATCTGAAGAGGGAATCGAGCTGTATCTTCCTGACGAGCTTAGAAAGAATATCTATGTATTTGACGTACTGGATTCTACAAATACAGAGGCAAAGAGGCTTATCTTAAATGAAAATGGGGCAATCAGTCATGGTACCCTGATCGTTGCCCGTAGTCAATCGGGAGGCAGAGGTCATGGAGGCTTGCAATTTGATTCTCCAGAGGGCGGTATATATATCAGTATTATATTAGAACCGGATAAGATGAAAGACAGTTCATGTCCGGTTACTGAATATATAGCATCAGTTGTAAAAGCATCGCTTGAAGAAGCATTTGGTATAAAGGTTTCAGTAAAAAAGAATAATGCGGTATTTCAAGGAAAGAAGAAAATCTGCGGAATACTGACTGAGGGAATATCCGATCTGGAAACCGGAATATATAGTAATTACATTGCCGGAATAGGAATAAGGATCAGTGATATTAAAATGCCATCTGCAGAGGGAAATGAAGTGGCTATAGTAAATAGAAATCAGTTGATTGCCAGACTCTTAAGTGATATGTGTTAATCGGTATAATAGTGATAATAAATGACAATAGATGAGAGCCTAAAATGGTTCGCGCGAATGACAAACTAAAATAGTTCGCATGAATGTCAACCTAGAACAGTTCACGTGAATGTCAACCCAGAAACATAACTGGGTTGACATTTATTTTTTGTTATGATACATTACGAGGCGTTAATAAAATGTATCAAGTTGAGGGGAAATCATAATGGACATCTTTTTTACTGTAGTTCTTTTTCTGTATCTTGCTGTTTTTATGTTGATAGGAATACTGGATCTAAGGCGTGTGAAAAGCTTTACCGATTATAGTGTTGCAGGTAAATCCCAGAGCGCATTTGCAGTTCTGATGACACTGCTTGCTACTGTTATCGGTGCATCGACGACAATAGGAATAACTGATACGGTTAATAGTGTAGGCTTTCCCGGAATATGGTGGCTGATGTTTGGTGCGATAGGACTTATACTTCAGTCATTTTTTATATCAGAAAAGGTCAGAGCCACAGGTGCTGATACACTTCCTGAGCTTGCTAAGATATTGGTGGGAGGTGCGGCAGAGAAGCTGATAGCGGCGGTGATAGTTATATCGTGGATCGGCGTAATAGCCGGACAACTGGTTGCTATGAACAGTCTTATAGTTTTCGCAACAGGGAAGAACAGTAAATTACTTTTCGTAATAGTATCGCTTATAGTTGTTGGATATACCCTGATCGGCGGGCAGATGTCAGTTGTGAAAACAGATAAGATACAGCTCATTATCATACTTCTGGGTGTGGTTATATGCTGTGGCTATCTCTATCTGATAAAGGGCGATGCATCACATGAAGTGTTAGGAAATATAGAGCTGCTAAATGAAAACTACAGACCGATGAATCTTCTTACGCAGTTTTTTGTAATCGGAGGAGTATATTTTCTTGGTCCTGATATAATGTCGCGTAACTTTATTGCAAAGGATGAAAAAACAGCAAAACGTTCTGCTCTTATTTCCGGTATGGTTTTGATAGCATTTTCATTTATTATAACCCTTATCGGAATGTGGGTAAGATATAATGTGACAGCGGATGAGCTTGGGGACGGAAAAGCGCTGATGTACGTTATCGGTCTGCTTCCAAAGCCGGTAGCTATTCTTATGATATTTGGACTCCTGTCTGCAATACTTTCATCAACAGACACCTGTATCATCAATGCATCTACTATATTTGTAAAAGATATTCTGGGTAAAGAAAATGTATCCGCAGTGAGAATTACCGTGGCGGTTATGGGGGTTCTTGCTACTCTGCTTGCAGTAATGGGACGAGGCGATATCATGAGTCTTCTGACCGGAGCTTATTCTATCTATACCCCTGGCGTTATATTTCCACTACTGGTTGCAGTTCTTTGCTATAAGAAAAAGGAAATCAGAAAATGGGTCTGGCTTCTGGCATCAGTTCTGGGAGGACTTTTTGGAATAGCAGGAACATATTTTGGAACGGTATTACTTGCTGTAGGAATTCCTTCGACACTACTTGGCTATCTGTCACTTATAGGTATGGGAGTGTCGCTTCTGATATCTCTCCTTTCTGTTAAAATGTGACAAAGTGCCTGTCCCCCTGTCACATGTGACAAAGTGCCTGTCCCCCTGTCACATGTGACAAGGTGCCTGTCCCCTTGTCACTTTTTTGATAGTGTAGTATAATGGCTATATGTGCACTCTTTTACGGGAAGGGTGCGGTTTATTACTTAGTATAAAGGAGCAGAAAAATGGCTGATAAGAAGGTAGAGGCAATTACATCAATGGAGGAGGATTTTGCCCAGTGGTACACGGATGTAGTTGTAAAGGCTGATCTGACAGGATACACCAGTGTAAAAGGATTTATGGTACTTAAGCCGGCTGGTTATGCAATCTGGGAATTAATTCAGAAGCAGCTCGATGCAAGATTCAAAGAAACAGGCGTGGAAAATGTATATCTTCCTATGCTTATTCCCGAGGGACTTCTTCAGAAGGAGAAGGATCATGTAGAGGGATTTGCACCGGAGGTTGCCTGGGTAACTCATGGAGGACTGAATCCTCTTCAGGAGAGGCTCTGCGTCAGACCGACCTCTGAGACACTTTTCTGTGATTTCTATCAGAAGGATATTACATCCTATAGAGACCTTCCAAAGGTATATAATCAGTGGTGCTCGGTAGTTCGCTGGGAGAAGGAGACCAGACCGTTCCTTCGTTCCAGAGAGTTTCTGTGGCAGGAAGGACACACAGCTCATGCTACTGCTGAGGAAGCTGAAGAGAGAACTATCCAGATGTTAAATGTATATGCAGATTTCTGTGAGCAGATACTTGCTATCCCTGTAGTAAAGGGACAGAAGACTGAGAAGGAGAAGTTTGCCGGAGCTGTTGCCACCTATACTATAGAAGCACTTATGCACGATGGTAAAGCACTTCAGTCAGGAACCAGTCATAATTTTGGAGATGGATTTGCAAAAGCATTTGGCGTTCAGTACGCAGATAAGGATAATCAGCTTAAATATGTTCATCAGACCTCATGGGGAATGACCACCAGACTTATAGGTGCCATCATAATGGTTCATGGTGATGACAACGGACTGAAGCTTCCACCAAAGGTTGCGCCTACACAGGTTATGATCGTTCCTATCCAGCAGAAGAAGGAAGGCGTTCTGGATAAGGCTGAGGAGCTTCGTGTAAGACTATCACAGATTGCAAGAGTAAAGGTAGATGTATCAGATAAATCGCCCGGTTTCAAGTTTGCAGAATGTGAGATGAGAGGTATCCCGCTCAGAGTAGAGATCGGACCTCGTGATATAGAGAATAATCAGTGCGTTCTGGTAAGACGTGATACCAGCGAGAAGATCACAGTATCACTGGATGAGCTGGAGGATAAGGTATCTGAACTTCTGGATACCATTCAGGCAGATATGCTGGAAGCAGCAAGAGCTCACAGAGACAGCCATACCTATGAGGCGAGAACCTGGGAGGAATTCGTAGATACAGTAGAGAATAGACCCGGATTCATCAAGGCTATGTGGTGTGGAGAAACCGAGTGTGAGGAGCATATCAAGGCAGAGACCGGAGCTTCAACAAGATGCATGCCATTTGAGCAGGAAACACTTTCAGACGTTTGTGTATGCTGTGGAAAACCGGCAAAGAAGATGGTTTACTTTGGACGTGCATACTAGTACACAGATTTTTGATTACGAAACAGCGTATCAGTATATCGATTCTTGAATAACGGGAACAAATGCTTACCTGAGAGTGCCGTTATTTTGCGACCAATGTAATAGTACTGGAAAATCTATAGCTTGTATTGGGATGGATATAATGTGGGGTGTGTATTATGAAGCAGATATTAATACAGTACGGTTCCGATGAAGAATTAGACATAAGACTTGGGGAAGTCAGGAAAGAGTTTGAAGCTGGCGGGTATAAGCATATACTCTTTCATATCTATAGTGGCATACTGGATGAGGAACTGCTTACATGTATTGCCGGCAAGATTGCGGGAGACTTTCCGGAGACTCACGTGGTAGGTACTGTATCAGCCGGTGAGATAATGGAAGCCAGACTTATGGATCGTGGAATACTTATATCAGTCATGCTATTTGTAAGTGCTGAGGTTCGTGAGCTCAGAATAGAGGATGTAAAGGGGCGAGAGTCAGAGGTAGGAAGGATAATTGCAGAGACTTCCACTGCTACTGAAGACCTGAAGGCGATAGAGCTTCTGATGCCGGGTACTGAGCTGAATACCAGGCTGATATTAGAGGAGATAAGCAGATGCGATGACTCCATAAAGGTATTTGGAGGTTATGCCGGCGGACATGATATGAATATTGGCGAGCACTATATATTTGACGAGAAGGGACTTAGCGATAACGCTGTATTTGCTCTGGGATATATAGGAAAGGACTTTCATATCGATGTAGATAAGTCGGTTGGATGGCAGACGCTGGGGCATCATTTTGAGGTGACAAAGGCGGATGAGAACAGACTGATAGAGATAAATAATCGTCCTGCCGTAGAAATATATGAGAAGTATCTCAGAATTAACAGAAATGAAAACTTTGCTGAGAATACCTTTGAATTTCCTTTGATAGTTAAGGTTGGAGGGGATGAACTGCTTCGTCATACTATAACTGTTGAAAAGGATGGAACACTTGATCTTGCCGGATATGTAACTGAGGGTATGTATATATATCTTTGCTATGGTAATCCATCACTTATAGTAGAGCAGGTCAACAAGAGACTGGACAGAGTGAGACAGTTCAGACCGGAGGCTATTCTTCTGTATTCCTGTTCTGTAAGAAAGTCATTCTGGGAAAAGTATGTAGATATGGAGATGGAGCCCTTTCAGGAGCTGGCAGAAACCGCAGGATTCCATACGTGGGGAGAGGTAAAGCGTAACCCGCTGACAAATGATGTACTGGAGTATAATATTACGCTGCTCTCCATCGCAATGAGAGAGGGAGATGCACCTGAGGGCGAGCTTCCGGAGGTTAAGATAAATGATTCTGTGCTCGAAGGACAGGCGTCGCTTATAAAGAGGCTTACACAGTTAGTTTCCGCAACAACTGTTGAGCTGCAGAATACCTACAGAAGTCTCGAAGAACTGAACAAGAAGCTGGTAAAGCTTTCAAACCATGACGCGCTTACGGGATTATATAATCGTAGAAGATTCGAGGAGATAGCTGATGAGGGTCTGGATACGATTGCTTCAGAGGGAAGGATTGCAAGTATGATAATGCTTGATCTGGACCATTTTAAGCTTGTAAATGATAACTATGGTCACGCGATTGGCGATTCGGTACTGATTGAATTCGCTGATATATTAAAAGAGACTGTCAAGAGTGTAGAAGGTGCTGCAGTAGGAAGATGGGGCGGAGAGGAATTTCTGATATATCTTCCGGATGTTGATAAGACAGGAGCGGCGGAATATGCGGAAAGGATACGAAAAGAAGTTGAGAGTCATATTTTTGCCGGAGTAAAGAGAACTATTACAACAAGTCTGGGTGTTATAACAACTGATGGCAAAGAGGATAAGCATGAAATGTTTATCAATGTTGATAATTCTCTATATGAAGCCAAAAAGAGAGGAAGAAACTGTTTTGTGCAATATGCACAATGAAAAAAGCATTTGGTTGACAATAATTAACATAAGATTTTTTTGGGGTTGTTGATAACTTAATCAACAACCCCTTTTAAATGGGGTTATAAACAAAGTTATCAACATTATCAACCTTTTTTTTGTAAACATAACATGGATTTCTTTTCAGGAAAAAGTTTTTAAATTTCGTGATTAGTCACAAACTTTTTTATTTATCAATTTGATTATTGACATTCAGAATAATAAAAAACCTGCGGAGGTCATCCGCAGATTTTTTATTATTAGAATCTATATTTAAGAATCTATATTTATTAGAACTCAGGTTCGATCAGTCCGTAGGTGTTGCCCTTTCTCTTATAAACAACACAAACCTCATTTGTTTCAGCATTTCTGAAAACGAAGAAATTATGTCCCAGAAGCTCCATCTGTACGCATGCATCTTCAGGATACATAGGCTTTACAGCGAATCTCTTGCTTCTGATGATCTGAATCTCATCATATTCTTCCTCGTCATCCTCTTCTAAGAAGCTGTCCTTAAGGAATGCAATGTCCTGATTCTGATCGATGATCTTCTTCTTATATCTTACAACCTGGCGCTCGATTATCTCAGCTACCATATCGATAGATACATACATATCATCGCTAACCTGCTCTGCTCTAACTATATGTCCCTTCATAGGAATGGTTACTTCTATCTTCTGTCTTTCCTTTTCAACAGAAAGAGTAACCTGTGCATTAGTGTCCTCCGTAAAAAACTTCTCTAATCTTCCAAGCTTATCATATATAGCCTGTTTTAAACCCTCAGTTACATTGATGTTTTTTCCACTTATAATATAGTTCATAAGCTGTTCTCCTTCTCGCTAGAATACACAAACAGTCGTACCCAACGACATTAATGTGCTTACGCTAGATTATAGCACATAAAAATACTGCTTTCAACAAAAGTGTTATAAGCAGGGCTATGCAAAAGTGTCGTAAGCAGGGTTATGTAGCTGACATGAGAAAAAACTTGCTAGCACTTTGTTTTGATGGTATAGTAGGTAGATGGTTTAGTTTAGGGTATTATACCCTGGATATCTGGGAGGAATTATGATTCTAGTTGACAAGCTGTTCGGTACATATAGTGACCGAGAACTTAAGAAAATTGAAAAGACTGTAGATGCAGTCATGGCACTGGAAGATAAGTACAGTAACAGAGAAGAATTTACAGATGACATGCTCAGAGCCAAGACGGACGAATTCAAGGCTGCTCTTGCTGATGGTAAGACTCTGGACGATATACTTGTAGATGCTTTTGCTGTTGTAAGAGAGGCTGCCTGGAGAGTACTGGGCATGAGACCTTACAGAGTACAGGTTATCGGTGGTATCATACTTCATCAGGGACGTCTTGCAGAGATGCGTACAGGTGAAGGTAAGACTCTTGTTTCTACCATGCCGGCATACCTGAATGCTTTGGAAGGAAAGGGTGTTCACATTGTAACCGTTAACGACTACCTGGCACTCCGTGATGCTGAGTGGATGGGCCGTGTGCATGAGTTCCTTGGACTTACTGTTGCGCCTGTACTTCAGAGCTATTCCAGAGAAGAAAGACAAAAGGCATATCAGGCGGATATTACATATATTACTAATAATGAGCTGGGCTTCGATTACCTGAGAGATAACATGGTAACCTACAAGGATCAGTTGGTTCAGCGTGGACTTCACTATGCTATCATCGATGAGATCGACTCTATCCTTATAGATGAGGCAAGAACACCTCTGATCATATCCGGTAGAGGCGGAAAGCCTACAGAGCTTTATAAGATATGTAACAACCTGGCTAAGCGTATGCAGAGAGGTACTGCTTCTACTGAGATAACCAAGGCTCAGGCTCTTATGGGAGAGCAGGTAGAGGAGGATGGAGATTATCTGGTAAATGAAAAGGATAACTTTATCGTATTTACTGAGCAGGGTGTAAAAAATATAGAGCATTACCTGGATATAACCAACCTTACTGAGCCGGAGCATATCGATGAATATCACTGTATGCTGCAGGCGGTCAGGGCTCATGCACTGATGCATAGAGATAAGGATTATATCGTAAAGGATGGCGAGGTTCTTATCGTTGATGAGTTCACAGGCCGTGTTATGCCGGGACGAAGATTCAGCGATGGTCTTCATCAGGCACTTGAAGCGAAGGAAGCGGAGTATGACAAGAGCATAAAGATTAATAGAGAGAATAAGACTCTGGCTACTATCACCTTCCAGAATTTCTTCAATAAATATGATAAGAAAGCGGGAATGACAGGTACAGCTCAGACAGAAGAGACTGAGTTCCGTGAGATCTACGGAATGGACGTAGTTGTTATTCCGCCTAACAGACCGGTTGCAAGAGATGACCAGAATGACTCGCTCTATGCAACAAAGCAGGACAAATATAATGCAGTTGTAAATGCAGTTGTTGAGGCACATGAGAGAAAGCAGCCTGTTCTTGTAGGTACCGCAAATATTGCAGTATCTGAGGAGCTGGATAAGATGCTTCAGAAGAGAGGTATCAAGGCAAATGTACTTAATGCCAAGCATCACGACAGAGAGGCTGAGATAGTTGCTGAGGCAGGACGTGTAGGTGCAGTCACTATTGCAACAAACATGGCTGGTCGTGGTACAGATATCGTTCTTGGTGGTAACCCTGAGAAGATGGCAGAGAAAATGCTGAAGGATAAGGGGATTACACTGGAAGAAGCAAGCGATGAAGAGCTGAAGGAAGCTCTGGCTGAGGCTAAGAAGATTGCCGAGGCAGAAGCTCCTCAGGTTAAGGAGCTGGGTGGTCTTAAGGTCATCGGTACTGAAAGACATGAGTCCAGACGTATAGATAATCAGCTTCGTGGTCGTTCCGGACGTCAGGGAGATCCCGGTGAATCCAAGTTCTATCTGTCACTGGAGGATGATCTTCTGAGACTCTTCGGTGCCGAAAGAACTATGGAAACCCTTAAGAGATTAAGCGGAGATGAAGGCGGCGAGATCATAGAGAACAGAATGGTTACCAAGGCTATCGAGACTGCTCAGAAGAGACTTGAGTCTAACCATTATGGAGTAAGAAAGAGTCTGCTGGAGTATGATCAGGTCAATAATGAACAGCGTGAAGTAATCTATGCTGAGAGACGTAAGGTGCTTGATGGCGAGAACATGCATGATACTGTTCGTGAAATGATCGGCGAGACAGCAGAGAAGTTCATAGGTAAGTTCGTATCAGATGAGATCGAACCATCAGAGTGGGATATCAAGAGTCTTACCAGAGAGATAGCCAGAACCATGCCTCCTCAGAGAGAGGACAAGGTTGTAAAGCTTGAGCCGACAGATGAAGAAAAGAACAGCGGTAATGCTGCTGAATATACAGAAAGAGTTAAGGCTGAGATATTAGATGCATTTGAAACCTTCTGTGAGGATGTCTATGAAGATGAAGATCAGCTTCAGGACTTTGAACGAATGATGATCATGAGGGCTGTCGATTCCAAGTGGATGGAACAGATAGATGACATGGAGCAGCTTCGTCAGGGTATCGGTCTTCAGGGATATGGTAACAGAGATCCAGTAGTCGAATACAAGATGGCCGGCTTTGAAATGTTTAATGAGATGATCGCTTCTATCAGGGAGCAGGTTGCATTTAACATGACTCATTTCAGACCTCGTCCAAAGGAGGAGGCTGTCAGAGAACAGGTAGTCAAGGAAACAGGAACTAACAAGGACGATACTGTTGTTAAGGGACCAAAGGTCAACAAGACCAAGAAGATCGGAAGAAATGATCTGTGTCCATGTGGCTCAGGAAAGAAATATAAGAACTGTCATCTGCCGCTTGGCGGTTATGATGGACCGGACAGAAGACAGCAGCAGTAGATAATCAAAACGATATATATTAAGTAAGCACGCTTATATATCTGTAAGCATGATGCTTGGATGGATGATCGTATAATACTTACAAAATAAAGGCAGGTGATCAGGGTGCTTGAGTTGGACGAGTATAAGTTCGAACTGCAAAAGTACAGAACACCCCTGAACGAAGTGAGGGATTCACTTTGACATCGCAGGGAAAGAAAAAAGAATAGAAGAATTAGACAAGATCATGGAAGATCCGGATTTCTGGAATGATGTAGAGAGATCCGGTCAGGTTATGAAGGAAGTCAAGGGACTGAAATCAACTATAGCCAGTTTCCGCGAGATGGAAACAGCATTTTCGGATATCGAAACCCTTATAGAGATGGCAGAAGAGGAGGGGGATGACGAGCTTATCAGTGAAGCAGGCGAGGAGCTGGGACGCTTCAAGGAGAAGTTCGATGCCTTCCGTATAGAGACACTTCTGTCCGGGGAATTTGATTCATATGATGCAACTGTTAAGGTTAATGCCGGAACCGGTGGAACAGAGGCATGTGACTGGACCAGTATGGTATATCGTATGTACACCCGCTGGGCAGAGAGTCATGGCTTTACCGTAACACTTCTGGATGAACTTGAGGGAGATGAAGCCGGACTTAAGACAGTTACCTTCCAGGTTTCCGGTTATCATGCTTATGGATATCTCAAGTCTGAGCATGGAACTCACAGGCTTGTAAGAATCTCGCCCTTCAATGCAAATGGTAAAAGACAGACCTCTTTCTGTGCAGTGGAGGTTGTACCGGTTATAGATGATGCAATCAATATTGAGATAGCTGATGAGGATATCAGAATAGATACCTATAGAGCCAGCGGTGCCGGCGGACAGCATATCAATAAAACCTCTTCGGCAATCAGGATAACACATTTTCCTTCCGGTATCGTGGTGCAGTGTCAGAATGAACGAAGCCAGCATCAGAACAAGGATCAGGCAATGAAGATGCTGAAGTCCAAGCTGTATCAGTTGGAGCGGGAGAAGCAGGCGGCTCAGCTCTCCGGTATAAAGGGTGAGATGATGGAAAATGGATTTGGTGCTCATATCAGATCCTACTTCCTGCAGCCCTATACATTGGTAAAGGATTCGAGAACCGGCTGTGAAATGGGTGATGCCTATAAGGTACTGGACGGTTATCTGGATCCGTTTATGAGTGCATATCTGGTATGGCTTTCTACAGGCGGAAATCAGGACTAGTACACTGTGTATTTATTAGCAATAATGTATAGCTGATTAGAAATCTGTGTACCGGCGTGTAGAGATACTCTATGGAAATACATGAAAGATAGGTAGTAATATGATTAATGTAGCAATTCTTGGATATGGAACAGTTGGTTCCGGCGTATATAAGATCATAAAAGATAATAATAGCCATATCTCACGTAGAGCAGGTGACGATATAAGGGTTAAGTATGTGCTTGATCTGAGAGACTTCCCGGGAGATCCTGTGGAGGAGGTTCTGGTTCATGATGTAAATGTCATCATGGAGGATGATGAGGTAGATATCGTTGTCGAGGTAATGGGCGGAATAGAGCCTGCATATACATTTGTGAAGAGAGCCCTGGACAGAGGTAAAAGTGCATGTACCTCTAATAAGGAGCTGGTTGCCAAGCATGGTGCCGAGCTGCTTGAGATAGCGGCAGAGAATAAGGTTAACTTCTTCTTCGAGGCATCAGTCGGTGGTGGTATTCCTATCATAAGACCGCTTATCGAGTGTCTTACTGTAGATCATATAGAAGAAATACAGGGAATCATGAATGGTACAACAAACTACATCCTTACCAAGATGGAGGATGAGGGTGCTGACTTCGATACTGTTCTTAAGGATGCTCAGGAGAAGGGATATGCAGAGAGAAATCCGGAGGCTGATATCGAGGGCTATGATGCCTGCAGAAAGATAGCTATACTTGCTTCACTTGCTTATGAGAAGCAGGTAAACTTCGAGGATATTTATACAGAAGGAATCACCGGGATTACTACGGATGATTTTAAATATATGAAGAGTATTGGTGCTTCCATCAAGCTTCTGGGAATCGCCAGAAAGAATGTGGGCATAACTTATTCCATGGTTGCCCCGTTTGTAGTTTATCAGGACAATCCTCTTTATAACGTAAAGGATGTATTTAATGCTATCCTTGTAAAGGGTGACATGCTGGGAGATGTAATGTTCTACGGAAAGGGCGCCGGTTCTCTTCCTACAGCAAGTGCGGTAGTATCTGACATAGTAGATGCTGTAAAGAGAAATGGCTACACAGCCAGCATTCACTGGAACAGGCAGCAGAGAATACTTGGTGGTGTAGATGCATTTACCACTCCATTCTTTGTAAGAGTAAAGGGAAGGGGCATCGAAGATAAGATCCGCAGTGCTTTCGGAGAGGTTCAGTTCATAGAGCCTGCCGGGGAAATCGCAGGTGAAGAAACTGCATTTATCACAAAGGTACTTGCAGGTTCGGAATTTGAACAGGCTGCTGCTGATTTTGAGATAATCAGCAGAATCAGGGTTAGTAACTGATGAACCGCCAGGTTCAGCAGTTTATGAGAAGCGCCAGCTTCTCAAAATGTAGTTTGTTGGGGGAAATATACTTGGGAGGCATAGATTGATAAAATGCTGATAGTTAAAAAATTCGGAGGAACCTCGGTAGGAAATCGTGACCGTATATTTAATGTGGCTCAGAGATGTATCGAGGATTATCAAAAAGGAAATGATGTAGTAGTTGTTCTTTCCGCCATGGGTAAATACACAGATGTACTTATAGATATGGCAAAGGAGATAAACCCCAACCCACCTAAGCGTGAGATGGATATGATCCTGACAACCGGAGAACAGCAGTCGGTTGCGCTTATGTCTATGGCTATGGCAGCCCTTGGAGTACCTGCGGTATCACTGAATGCATTTCAGGTTGCCATGCATACTTCCTCTGCATATAGCAATGCGCGTATCAAGAGGATTGATACAGACCGCATACAGAGTGAGCTGCAGCAGAGAAAGATAGTTATAGTTACAGGTTTCCAGGGTATCAACAAGTTTGATGACTACACGACACTGGGACGTGGTGGTTCTGATACCACAGCAGTTGCAATCGCGGCTGCACTTCATGCGGATAAATGTGAGATATACACAGATGTTGATGGTGTATATACAGCAGATCCCAGAAAGGTGCCTACTGCTCGTAAGCTGGATCAGGTTACCTATGATGAGATGCTTGAACTGGCAACACTTGGTGCCGGCGTACTTCACAATCGTTCAGTTGAACTTGCTAAGAAGTATGGAGTAAAACTTGTTGTACGTTCCAGTCTGAATAAGAACGAAGGAACCATAGTTAGGGAGGGAAGTAAGATGGAGAAAATGATAGTAAGCGGTGTTGCAGCGGATCCGGATGCAGCCAGAGTTGCAGTTATAGGTCTTAAGGATGAGCCGGGAGTTGCATTTAAGCTGTTCAATGCACTTGCAAAGCAGAATATAAATATAGATATGATCCTTCAGTCTATAGGAAGACATGGAAAGAAGGATATATCTTTTACATGTACAGATGATGATGCAGATCTTGCCAAGAAGATCATCGAAGAGCAGATGGACTTCGAGGAGATTGATGTTGATAAGCATGTAGCAAAGGTTTCCATAGTTGGTGCCGGAATGCAGACAAATGCAGGTGTTGCAGCTAAGATGTTCGAGGCTCTTTATGATGCTAATATCAACATCCGTATGATATCAACATCTGAGATCCGTGTTACAGTTCTTATAAATGAGAAGAACACTGAGAGAGCTATGAATGCAATCCATGATAAGTTCAATCTTGGAAATAATGATTAGTCCAGCTATCTTGTGACCGATGTACCGGATGTCAGGGGAAACTGACAATGTACGAGGCGTCAGGGGAGACTGCCAATGCACTAGGTGTCAGGGGAGACTGCCAATGCACTAGGTGTCAGGGGAGACTGACAATGTACGAGGTGTCAGGGGAAACTGACAATGCACTAGGTGTCAAGAAAGACTAACGATAGACGGTTAGTCCTGAATGATGGATAATAAAAATAACCGCTATTTCTGGTAAGGATATGGGCGGTTATTTTTATGCCTGTTTATAGTCTAGATTTTTGTGGGGCTTCTCTTTTGTGCGGATAAGTTATATTATGAAAAGTTGACGGTTCATCAGTAACTTATCGTCCAAAAGTAAGGTCTCGCTACGCGGGGCTTCTCTTTTGTTCCGATAAGTTATAGTAGTAAATGTGTACTAAGTGGAGATGATAATAACATATGAGCAGGGTTATTGATAAAATAATAATATGTGCACTTGCTGTATTTGCCATGAACTATATGATACATGGAAATGCATTTCTTGTGCTGCTCTATATGTCTATTATTCTAAGCGCATTAGGCTACTATCTTCTGTCTCGTGATATAGAGAGTTGCAGGATGAGACCGGAGGGAACCGGAGAATATATAGCATTTATAGTGCAGATAATAAGTGTGGTCCCGGCTGTATTTAATCCTGAACTCATACCCATAATACCTGTAGCGGCATATGATATGACCAGAAGCAGGAATTATCCCGGAGCGGCAGTAGTAATGGCAGCATTTCTAAATGCTATCAGACCGGGCGCCTGGCGGACGGAGGCTCTGTCCTGGACACTTCTGGTATATGTATTAATGATTACAATACTTTCTGTTATCCTGTCCATTAAAACAGAAAGAAATGCACTGCTTCTGAAAGGGTATAAAAAAATCCGTGATGACAGTGAGGAGAAACAGAGAAAACTGAATATGCAGAATCAGGAGCTGATTCAGGCGAGAGATGCAGAGCTTCATAATGCGCAGTTATCTGAGAGAAACAGGATAGCTAGAGACATACATGATAATGTTGGACATACCTTGTCCAGAGCTATACTTCAGATGGGGGCGCTGCTTGCTATTCATAAAGGAGAACCCATTTCCGAGGAGCTGGAGGGAGTTCGTGAGACTCTGGACTCTGCTATGGGAAGCATCAGATCCAGTGTCCATAACCTGCATGATGATTCCATTGATGTAAAGTCCTCTATCACTCAGTTGGCAGAGCCGTTATATAATAATTATAATGTTCATCTGGATATAGATATTTCTGATGACATGCCCAGAAATGTGAAGTATGCTGTTATAGGAATCACCAAAGAAGCTATATCCAATATTATAAAGCATAGCATTAGTAGTGATGTGGATATAAAGCTGAGTCAGCATCCCTCCATGTATCAACTGGTGATACAGGATTATATGCTGGATGACAGGACTAGAGGACAGGCTGGAAGCTCCGGCGTAAAAGCGGATAAGGCTCAAGAGAGTGTAAGGATAAAGGATACCGGAGAAGTACATAAAAAATCAGAAGCAGAAAACATTTTGAAGGATAGAGCGGTAAAAAAGGAAAATGGAATCGGTCTGGAGAATATCAGAAGCCGTGCTGAGTCCGTAAATGGAACGCTTCATATATCAGATGAAAATGGATTCAGGATATTTGTTTCTATTCCCAGACAGATATCATAATGTTTAGAAAGGAATCACGTCCATGAAGATAATCATAGTCGATGATGATAAACTCGTGGCTATGTCACTTAAAACGATAGTAGAATCAGATAAGGATATAGAGGTGCTGGCGACGGGCAATTCCGGTGAAGAGGCAATAGCTCTCTATGATCAGTATCATCCGGACGTACTGCTTATGGATATAAGGATGACCGGAATGACGGGACTTGAGGCGGGAGAGCAGATCCTTTCAGTTCATAGGGATGCCCGCATACTGTATCTTACAACCTTTAGTGACGATGACTATATAGTGAAGGCGCTATCTATAGGCGCAAAGGGCTATATCATAAAGCAGGATTTCGACTCTATTATCCCGTCACTAAAGACAGTAAATAGCGGACAGTCAGTATTTGGAAATGAGATAACTGAGAAGTTTTCTGACATCATGCATCAATCCTCCGGCTTTGACTATACAGCACATGGTCTTACAGAACAGGAATCTGAGATAGTCAGATGTGTTGCAGATGGTCTTTCCAATAAGGAGATATCTGATAAGCTGTTCCTTTCTGAGGGTACTGTAAGAAACTACATCAGCAGCATACTGTCCAAGCTGGAGCTTAGAGACAGAACCAATCTCGCGATATATTATTATAAGAATATATAGTGAGCGAGTGTCCCCAAAATGCTATTTCCTCGTGTTTCGGTGTGTCATAATGTCAACATGCTTTTCCTGCAGGCAGGAACGCATTTGGACTTTTGATACTTATGTCATACGGTTATTTAAGAATTGATTACTGGTTAATTAAATTCGATGGAGTTAAGAAAAATGGTGATCATGATCTTAAAGATTCTGCTCAGTATACGCTAATAGAATATGCTTATTATCTTATGGCTGAAGATGCGGGGATAGAAATGGAGGAATGTAGAATTCTAGAGGAAAATGGTAGACACCATTTTATGACCAAAAGATTTGATAGAGTTGGAAATCAAAAGATTCATATGCAAACTTTGGGGGCACTTACACATATAGACTACAATTTCCCTGGATTATGTAGTTATGAACAGGCGGCTGAGATAATACGATTACTTAATTCGTCAATGAGGGATATTGAGCAGTTGTATAGAAGGATGGCATTTAATGTTTTACTTGTAAATCAAGATGACCATGTGAAAAATATATCATTTCTAATGGATAGAAGTGGTAATTGGAAGTTATCTCCGGC
>OCVV011354069.1_pt1 | contig 33646 bp, 26 predicted proteins | sample 1539721 | NCBI WGS metagenome assembly OCVV01 (sample SAMN02144230, study PRJEB22623) | gut metagenome | biome: sheep rumen | host: Ovis aries | place: New Zealand | reverse complement strand
CAGCGCCCTGGGTGAAGGACGGCTAGGAAAACTGCGCCCTGTAAGGGCAGTATCTTTTATATTTATAATGGTTTTGCCCTTACAGGGCGCCATTTTTTATGATGTTTTCCTCACCCAGGGTGTTGCCCTGGGCTATTTGATTTAGCCCCTTCGGGGCGCGTATTTACACGGTCGCAGGCTTTTACACGTGGCCGAAGGGCACCTTACACGCTGCGAAGCAGCCTTTCTGCCCTTGTGGGGCAACTGCTATGTCACTTCTCACTACTCATGATTTTTATGCCCAGCGTCTGCTCGATTAGTTCGATGAGCATTTCGGGCGATTCGGCTTCGAAGTCGCCCGTGAGATGCTTGGTGGTGTCGCTGGCGGTGAACTGACGGCCATAGTAAGTGCCGAGTTCGGCGAGCACTTGGTTGATGGGCATGTTGTCGAAGTGGAAGGTCTTGGCTGCTGCGGGCTGGGTGATGGCAGTGGGTTGCGGAGTGCTGGGCGTTGGGGACTGATGATTTACGCTGCTGCGGTAGATGGCATAGGCGCTCACCATGACCAGCACCAGCACAACGGCGGCTGCGATATGGCGAAGGCGTTGCCAGAGAGGAACCGTGCGGGTCTGCTGCGGCTGTTCTTCCTTTTGTTGCAGCCGCTCCCTGACGTTGCGGAGAGCCTGCTGGGTGTCGAGGCGTCCGTGCTGGTAGTGGCTCAGCACGAAGTCTTCCAGTTGTTTTTGCTTGTCGTCGGTTTTCATATTGAAGATTGTTTTTATTTCCAGTTCAGATTGATTTCATAGGGATAGCCGATATTGTAGGATGGCGTATCACGTTCCTGGCCGTCGAGGTAAGTCTGCCAGACATTGATTTGCTTTCGTTCAAGGTCTCTTTTCCATTGGTTGAGCAACAGCTGCAGCGAGTGCTCACCGTTGTCGCCGAAGAGTTGCGGGCTTTGCATGTAGAGGGTGAAGCGGAAATAGCTGTGCGTGTAGCTTTCGTCCATGCCGTAGATGTAGGGCAGCGGAAAGCTGAGGTCGATGGCGTCGTAGATGCTGTCGCAGAGCAGGCCTTCGTCGGCGACGATTCGTTCCGAGTGATGGCTCGTGGCGATGGTTTCGTGCGGCTGGGCGATGATGCGCCCGTCCAGTTGCATGCGGCATTGCATGGCGTCGCCCGTCCAGCATTGTGACTCGGCATCCCACAACAGCGGCGGCAACTGCTGGCCCGTGCTGGGGAATCGCAGTTGCATGCGGAGCGTGTCGCCGTCAATGCGCAGGTAGGGGTAGCTGTCCTCGGCAATGATGTGCAGCGTGTCGTGTTGCAGCTCATGATTGCCGAAGCTGATGCTCTTGGGCTTGTAGTCCACCACGGCGGTGCGCAGGCCGTTGTTGTCGTGTTCGTAGTGCAGGTTGTAGTCGTAGAAGGTCTTCACCTCGACGGGCTGACTCAATCCGTCGGTCAGGATGGCGAGCGTCGGGTCGAGGGTGTAGACAAATTCCTTGTCGTCCTTACTATGATAAGGTGTGGGGAGCGTGACGGTCAGCACGTTGACGTTCGTTGGCTCTCTGTGCTGCCACAACATCACCTCAGCCTGTCCGAGGGTGAAAGGCAACGGCTCGCCCGTCTCCTTGCAGAACACACTTAGCCCGTCGCCATTGGCCAGCAGGTCGTTGCCGTCCGTGTCCTCTATGTAGAAGGTCAGCACGGGTGCTTCCACCGAAGCCTGCACGCCGCTGATGCGCTGCTCGTCGTTGTCGTCGGTGCAGGAGGTAAGGGCCACCCCGAGCCACAAGGCGACAGCCCATCCCAAGCCCCTCACTGAGGGAAGGGTTGTCAGTGAGCTGAGACGATTGATGAGAATTCTTCTTAATGTATTCATCGTCATTTTCATTTGGTTTTATTCCGTTCTTTTCCAGCTGCTCGAGCCCGTGGCATAGGTGCCGAGCAGGCCGAAGCCGCCGTTGACATTGGAGAGTGTGGGGGGCACCAGCGCGAAACCGCCTTGTGCCAGTTCGTTGTTGGCCATGTCGTTGTAGGACTTCAGGAACCGGTAGAACTCCGGCGAGATGCGGTAGAGCAGCACGCTGTAGGCCTCGCCCCAGGAGTTTTCCTGTCCGCGGTGGTTGTAGGTGGGGATGTTCAGGTGCAGGGTGTAGGTCTGTCCGCTGATCAGTTCGTCGCTGAAGATGCAGAAGCCGCCGTAGAAGTCGGACGAGAAACCGAAGTCGGTGTCGATTTCGCTGAGCGGATTCAGCAGCGGCTCGTCGTTGATGACGATTTCGGGCCAGCTGATGGTGGAGTCGCTCACCTCCACCTCCCACTCGATGGTGGGATATTGCTCGCACAGGCGCCGGTAGTCGTCGATGTTACTGATGTACCACGTGCTGATTTCCTGTCCACCTTCGTAGACGTGGCCCGTGGCCGAACCGGCATATTGCTTCTCGCAGACGCGAACGGCATAATAGTCCTTCGTTGCGGCAGGGTCGGTGAAGGTGGCGAGCAGCTTGTGGAAGGTGCGGGTGTCATACCAGTCGGGGTCGAACTCTGTGGTGGTCACGACGCGGTCGAGGCTCACGGGCACGGCGTCGGGCACCATAGCTTCAGCCGTGGCCTCGCCATAGTCGGGGTGGCTGACGCGAATCTCCACGCGGTCGCCGGGCCGATGACCTCCCAGCACGTAGAACACGCCATTGGCCTCGTCCTCACCTGGCAGCAGGGCCGACAGCTGATGCACGGACCGTTCCTGGCCGTTCACGCAGTAGGTCACTTGTGCATCGTTGAGCGCGCGGATGCCACGGGTATCGGTGAACTTCTTCACGCCCACGCTGGCCGTGACGCTGATGTAGGTGGTGTCGTCAGTAGCCGGGAAGCAGTAGACCACCAGCTTCGACGTGTTCTGCAGCTTGTCCAGGTCGTAGTGGTCGGTGCAGGAGGTGATGCCTACTGTAAGCCCTCCCCAAAGGAGGAACATCAGAATGGCAGTGACGAGCACCGTTCTTATTCTCTTGAGTATTGTTGTTCTATTCATCATTTTCTGTTTGTTCTTATTCCATTATGCAATTACTATTCAAGCGCCCCTCCCTTGGGGAGGGGTAGGGGTGGGCCTAAAATTTAATCGTGTAACTCACCGACGGGATGACGGGAATGTAGCCACGTGTCTTCACGCTGAAGCTCTCGTGGCCGCTCAGGTCCACCTTGTTAGAGCTCAGTTCCTTATATTCGAGTTCCACCCACAGCGGGTTCAGGTGGCAGTAGGCATTGTAGACAGAGAGGTTCCAGATGCGCTCATGGCCGTGCTTCGTGGTGTGGCGGAAGTTGAAGCCCACGTCGAGCCGATGATAGGCGGGCAGCGTGATGTTGTTGGGTCGCTCGTAGATGAATTCCCCGTGAGTTGAAAAGCCTGTGAAGGCGTCCTTCCCTTCAAGGAGGGGCTGGGTGTAGGCTTCCCCTGGCAGCGCGGGCATCTGCACATACTGCGTGGGCAGCGTCATGTGGTTGCCCGTGTGGTAGGTCCAGGCGGCGTACATCTGTGTCTTCTTACTGAAACTGTAGCGCAGGGAGAGGTTCAGCTTGTGGCGGTTGTCGAACTTGTCGTAGTACCAGTCCTGATAGAAGTCGTCGAAGCGGCGCTCGTTCCATGACAGCGTGTAGGCCAGGTCGGCCTGCAGGCGCTTCGTGCGATACTGCGCGTCGAGCTCCACCCCGTAGAAGCGGCCGCGGCCCACGCTCACCAACTGGTCCCAGCTCTGCGCCGGCGGCACCAGTCCGCCCCAGGAGTTATACTGCAGCAGGTTGCGCGTCAGCTTGTAATAACCCTCCAGCGAGAGTGTCAGGCTGGCGTGGTTCCTCAGTCGCGGACTCCAGTAGACGCCTGCCGCCCACTGATGCGAGTGCATGGGGCGCAGCCTTTCTGTCGTGGGCACCCAGTAGTCGGTGGGCAGTTCCAGCACCGAGTTCGATATCTTGTGCACGTACTGCGTCATCATCGTGTAGGAAGCCTTGGCCGAGAGGTCCTCTCGCAGTTGGTATTTCACGGCCAGGCGCGGGTCGACACCCACAAACGCCTTGCTGCTGATGCCGAAGAGCGACAGGTTCAGACCGGCGTTCAGGCTCCAGCGGTCGCTGAGCGTCAGCTGGTCCTCGCCGTAGAGCGTCAGTTCGTGGGCGGCATGGTGGTTACGGCTGCTGCGCGTGAGGCTGTCGGCTTCCTCCTGCACGCCCCAGAGATGCACCTGCGAGCGCGTCTGCGGCCGGAACTGATGGTAGGTGTAGTCGTGGCCGAAGCGTATGTGGTGGCGCGGCGACGGCCGGTAGTCGAACTCCGAGCGGTAGCCCAGGTCGCTGATGGTGGAGCGATAGCGGTGCTCCAGGTAGATGCGGTCGGTCACGTTGCCCAGATTGTCGAAGGAGCGTTCGTTGTCGGTGGTGAGCAACGAGGCGCGGTTGTGGGTGTAGACGGCGGTGAAGTTCGCCAGCAGCTTCGGCGAGAACTGGTAGCGCCAGTTCAGTGCAGCGTTCAGGTTGCCCCAGCGGAATCGGTTCTTGTAGACATCGTGGTAGCTCAGCTTACTGTAGTCATCGCCCTGCCATGCCTCGCGCCAGTCGTCCTTCGTCGTCAGCGCGTCCTGTCCGTTGTAGATGCTCAGGTTCATCTGCGAGCGGCGGTTGAAGATGTGCGTCAGTTTTGCGTTCAGGTCGTAGAAGTCGTAGGCCAGCGTGATTTTCTCCTCGTCGTTGAAGTGGTTGGCAATGGCGAAGGCTGGCCGCGACAGCAGATCGAGCCATGAGCGGCGCAGCCCAATGTTGAACGACGTTCCGAAGTCTACGCCGCGTTTCTCCCCCTTCTGTTCTCTTTGTTTTTCACTTTTCAGCTTGATGGGGCCGTCCAGCTGAAAGCCGCCGTCGAGGAGTCCGATGCGATACGAGCCGTGCAGACGCTCCCAGTTGCCGTCGTTGGTGCGCACGTCGACGACTGAAGACAGCCTGCCGCCGTAGCGTGCGGGGAAACCACTCTTGTAGAAGTCGACGTTCTTCACCACGTCGGCGTTGAACGAGGAGAAGAGTCCCATCGAGTGGTTAATCTGATAGAGCGGCGTGCCGTCGATGAGGAAGAGGTTCTCGTCGTTGTTGCCGCCATGCACGTAGAGTCCCGAGGCCACCTCGATGCCCTCCTGCACGCCCGACAGGCGTTGCAATGCCTTCACCACGTCGGGCGACGACAACAGCGAGAACTCCGTCTTGATGTCCTGCTGCGACAGCGACCGCTTGCCCATCTGCGTGCCCGTCACGGGCGAGTTCAGGTCGGCCGTCACCACCACCTCGCCCACGTGCGCGTTCTCTTTTAATATAAATAGGTGGGAGCGGTTGGCATGCAGGCTGATGGTCTCGCTCTTGTCCTCGAAGCCAATGTAGCTCACGCGCAGCCGGTGTTCGCCTTCGGGCAGCGTCAGCGAGAAGAAGCCGTGCTCGTTGGTCAGTGTGCCCTGACCGCTGGTCAGGTCGAAGACGGTCGCATTCAGCAACGTCTCGCCTTGCTCATCGCGCACGTAGCCGCTCACGGTCCACCGCTTCGCCTCTCCTTTTCTTTTAGGCAGGGGCAGGGCAGTGGCTTTCAGCATCACGTACTTCCCCTTCAAGGTGTAGTCGATGCCCGAACCTCGGAACAGCCTTTGCAGCGCGTCCTTCAGCGGCAGTGCCTTCACATCGGGGCCCTTGTACGTCTGCCCCACGTTGAGTGACGAGTCGTAGACGAAGTTCACGCCGCGCGTGCGGTGCATCTCGTCCATCACTTGTCGGATGGTGGCTGGGCCCTGAGCCCAACCCACCACCGGCAACATCCATAATATTAGAAAGATTATTTTTTTCTTCATGTCTTCCGTTTTTTTTCTTCTTTTGCATTCACTGAAAATCAATTGACTTCAGCCCTTATAACGGCAAAAGACACGAAAACCCCTACTCCCGGTGTGTTAAAAATGGTTACGGTGTTCAAAAAATATGCTCAGTCGGTATTTCACTATAGTAAAAAGGTCATTTTACTTTGGTAAAAAGAACTTTTTACTATAGTCAAAGGATCTTTTTACTATAGTGAAATTCCGGGCATACGATGCTTTCGTCCCGATTAATGCGTGCTCCAGTCCCGATAAACCCGTGCTCCAGTCCCGATTAATGCGTGCTCCAGTCCCGATTAATGCGTGCTCCAGCACCGAAAAGGCACAGCCCTGGCACTATAGGAACAACAAAAGACGGAAGAAAATCGTCTTTTGTTCGCGCAGCAAATGCAGCGCCTTCGACACCTGATGCTCAACAGTGCGCTCGGAAATGCCCAGCTCTTCGGCAATCTCGCTGTAGCTCATGCCGTCGCGCTTGGCCATGAGGAAAGCTTGCCGGCAGCGGTCGGGCAGGGCGTCGATGGCGGTCCAAAGGCGGGCGGCTGAGTAGTAGAAGTCGGCATCGTGGTCGGTGAAGAGAGGGTCTTCGTTGGTCAGTGGTTCGGTTGCTGCGATGGAGAGGGTGGGGTGGGATTTCTGTTGTCGGAGAATGTCGATGCAGCGGTTGCGAACGGTGCGGAAGAGAAGTGGCGGAGTGCAGTCGGAATGGTTTTCGAGTAGTGCGAGGAAAGCGTCTTGCACGGCGTCTTCAGCCTTGTCGATGTCGCCAAGGATGTGGAGCGCGTAGAGGCATAGCGGCCGGTAATGGATGAGGAAGAGTTTTTCAGTATTCACGGCTGTCACGGATTTTGCGTGTGCAAAGGTACGAAAAAAGTTGAGAGTTGAGGGTGTAGAGTTGAGTTTTTTTATGATTCTGTAGTGGTTGTTGTGGGAAAATGATACTTGAGGGAAAGAATTTGTTAGGTTTGGGAAAGGCTATTTGCGGGAAAAGTGGTAATTTTGCGGACGTGAACGAATAAAAGGACCTTTATATGATGAAAAGAATTTGTTTTGTGTTGTTGCTGCTTGCCGCCGGCATGGCGTCGGTGGTGGGTCAGGGAGTGAAGCCTCTGCCTCGTTTGCAGGTGGAGGGCAAGTGGCTTGTTGACACGCATGGCAACCACGTGGTGCTGCATGGTGTGATGGACACGCCGAACATGTACTTCAACGGTTGGCGCTGGGGCAGTCCTTGGGACGGCTCGGGCACGGGCTATAATGCTGCGGGTGCGACGAAGTGCAAGGCTTACTTCGACAAGATTTTTGCGGGTCTGGAGGCTGCGAAGTGCAACGTGTTCCGCCTGCACCTGGACCCTGCGTGGACTAACGACCCGAGCGAGAGTTACACGTGGAGCGGCTCGGCCGGTCAGTCGGCCGACGCGTCGGGCGAGGCCGACATCAGGAAGTTCAACCCCGAGCGTCTGAAGACGTTTTTGCAGTCGCTGTATGTGCCGCTGATGCAGAAGGCGATGGAGCACGGCATGTATGTGGTGGTGCGTCCTCCAGGTGTGTGCCCTGGCGAGCTGAAGGTGGGCGACTACTACCAGCAGTATCTGCTGACGGTGTGGGACCTGGTGACGCAGAACACGACGGTGAGGAAGTATGCCGGCCAGATCAGCATTGAGTTGGCGAACGAGCCTGTGAGTCTGAAGAATGCGGAGGGTCAGGACGACGCGTCGGCGCTGCACGACTACTTCCAGCCTATTGTGGACAAGATGCGTGCCAACGGCTACACGGGCATCATCTGGGCTCCCGGTACGGGTTGGCAGGCTAACTACACGAGCTATGCCACGCACCCGATAGAGGGCTACAACATCGGCTATGCCGTGCACGACTACTGCGGCTGGTACGGCTGCAGCGACGAGACACCGAGTGCGACGAACAAGATTGAACAGTTCCGCAAGCAGGTGCCCGTGGTGGAAACGGCTCCCGTGATTATCACGGAGGTGGATTGGAGTCCGAAGAAGGCTGGCACGGGCCACTACAACGAGCATGGCGAGTGGGTGGAGAGCAACTGGGGCACTTGGGCCACGGGCAGCACGTCGAAGTGGGGCAAGGCTTTCAAGGCGATGCTGGACCACTACGGCAACATCTCGATGACGCTGTCGGGCACTGGTTGTCTGCTGGACATCGACACGCTGCTGTCTAAGCAGAAGGTGGTGGCGGCTTTCGACGGCATTGAGGAGGCTTGCGGCAAGGCCTGCATGGACTGGTATGCGGACTACTACCAGAAGGACTGGCCGCACAAGGACTTTGAGAACCTCTCGCTGAGCGACCAGGGGACGGGCAGGTACAGGAATCCCGTGCTGTTTGCCGACTTCCCCGACCCTGACGTGGTGAGGGTTGGCGACACGTACTACATGGTGACGACGACGATGCATCATTTCCCTGGTGCGACGATTATGAAGTCGACTGATCTGGTGAACTGGGAGTTCTGCGCTCAGCCGCTGCAGCAGTTGGCGACGACTGACCGCTACAACCTGCTGAACGGCGAGAACGCCTACGCTGCCGGCATGTGGGCCTGCTCGATGAAATATCACGACGGAAGGTTCTACCTGCTGCTGAACGGCAACGACACGGGTGGCTGGCTGCTGACGGCCACTGACCCTGCGGGCAAGTGGGAGCAGCGTCGGCTGAGCCGTGTGTACTACGACCCGGGACTGCTGTTTGACGGTGGGAAGACGTACGTGGCGTGCGGCATCGGCACGATTCAGATGTGCGAGCTGGACGAGGACTTCAACCTGAAGCAGGAGCAGACGGTGGTGAAGGACCGTGAGGGCCTGGAGGGCTGCCACTTGTACAAGATAGGCGACTACTACTACATCTATGCCACCTATGGCGGTTGGCCGAGCGGGCAGACCGTGTTCCGCTCGAAGAATATCTTCGGCCCGTATGAAGAGAAGATGCTGGTGGAGAAGATGATAGACGGCAAGCCCAACACCGTGCACCAGGGTGCCCTGGTGGAAGGCGAGGACGGTCAGTGGTGGACTGTGATGCAGGAAGACCTGGGTGCGCTGGGCCGCATGTCGAACCTGCAGCCGGTGAAGTGGGTAGACGGCTGGCCCGTGGTGGGCAACAACGGTGTGCCCTACACGTCGCATGCGAAGCCCAAGAGCCGCCAGCCCATGCCTCCGCAGCAGCCTGCGACGACCGACAACTTCCGCAGCTATCCGTTGGGGATGCAGTGGGAATGGAACCACAACCCCGACAACGGGGCGTGGTCGCTGTTTGAGCGTGCCGGTTGGCTTCGTCTGAAGGCGTCGGGTTCGGCCACTCGTCTGACTCAGGCCCGCAACATGCTGACGCAGCGCATTTTTGCTTTCCACGGCAAGCCCAACCAGGCTTCGACGGGCACGGTGAGGCTGGACGTGAGTCACCTGCAGGAGGGCGACCGTGCCGGCATCTGCATTCTGCAAGACCCCTACGCCTTGCTGGCTGTGGAGATGAAGGACGGGCGTAAGCAGCTCGTGTGGCGCCAAGACACGTTGAGGCAGAAGGATGCGTTCCGTCCTGCCGAGGAAGTGGTGACGGTGGACGTGGACAGCGTGATATACCTGCGCGCGGGCATCACCTACGGTACGAGCAAGACCCGTTTTGCCTACTCGCTGGACAACCAGACCTACACCGACATCGGTCAGCCGACGGAGTTGGGCTACAGTCTGACAGTGTTTGTGGGCGCCCGCTTCGGGTTGTTCTGCTATCACCACGGCACGGAGGCGGCCGACGAGGTGGGTTATGCCGACTTCGACTGGTTTACCACCGAGAGCGCTTTCGACGAGAAGACGTTCTATCCTGAGACGTTCGACGGCTACAGCGAGGACATGCTGACGGTGGAGAGACTGTCGGTGGAGGAGGAAGAGACGGAGATTATGGTGGGCAACAGCAGGGCTCCGAAGCTGTTGGCCACGTTCCGCGACGGCCACACGGAGAACATTGCCGCCCAGGCGCGCTACGAGATTGATGGTGAGGACGTCGTGACGATGCAGAACGGTCTGCTGCGCGGTCTGAAGGAAGGCATTGCGACGGTGAGGGCCACGTACAGCGACCCGATGGGCAACGAGTGGGAGGCGACGTTCCGCGTGCGCTCGACCTTCTTCCCCTTCGGCAAGGAATACATCAACACGTCGCTCTTCGCTCAGGGCACCTACGACGAGGCGACGCGCACGTTCCATCCCGGTCAGTGGGGCCAGATGGGCTGGGAATATGCCAACGGCGCCGACATGTCGGGCTATAAGTACCTGGTTGTGAAGCTGAAGAAGCCTCAGAACTGCGATGCCCACCTGAACATCTTCACAGCGAACAGCATCTGGAGCGACTGTTGCGCCACATCGTCGTTCGGTTCGAGAAAGCAGATAGTGGTGAACCTGAGCACTGCCAAGTACACCTCGGGCGACAAGACCGGCAAGGCTCTGGAGACCGACAACGTGCGCATCGTGAGTTTCTGGTCGAACGGCCAGGGCACCATCGTGGTGGACGACATGTACCTGACGAACAACAGCGACTACTCGCGTGAGGTGTCGACGGGCATTGGGCAAATGGAAAATGGAGAATTGAAAATGGAGAATACTGCCGTGTACGACCTGAGCGGAAGGAAGGTTGCTAATGGCAGTTCGTCGCTCGGAACACTGCGGAAGGGCGTCTACATCGTGGGCGGCAAGAAGGTGGTGTTTTAGGTGAGAGGTAATAGGTAACAGGTAATAAGTAATGATATGACATACAACGAAATTGGAAAGACTGGGATGAGAGTGTCGGCGCTGTCGTTCGGTGCGTCATCGCTGGGCGGCGTGTTCCACGGCATCCGCGAAGACGAAGGCATCAGGGCCGTGCATGTGGCCGTGGACAACGGGCTGAACTTCATCGACGTGTCGCCCTACTACGGCCACCTGAAGGCCGAGCAGGTGTTGGGTAAGGCATTGCGTGAGATTCCACGCGACAAGTACTACCTCTCCACAAAGGTGGGCCGCTACGGTCAGGACGGCCGCAACACGTGGGACTACTCTGGGGAGCGCGCCCGGCGCAGCGTCTATGAGAGTATGGAGAGGCTGGGCGTGGACTACATCGACCTGATTAACGTGCACGACATTGAGTTCCAGGCAGGACTGGAGGGCGGCCTGCAGAAGATTGTAGACGAGACGCTGCCAGCCTTGTTGCGGCTGAAGGAGGAAGGCGTGGTGGGCCATGTGGGCCTGACCGACCTGCAGCCCGAGAACCTGCAGTGGGTCATCGACCGTGTGGAGCCAGGTGTGGTGGAAAGCGTGCTGTGCTTCTGCCACTACTGTCTGAACGACGACTTGCTGACGGAGTATCTGGACTATCTGGAGGAGAAGGGTGTGGGTGTGATCAGCGCGTCGCCCCTGTCGATGGGGCTGCTCTCGAGTCGTGGCGCTCCCGACTGGCATCCCGCTCCTGAGAGCCTGCGCGCAGCTTGCCGCAGGGCTGCGGACTACTGTGCCGCGCAGGGCTACCCGATAGAGAAGCTGGCGATGCAATATGCGACGAGCCTCTCGCCCCGCATCGCCACGACGCTCTTCAGCAGTGCCTCGCCGGAGAACGTGCTGAAGAATATCCGCTATGTGGAGGAGCCCATCGACTGGCAGTTGGTGGAGAAAGTGAAGGAAATCATCGGCGACCAGCAGCGGGTGCGCTGGAAGAATTCGTGAGTAGGTAACAGGTAACAGGTGATAGGTATGTATCAGATTATTGACGCGCATAGCCATTTGTGGCTAAAGCAGGACACGATGTGGAACGGGAAGCCCATCCGCACACTGAAGAACGGACGCTCGCTGTTTCTGGGCGAAGAGGTGCAGATGCTGCCACCGTTCATGACCGACGGGCGGAACACGGCAGAGGTGTTCCTCTCGAACATGGACTACGCCCAGGTAGCAGCAGCCGTGGTGGTGCAGGAGTTCATCGACGGCATACAGAACGACTACCTCGCTGAAGTCAGCCAACGCTATCCCGACCGCTTCCTTACTTGCGGCATGGTCGACTACTTGCACGACGGTTTTTATGAACAGGCCCGTGGGCTCATTGAGGAGCAAGGCTTTCGCGGCATTGCTATTCCCGGTCATCGCCTGTTGGGCAAACCGCTCACGTCGCTGGAAATGATGAGGATGTTTCACCTGATGGAGCAGCACGACGTGTTCCTGAGCATCACCTTGGAGAATGGCGACAGGCAGGTGGCCGAGCTGCGCGAGGTCATCGACGAATGTCCCCGCCTGCGCATCGCCATCGGCCATCTGGGCATGGCCAACCCGCCGCTGTCGGCACCGTGGGAGAACGAGGCCTGGCGCGAGCAGATCAAGCTGGCGCGAAGCGAGAACGTCAGGGTGGAGTCGGGTGGCATCACGTGGCTCTACAACTCGGAGTTCTACCCCTTCCCCTCGGCCGTGCGCGCTATCAAGGAGGCTGCCGACCTCGTGGGGTGGGAGAAACTGATGTGGGGTTCCGACTATCCGCGTACGATCACTGCCATCACCTACAGAATGTCGTATGACTTCGTCGTGAAATCAACGGAACTCACGGAAGCCGAGAAGCGCCTCTTCCTCGGCGAGAACGCCTGTCGCTTCTATGGCTTCAGCAACCTACCCGAGCTACCGTATATTAAGAATATGAGTGAATAGTATATTGAACTTTGAACCTTGAACTTTTGAACCTTGAACGCGCGCAGCGCATTTGAACCATATAGATATGAAAGCAATACAGATAACTGGGGAACGGCAGATGCAGATTGTCGATGTCCCCGAACAAGAGATGAAGGCAGGCGATGTGATGATTCGCCTGCAGTATGTTGGATTTTGCGGCAGTGACCTTAACACCTATCTGGGCAGAAACCCGATGGTGAAACTCCCCGTTATTCCCGGTCATGAGGTGGGAGCCGTCATCGAGGCTGTGGGCAGCGAGGTGCCCGAGGGACTGAAGCCCGGCATGGTGGTCACGGTGAATCCCTACACTAACTGTGGCAAGTGTGCTTCGTGCCGCAATGCGCGTCCCAATGCCTGCCAGCACAACGAGACGCTGGGCGTACAGCGCAATGGCTCGATGCGCGAGCGACTGGTGCTGCCGTGGGAGAAGGTGATTCCCGCCGGACTGCTCACGCCCCGTGAATGTGCACTGGTGGAACCGATGAGTGTGGGCTTCCATGCCGTGAGCCGAGCACAGGTGACCGATAGCGACGTGGTCCTCGTCATCGGTTGTGGCATGGTGGGCATGGGTGCCGTGGTGCGCTCGGCCCTGCGTGGTGCCACCGTGATTGCTGCCGACATCGACGACGAAAAGCTACAGCTGGCACGCGAGATGGGTGCGAGCTACACGCTGAACACAAAGACCGACGATGTGAACAGTCGCTTGCTGGAAATGACCAGTGGCTTTGGTCCTGATGTGGTGATCGAGGCTGTGGGCAGCACACCCACCTATCAGATGGCTGTCGACGTAGTAGCCTTCACGGGACGTGTGGTCTGCATCGGCTATGCCAAGAGCGAAGTGTCGTTCCAAACGAAGTATTTCGTCCAGAAGGAACTCGACATTCGTGGCTCGCGCAATGCCCTGCCGCAGGACTTCCGTGCCGTCATACACTACATGGAGCGCCGCACGTGTCCCGTCGACCGTCTCATCAGTAGCGAGGTAACTCCCGAGGAGGCACAAAAGGCGATGGACGAGTGGGCTGCCGCTCCGGGTAAGGTGTTCCGCATTTTGACCAAGTTTTAAAGACCGATCATTATGAAGGGAAAGAATCTGGCCATTCTGGGTGTTTCATTAACCGCGCTGTTGGCGTTGCTTTGCAGCGTGTCCGTCGTGGCAGCACCAGCCCATTCGCCGAATGGTCGCATTGGGTTGCAACCGCATGCAAACGGGTTCGACGTGCTTTATCAGGGCCGACAAGTGCTGACAATTGCCGATGTTGGCGTGTCTCTGTCTGCTGATGGCAAACGAAGACCATCCTCTCTTTCCCTCGTTGCGTCGGGGGAGGGACATCGCGTCGATGTGGATTATACGATGCTGGCAGGTAAGCGTCTCCACTGCACCAATCAATATAACGAATATCGCTACACCTTCCGCGATGCTGAAGGGCAAGAACAGGTGCTCGTCATGCGGCTTTGCAACGACGGCATAGCCTTTCGTTATGAATTGGAGAATCTGCCCCCCTGCCGCTTTTGGATGGAACAAACCGCATTCCGAATCCCCGATGGAACTCCTCGTTGGGTGCAGTCGTGGAGCGATGCTTACGAAGGCTTCTTTCCGCTTGCGTTCGATGGCCGCCCAGCTACCATTGGCTGGGGACGCCAGCCGTCAAACCGATGGGGCTATCCCGCCTTGTTCGACTTCTCCGACCATCGGCATGGACAGACGGTATATGCCCTCATCAGCGAGTCGAACATTGAATCGCGACAGAGTGCATCGTGTCTCCATAGCGAAGGCGAACTCTATCGCGTCGTTCCCGATCAGAACGAAGTTGAAATCAGCGGGTCGTGGCATACGCCTTGGCGTGTGGTCATCATGGGTTCGCTGGCCGATATCGTTGAGTCGACGCTCATCACCGATATGGCCGAGCCGAGTAAGATTGCCGATACCAGTTGGATTCAGCCTGGCGTGGTGTCGTGGGTCTACTGGGCTTACAATCATGGCTCCAACGATTACAACATCATTAAGAAGTATGTCGATATGGCGGTGGCACTACATCTGCCCTATGTGCTCATCGATGCCGAATGGGACGAGATGAAGGATGGCAAGACCGTCGAGGACGCTGTGGCGTATGCCCGCCAGCAGGGCGTGAAGCCAATGATATGGTATAACTCGTCGGTGGGATGGATCGATGGTGCACCGGGACCGAAGTTCCGATTGAATAAGCCTGAAGACCGCGAGCGCGAGTTCGCCTGGTGTGAGCGCATCGGTGTTGCTGGTGTGAAGATCGACTTCTTCTCCGGTGATAACCAGATGAACATGCAGTACTGTCAGGACTTGCTGGAGTGCGGTGCGCGCCATCACCTACTTGTGAACTTCCATGGCGCTACGATTCCTCGCGGCTGGCAACGTACGTGGCCGAACCTTCTCTCCACGGAGGGCGTCTATGGTGCCGAATGGTATAACAACGTGCCGACGTTCACCCGAAAGGCTGCGGCTCATAACTGCATGCTGCCCTTCACACGCAACGTCATCGGACCGATGGACTACACGCCTTGCGCCTTTAGCGACTCGCAGCATCCGCACATCACCACCCATGGCCATGAGTTGGCGCTGACGGTAGTCTTTGAGTCGGCATTGCAGCATCTGGCCGACCGTCCCGAGAGCTTCCTCGCGCAGCCCAAGGAGGTGCAGCAGTTCCTTGGCCAGTTGCCGACCGTTTGGGACGAGACTCGTCTGATTGACGGCTATCCCGGACAATACGTTGTCATGGCTCGCCGTAGTGGCAACAAGTGGTATATTGGCATGCTCAACGGGCGCGACGAACAGCAGACCGTCAGCCTGAAGGGCCTGAAGGACATTAAAGGTTTAAAGATGAAAGGGTTCAAGAACATTACCTGCTTTGCCGACTCGGGTAGTCCCCTCTCTGCAGGGAATGAGCAGACTCCTTGGATCATTTTCCATCCCAATTCGCTGCCTGAAGCCGTCCCCCTGCCGGCCCGTGGTGGCATGGTCGTAGTAATTGAGAATTGATAATGAATAATTAATAATTCTTTCTCCGCTGCGCTATGAAAGCGGCAAAGTTGAGCGATCATTACCAAAAGATAGGAGCTGGAAACTAAAAGCAAGAAACTAGAAACTAGAACTTTTGGAGCAGCGAGCACAAAGCAATGCTTGCATTAGCTTTGTCAAGTCGTGACAAAAGTCATAACGTAGTTATAAACTTGAAACTATAAACTATAAAAATGAAAGCAACCCTCACAACCCTGCTTTTCGCCTTGAGCCTGACGGTCTCGGCGCAGCAGTACCAAGTGCCCGTGTCGGAGGCTCACGAGCCGATGCAGACGGGCAAGTATCAACCTACATGGCAGTCGCTCAGCCAGCATCAGACACCCGAGTGGTTTCGCAATGCGAAGTTCGGCATCTGGGCTCACTGGGGGCCGCAATGCGTAGAAGGCTCCGGTGATTGGATGGCCCGCTCTTTGTATATGGAAGGTACGCGTGAGTATAAATACCACGTCGAGCACTACGGCCATCCTTCGGAGTTCGGCTTCAAGGATGTGCTGCCGCTCTTCAAGGCAGAGAAATGGAATCCCGACGAACTCGTCGCACGCTACAAGCGTTGTGGTGCACAGTATTTCTTCGTGCTGGGCAATCACCACGACAACTACGACCTCTGGGACTCGAAGTATCAGCCCTGGAACTCAAAGAACATCGGTCCGAAACGCGACATCCTCGACGAATGGGCGAAGGCAGCGAAGAAGGCTGGTCTGCCACTGGGCATCTCCTTCCACGCCGATCATGCATGGACGTGGTATGAACCCGCGCAGCGCTACGACCTGAACGGCTCGAAGGCAGGCGTCTACTACGATGGTCATCTCACCAAGGAAGACGGCAAGGGCAAATGGTGGGAAGGCTTCGACCCGCAGCAGCTCTACCAGCAACAGCATCCCATGAGCGAGCGTGCCTGGTGGAATGGAGCCATCCACCAGCAGTGGGACTGGACACACGGGGCCGCTATTCCCTCGCAGGAGTTCGTCACGAATTTCTACGATCGTTCTCTCGATGCCATCAATCGCTATCAACCCGACCTCATCTACTTCGATGCAACGGTATTGCCATTCCATGCCATCAGCGATTGTGGATTGAAGATTGTCACGCATCTCTATAACCGCAACCCTCGGGCTGTGGTGTTTGGTAAGATTCTCGATGAAGAGCAGCGCAAGGCTTTGACGTGGGATGTGGAGCGTGGAGCACCAAACTACATCGTCGATGAGCCTTGGCAGACCTGCAACTGCATTGGTGGATGGCACTATAACACGAGCATCTATGAGCGTGGGTCGTATAAGAGCGCAGCACAGGTAGTGAAAATGCTGGTCGACATCGTGTCGAAGAATGGTAACCTGTTGCTCTCCATTCCTCTGCGCGCTGATGGTACCTACGATGAAAAGGAGGCTGTAGTGCTCGATGACCTCGAGGCTTGGATGACGGTCAACGGCGAGAGCATCTTCGGCACGAGGCCGTGGCGGGTGTTCGGCGAAGGTCCTGTGGCCGAGAAGACCATTGACCTCAATGCCCAAGGCTTCAACGACGGCCAGTATTCGAACATGGACTATCGCGACATCCGCTTCAACCAAAAGGGAAAAGTGCTATATGTAACGGCAATGAGTTGGCCGGATAATCATCAGCTAGTCATCAAGTCATTGCGCAAGGGCAACCCCTATGGCCGCAAGGTCGGCAGCGTCAAGCTCCTGGGTTGCGGTCGCGTGAAAGCTCGCCAGACCAAGGAGGGACTTGTTGTCACGCTGCCTGCTCCCTGCAACAAGATTGCCCCTGTGCTGAAGGTAGAATAAATATCCCCGAACAAAACAAAGAGCCCTGCCATCCCGTAATCGGGTGGCAGGGCTTAATTCATTACCAATCTCCCTCCTTACTGAAGGGGGCGGGTCCGAAGGCTTACAGGTTCGGGTTGATCTTCGACCACTCAGCGATGGGCGGCACGATGTTGAGCGTCACGAGCTCGTCGCGCATCTTGCAGAGGTGCTCGTAAGAAGCGTCGAGCTTGGCGTTCTCCTCGGGCAGACCCTGAGGCACTTCGAAGTGAGCACCCGTAGCGTCGAGGGTGGTCTTCATGGCCATCATGATGTGGTCGTACTTGTCGGTCTTCACATACGTGCCAACGGGGAAGCGGAAAGCCTCACCGCCCATAGCGGCGCGAATCATCTCGACGCTCAGGTAAGCAGGGCTCTGGAAGCTGGAACGGCCACGCAGCTTGATGATGGCGGCACCACCCTGGGTGACGTCCTTCTTCATCTGCTCCCACTCCTCGGCGGGGAACTCCTCGGTGCCGATGATGTCGGTGAGTTTGCGGCCTGCGATTTCGACGTGTGAGCCGAACACAGCCATCTGCTCGCCGTGGCCGCCATAGGTGGCGCAACCCTTGATCTCGCTCTGCTTCACGCCGAACTTCTTGGCCAGTGCCGACTGCAGACGTGTGGTGTCGAGGCCTGCCAGCGTGGTAACCTGTGAAGGCTTCAGTCCGCTGTAGAGCAACGTGACGAGGCCGGTGAGGTCGGCGGGGTTGAAGATGATGACGACGTGCTTCACGTCGGGGCAGTACTTCTTGATGTTCTGGCCCAGCTCCTCAGCAATCTTGCAGTTGCCGGCCAGCAGGTCCTCGCGGGTCATGCCTTCCTTACGGGGAGCACCGCCCGAAGAGATGATGTACTTAGCGTCGCGGAAAGCCTCTTCGGCATTGGTGGTAGCGGTGATGGTAGCTTCGTCGAAGCCGCTCTGGCGCATTTCCTCAGCCACGCCTTCGGGTGAGAATACGTCGTAGAGACACAGGTTGCTCGTGAGGCCCATCATCAGAGCCGACTGAGCCATGTTGGAACCGATCATGCCGGCTGCGCCGACGATGACGAGTTTGTCGTTAGTTAAAAATGCCATAGTTGATTTACGGATTTACGATTTATTGATTTACGATTTTTGAAAATTTTTATTTCGACTGCAAAATTACAAAAAAGTTTAGAGTTTAGAGTTTAGAGCTTAGAGTTTTTTCGCCGTGAAATGTTATTTAATCTAAAAAATACAGGAAACCATATAGAATTTGACTCTAAGCTCATGATGCGCTTCGCGCCTTTAAAAAACAAAAGAAAACATCAAAAACAGGAAAAAACATTTAGGGTATACACAGATAAAAGCCAAATGTTTTCTTTGGTTTTTGGGGTTTTATTATGTTTTTCGAAGCCCGCGTAGCGGATAATATCCCTGTAGGGCCTAAAAGTATGTAATTACCAAAACACAAGTGCCCTACCCCGGGGTGGAGCACTTTAAATCTCCTCGAGTGCGTAGTATTGGTAGTCGCGCACGAGTTGCCAGAGGAACGACACGTCGCTGCGTTCGTGGACGGTCTGTATGCCAAGCGTCTGGCGCACCTTGGCGGCAAGGGCTGAGATGCGCGGGTCGTCCATGTCGAGTTCCAGCGTCTTGCTCATGAGGTTCACCTGCTCCAGCGAGAGGTCGGCGGCCTGCGGATAAGTGGGTCGGTAGTCGGGACTGAGGTGGCGGAACTCGTCGAGCGACACCTGCAGGCGCGAGTAGCTGTTGAGGCGCACCACCATCGTGCCGGCGGCGAGGTCGCCCAGGCGCTGGTTGTGGCGGTTGATGAGGATGACCAGCACGCCCAGGAACGACAGGGTGGGGCCGTCGACCGTCCAGAGCAGCCAGCGCAGCAGATAGCTGCCCAGCGTGGGCGTAGAGCCGTCCTTCATCACGACGCGGATTTTCATGATGCGCTTGCCCAGCGACTGCCCGTTGTTGAACACTTCGCAGAGCAGCGAGTAGAACAGGATGGGGAGTATGATGAATAGAAGGATGAGGCTGGTGCTGTACAGGCCAGCCATGTCGAAGAAATATCGCATCAAGAAAAAGTAGGCCAGCATCGCCACCCAGTCGATGAGTTGGGCGGCCATGCGCTCGCCGATGCTGGCGGGTGTCTGCGTGATCTTGACGTATTGTCCGGTAATGATGTCGGCCATTGTGATTGACGTTTTTTCCTGTTTCGCTTGCAAAATTAAAAAATAATATCTACTTTTGCAATGAAAACAGACGAAAAACGATGAAGGAAGTAGTTTTCATCAGGCAGAACATCGAAAAATGGCGTGCCACGGAGGGCATCGTCGCCGATGTGAGCAGCGTGTCGCCCGACGAGCTGGCCGATGCCTATGTGGAAACCACCTCCGACCTGGCCTTCGCACAGAGCCACTATCCGCAGTCGCGCATCACGATGTACCTGAACAACCTGGCCTCGGCCTTGCATAACGAGCTGTATCGTTCGAAGCGCGAACGGTGGTCGCGCCTGGTGACGTTCTGGACCCGCGAGGTGCCGCTGGCGATGCACCGGGAACGGCGGGCGCTGCTGGTGTCGCTGGCGATTTTCGCCGTGAGCGTGCTCATCGGCGTGGTGTCGCAGCTGGGCGATGCGGAGTTCTGCCGTGTGATACTGGGCGACGGCTATGTCGACATGACGCTCGAGAACATCGCGAAGGGCGAGCCGATGGGCGTATATGGGTCGGAAAACGAGACCGACATGTTTCTTGGCATCACGCTGAACAACATCTGGGTGTCGTTCGTGGTGTTTGCCATGGGCCTGCTGACATCGGTCGGCACGGGCTACTACCTGTTTCAGAACGGCGTGATGCTGGGTTCGTTCCAGACGTTCTTCTTCCAGCAGGGGCTGGGCACGGAGTCGATGCTCGCCGTGTGGCTGCACGGCACGCTGGAGATTTCGGCCATCATCGTGGCCGGCGCGGCCGGTGTGGTGCTGGGCAACGGCTGGCTGTTTCCCGGCACGCTGTCGCGGCTGGAGTCGTTCCGCCGTGGTGCGCGTCGCTCGCTGAAGATTGTCGTGGGCACGGTGCCGCTGTTCGTCGTGGCAGGCTTCATCGAAGGCTTCTGCACCCGCCACACCGAGTGGCCCGACGCCGTGCGGCTGACGGTCATCCTCTCTTCGCTCGCATTTGTCATATTCTATTATATTGTCTTACCTATTAAAAGAAAAAATGGAAACACAGAAAATTCCCTTGTATAAGGTGCGCCAGTTCGGCGAGAAAATCAGCGATACGTTCGCCTTCGTCAGCGAAAACCTGAAGCCGCTGCTGAAGTACATCACCTATTTCATGCTGCCCGTGGCCCTGCTCATGGGGTTGGCCATGAATGGCTACCTGAACAGTGTGCTGCATCTGGCCGCCATCGGCGATGAAGTGTCGCCGGAAACGCTTGTGGAATTGGCTTCTTCGTTCGGAGGAGTCATGGTGGCCCTGTTGGTGGGCTATCCGCTGCTGAGCGCCGTTGTCTACGGACTGATGCGCGTCTATGGCGAGCGTGAGAATCGGCTGCGTGGCCTGACGTGGGCGGAGTTTAAGCCCGTGTTCATGCCTGCGCTGAAGCGCTCGTTCAAGCTGCTGGGCTTCGCCCTCTTGCTGGGGCTGCTGGTGAGTGCCGTGGCTGGGGCGCTGGTCTTCGTGCTGGGTTCTGCGCTGCGGGTGCTCTTCCTGGCGGTCATCTACATCGCGCTGCTCGTGGTGCTCGTGCCCATCTCGCTCATGACGCCCATCTATCTCTTTGAAGACGACATCACGCTGGTGGGAGCACTGAAGAAGGCAATGCGACTGGGCTTCCGCACGTGGGGCGGCATCTTTGCCGTGATGCTTGTGCTGGGACTGATTGTAGGTATCGTTTCGGGCATCATTTCGCTGCCGTGGAGCATTGCCCTCGGCGCTCAGGCCGCATTTGGAATGGAGGAAGATGCCGAGAGCTTCGTCGGCACGACAAGCTTCGGCTTCATAGTCTTCCTGCTCTCCGTGCTGCAGTCGTTCGTATCGTTCCTCTGCTACGCCGTGCCCACCATTGGTCTGGCCTACCAGTATGGTCATGCTGCCGAGAAGATTGACCACGTCACCGTGGAGGCCGACATCGACAAGTTTGAGAACCTGTAAACCAATAGCCGCATTTTGTCAGTTTTCACCGACACCCTGGCCTGCGACACCGCTCAGCTACATGCGATGCAGCAGAATCCTGCCTACGACTACAACCGCGAGCTCGTAGCGCAGCAGGAGTCGTTGTGGGACTGGCTGGTGCAGAAGTTCCTCAGATGGGTGGACACTTTCTTCGACGACAGCCTCTCGGTGGGCGTGCGCAATGCCGTGCTGATGTTCCTCGGCGTTGTCGTGATAGGGCTCATCGCGTGGTTCCTCTATCGATATCGCCCGGAGCTCTTCATGCGCAACCGAAAGGCTGCTGCTAAGGAGGAAGAACTGCCGGACAACATCTACGGCATCGACTTCAATGCTGAAATCAGCCGTGCGCTCAGTCAGGAGAACTACCGCCAGGCCGTGCGCTATGTCTATCTGAAGACGCTGCGGCGGCTGAGCGACACGGGGCGCATCGACTGGCAACCGTCGAAGACGCCCACGCAGTATGTGCGCGAGTTTCCCTCAGAGACTTTCCGACTGCTCACGCAGCACTTCCTGCGCGTGCGCTACGGCAATTTCGAGGCCACGCGCGGGCTTTATGATGAGGTGCTCAGACTCAGTCAGGAAGGAGGTGCGGCATGAAGTTCTCACGCGTCTACATGCTCTGCATCGTGGCATTCCTCGCCGTGGTGTTCGTGGCCGAGTATCGCATGCCGCGCCGCTTCAACTGGCATCCGTCGTTCAGCGCGAAGAGCACGCAGCCCTTCGGCAGCCAACTCTTCGACAGCGTGCTCAAGGCCACCCTGCCCAACGGCTACCAGGTCACGCGGCAGACCCTCTACCAGCTGGAGCAAGCCGACACGACGCGCAGGCAGACCGTGCTGGTGGTGGCGGATCATCTTTATAATCTGGAGAACATCGACGTCAAGACTATGTTGCGAATGGCTGAGCGCGGCAACAAAATCATCCTTGTCGCTCATGGTTTCAGCAGTCAGATGGAGGACACGATGGGCGTCTATGCCACTACCGATTGGAGTTCGGAGCCTATGCAAATGGGGCTTGCCCAGCATTACAAGCGCGACTCGCTCATCCTCTGGAAACGCTATGGCACCCCCTATTGGTCGCGTACGTTCATGCTCTATCCGCAGCTGGGCAGCCGCCATCTGCTGGAAGATTTCGACCTCGATTCTATCGAAGGTACCTCCGAGGAGAAGGTGGCAACGCCGTCAAAGGCTGTCAAGCGCGACTACCGCGTACTGGCTTTCAGTCCGAAGAGCGATGCCTGGATGATGGCTGTCGATTTCCCTATCGGCAAGGGTCATGTCTTCCTGGCTTCCACGCCGCTGCTCTTCACGAACTACGGCATCCTCGACGACGAAGGGCGCGACTACGTGCTGCGCATCCTCAACGAGGTGAAGGACCTGCCCGTGGTGCGCTCTACGGCCTACCTGCCCACCCGCGATGATGCTGTGGAAGGCTCGCCGCTGCGCTATTTCCTCACCCACAGGCCCCTGCGCTGGGCTCTCTATCTGACGATGCTCACCTGCCTGGCGTTCCTGCTCTTCACCGCCCGCCGCCGACAGCGTGCCGTGCCGGTGGTGAATAGTCCCGAAGACCGTTCGCAGGAGTTTGTCGCCCTCATCGCCGGCCTCTACGAACAGCGCTGCGACTGGCGCGACCTCACGCTGAAGAAGTTCACCTACTTTGCCGAGGAACTGCGCCGACAACTCAACATCGACATCACCGACACGGCTGAGGACAATCAGAACATCCCTCTGTTGGCACATGCTGTAGGAATGCATCCCGACGAGGTGGCCTCGTTCTTGAGCGACCTGCGCCGGCTGCACCTGGATGAAAGCCAGATCACGCGGAAGGCGATGGAGACCTACGTCAACCAAATGAATGAAATAACAAAGAGAATCAGATAAATGGAACAGACAGAAAGAATCGACCTCACACAGTTTGCGGAGAAAATCCGCCAGTTGCGCGAAAGCATCAGCCACGTCATCGTGGGACAAGAGGCCACCGTCGACCTCGTGCTCACCGCCATCCTCGCCGACGGCCATGTGCTCATCGAGGGCGTGCCGGGCGTGGCCAAGACGTTGTTGGCGCGACTCATAGCCCGACTCATCGACACGCGCTTCAGCCGCATCCAGTTCACGCCCGACCTCATGCCGAGCGACGTGCTGGGCACGACGGTGTTCAACATGCAGACGCAGGCCTTCGACTTCCATGCCGGTCCGGTCTTTGCCGACATCGTGCTGGTCGACGAAATCAACCGCGCTCCAGCCAAGACGCAGGCGGCCCTCTTCGAGGTGATGGAGGAACGGCAGGTCACCATCGACGGCGAGACGCGTCGCATGGGCGACATCTACACCATCATCGCCACGCAGAATCCCGTGGAGCAGGAGGGTACCTACAAGTTGCCTGAAGCACAGACCGACCGTTTCCTCATGAAAATCACGATGGGCTATCCGTCGCTCGATGAGGAGGTGGCCATCCTGGCGCATCACAATGAGAATGCCGCCTTCACGCGGCTGCAGGATGTGAAGCCTGTCATCACGCACGACGAATTGCTGCAGCTGCGCCAACTGATGCGGCAGGTGTTCGTGGAGCCGTCGCTGATGCACTACATCGCCTCCATCGTGCAACTGTCGCGGCAGTCGAAAGCCATCTTCCTCGGTGCCTCGCCGCGTGCCTCGGTGGCCATGTTGCAGGCATCGAAAGCCTATGCGCTGCTGCAGGGACGCGACTTCGTGACGCCCGACGACATCAAGCAGGTCACACCCAGCATCCTGCAGCACCGTCTCATCCTCAATGCTGAGGCCGAGATGGAGGGCCACACGCCGCTGAAGGTCGCGCAGCGCCTCATCGAAAGAGTTGAAGTTCCTAAGTAGTTGAGAGTTGAGAGTTTTAGAGTTTAGAGTCAGTTGAAATTTTAGAGTTTAGAGTGTTTTTGACGCGCAGATTCTATATTGCCATGACGGTCGTCATCTTAGTGATTGCTGGCGGCTACCTATGGCTCCCGTTGTTCACCATCGGGCGCTGCATGCTCTTTGCGCTGTTGCTGTTGCTCGCCGCCGACCTCGCTCTGCTCTACTGGCCCTGGGCAAAAAGTCAGCCAACTCTCTCGGCCACGCGCCATTGCTCCGACCGCTTCTCGAATGGCGACGACAATGCTGTCAGCATCACCATCGAAAATCATTTCCGCATTCCCGTCAGGGTGGAAATCATCGACGAAGTGCCCGCCGGGCTCACTGCCCCCAGCCATATCCCACCTGTGGGCGGTCCTCAGTCATCTGTCAACTACAACCTTCGTCCCACGCGCCGGGGCATTTATTCTTTCGGTCACATCCGCCTCTTTGCCCGCACGCTGATCGGCCTTGCCGAACGGCGCTTCACCACAGGGCAATCCCAGGAGGTGAAGGTCTACCCCTCTTTTGCTCATCTCAGCCAGTACGAATTCCTTGCCATCCATAATAATCTCACGGAGCAGGGCATCAAGCGCATACGCCGCGTGGGTCATCACACGGAATTCGAACAAATCAAGGACTATGTCGCCGGCGACGACTACCGCACCATCAACTGGCGCGCCACGGCCCGTCGACATCAGCTCATGGTGAACGTCTATCAGGACGAGCGCTCGCAGCAGATTTACAGCATCATCGACAAGGGACGTGTCATGCAGCAGGCTTTCCGCGGCATGACGCTCCTCGACTATGCCATCAATGCCTCGCTGGCTCTTTCCTACGTGGCGATGCGGAAGGACGACCGTGCCGGCGTCATCACCTTTGCCGACCATGTAGACACTTTCCTGCGTGCCGAGCGGCAGCAAGGCCATCTGCAAAAGGCCATGGAGGTGCTCCATGCCCAGCAGACGGAGTTTGGCGAGACCGACTACAGTGCGCTGTGCGTCAGTGTGAACAAGCACATCACGAAGCGGTCGCTGCTCGTGCTCTACACCAATTTCACCACGCTTGTCGCCCTGCTACGCCAGCTGCCTTACTTGCAGCAGCTCTCTAAGCGCCACCGTCTGCTCGTGGTGTTCTTCGAGGACGAACTCACGCCAAGAGGCAAGGGGCAGGAGGTGATCGATGTCATTGCCGAGAAGTTCGTCTACGAGAAGCGACTCATCGTTTCGCTGTTGCGCCAGCACGGCATCACCGCCTTGCTCACTCAGCCCGAGCAACTGTCAGTAAATGTAATCAACAAATATCTCGAAATCAAACAACAAAGCCTATGACAATCAATGAACGAATACATGCGCTGCGCACGGAGATGCAGCGCGAGAATCTGGCAGCCTACATCTTCACCAGTACTGACCCCCACAACGGCGAATACGTGCCCGACCACTGGAAGGGCCGCGAGTGGATCAGCGGTTTCAACGGCTCGGCCGGCACGGCTGTGGTCACGATGAACGCTGCCGCCCTCTGGACCGACTCCCGCTACTTCCTCGCTGCCGAGGAGCAGTTGCGCGGCACGGAGTTCCAGCTCATGAAGCTGAAGCTGCCCGGCACGCCTACCATCCCCGAGTGGCTTGGCCAGCAACTTCGCGACAGCCGTTCGAAGGAGGTAGCTGCCGACGGCATGACCAACTCTGCCGCCTTCGTCGAAGCCCTCATCGCCGACCTGCGCAAGGAGGGTGGACTGACGCTGCGCACCAACTACGACCCGCTGCGCTTCATCTGGAACGACCGTCCTGCCATCCCCATGAATCCCGTGGTGATTCATCCGCTGAAGTATGCAGGTGAGGAAACGCCCTCAAAGCTGCGCCGTATCCGTGAAGCCCTGCGCAAGCAGCACGCCGATGGCATGCTTGTTTCTGCCCTCGACGATATCGCCTGGACGCTCAACCTCCGTGGCAGCGATGTGCATTGCAACCCCGTGTTCGTATCCTATCTGCTCATCTCGCAGACGCGCGTAACTTTATATATAAATAAGGTGAAGCTGCCGGCCGACGTGCAGGCCTACCTGCATGATTGCGGCGTCGACGTCGACGACTACGAGAACGTGGCCCGCGGCCTGCACGACTACTTCGAGTACAACATTCTGCTCGACCCCAACGAGACCAGCTACACGCTGATGAAGGCTGTGCAGCGCGAAGTGGTGCGCGGCGAGTCGCCCATCGCCACGATGAAGACCGTGAAAAACCCTACTGAAATTGAGGGCTTTCGTCGCGCCATGATCAAGGACGGTGTGGCGATGGTGAAGTTCCTGAAGTGGCTGGAGGAGAAAATCGGGGTGGGGGAGCGCCTCACCGAAATCTCCCTCGACCAGAAGCTCACCGCCCTGCGCGCCGAGCAGGAAGGCTTCCGCGACATCTCCTTCGACACCATCTGCGGCTACGGCGAGCACGGTGCCATCATCCATTATGAGGCCACGCCCGAGACCGACATCCCCATTCGGCCCGAGGGACTGCTGCTGCTCGACAGCGGTGCGCAGTATCTCGACGGCACTACCGACATCACGCGCACCATTGCCGTCGGCCCCCTCACCGACGAACAACGCCACGTCTACACGCTCGTGCTGCGCGGCCACATCCAGCTCTCGCGCTGCATTTTCCCGCGCGGTGCTGCCGGCACGCAGATGGACGTCCTCGCCCGACAGTACATGTGGCGCGAGGGCCTGAACTACCTGCATGGCACGGGCCACGGCGTGGGCCAGTATCTCAGCGTGCACGAGGGACCTCACCAGTTCCGCATGGAGTGGAAGCCCGCCCCGTTCGTCGAGGGCATGACCGTCACCGACGAGCCCGGCATCTACCTGCCCGGCCGCTTCGGCGTGCGCATCGAGAACACCCTGCTTGTCACGCCCTACATGGAGGGCGAGTTCGGGCCGTTCCTGCAGTTCGAGCCCCTCACGCTCTGTCCCATCGACCTGCGCCCCATCGTCGTCGAGGAGATGCTGCCCGAGGAAATCAGCTGGCTCAACGCCTACCACCAGCGCGTCCTCGACACCCTCTCGCCCTATCTCGACGAAGCCCACCGCGCGTGGCTGCAGCAGGCATGTCGGCCGCTCTAGAAAAGAAATGTCTAACCCCTTAAAATAGAAGCATTATGGGAAATTTTATTGTTGCAATCGTAGTGGGAATCCTTGCTGGTTTCATTGCCAGCAAGATCACCGGCGGCGAAGGTAAAGGCTGCTGGATCGACCTCTTCCTCGGACTCATCGGCGGTGTCGTCGGCAAGTGGCTGTTCGACCTCCTCGGCATCCATTGGGAGCCAGGATGGCTCAGCAGCATCGGAACGGCCACCATCGGTGCCGTCATCGTGCTCTGGATCTGGACGAAGCTGTCGAAGAAATGACAACTTCCTGTGGTACCATCCCTCATCCCGTTGCCCCAGATTCCCCCTCCTCATCGTTCCTTTTCATAGGAAAGATTCATCTAAAGCATGCACCTGATGAAGTAAAATATTGTGTTTTACTGACCAAAACATTATGTTTTACTGACCAAAATATTATGTTTTACTTTGCAAAACACTATGTTTTATTTCATCAGATGCATGCTTTCGTGCCATTATCCCTATGCCACGCATCCATAAAAGCATGTTTACACAAAATGCGTAGCGACAAACTTTTCCACCTTTCTCTTGCTCATTCCGACGGAATTTTGTAATTTTGCTGCGGAATGGTGAGCCACGTGCCGCCGCTCCGCACTTTCGTGGTAAAAAATAGAAGCGTTATGCTCTTCTCTTGCAAGCTGAAAACCTAGGAAATTTTCATTCATTGCAAAGTATCCTCGGAGACCTGTGGATGTCTCTCAAAGAAATGAAGAAAGACATGACGGCTTCACGCGCATGCGTGGAACTGCCGTTTTCATCTTATTTCTTTGGGGCTTTCCTAGGGCCTTCAGCTTGGAGATGTGGAACATACAGTTCCACGCTTCTGCATGTAATAACAAAATAGTCTTCCGTGGGACTGGGAGGGCTGACAGAATGAAATGAAAAACAAACAAATCCTTTTGGCTCTACTGCTACTGGCAGTAACGTCCGTAAGCGCCCAAACCATTCTGAAGGGCGACATGAACAATGACAATGATGTGACAATTGCCGACGTCACCTCGCTGGTGAACGTGATTCTCGGCAAGGCCCCGCAGGAGACCATCAGCGTGGGAGGCGATCCCTACAAGGTGGACAACACGTCGGTGGTGGGCACGTGGTATGCGTCCGACGGCACGTCGTTTGAGTTCAAGGAGGACGGCACGACCACCTTCCCCGGTGGCGCCACCTATGAGTTCATGCCCATGCAGGGCCGCCTGCTGGTGTTCGATGCCATGAAGAATCCCGTCAAGGTGCTGCCGCTGCTGAAGGTGGAGAGCCAATACTTGCTGACCGTAGACTATGCCACCAGCGTCTTTACCTACTACACCAACTCTGGCTCGCTGGCTACGGGCATCACCATCAGCCCCAGCACGCTGGAGATGAATTCCGGCACTACCGCCCAACTCGTGGCCTCGCTCTCTCCCGAAGGCGCCTTCGGCAGCGTGACGTGGTCGAGCAGCGACGAGAGCGTGGCAACGGTCGATGGCAATGGCGTGGTAACAGCCGTGGCTGGCGGCACCTGCACCATCACCGCTACAGCTGGCGGCAGTTTGAAGAAAGCCACGTGCTCAGTTACAGTCACTCAGATGGTGACGAGCATTACATTGCCTCAGAAACAAGTATACTTAAAATTGGACGAATTTGTCCGCCTTACGGCAACCGTCTTACCAGAAAATGCCGCCAACAAGAATGTTGTCTGGAGCAGTAGCAATGAAAGTATAGCACCAGTAAGGAGTGGGCGAGTAGATGCTTATGATTATGGAACGGCAATAATCACTTGTGAGGCTGCAGATGGCAGCGGTGTGAAAGCCACATGTACGATATACATTGTTGATTTTGATACTTATGTTGACCTCGGTCTACCTTCTGGCACGCTATGGGCAACCTGCAACATCGGTGCTACGAGTCCTGAAGACTACGGCGACTACTTCGCTTGGGGTGAGACGGAAGGCTATAATGATGGCAAGACCACTTTCAATTGGAGTACCTACAAGTGGTGCAAAGGTTCAGACAACACGCAGACCAAGTACTGCACTAAGAGCAGTTATGGTTACAATGGCTTCACCGACGACAAAACCGAGCTCGACCTTGAGGACGATGCCGCCTACGTGAACTGGGGACTTGATTGGCGTATGCCAAGCATTGAGCAGTTCAGTGAACTTATCAACAGTAGCTATACTACCACCGAGTGGACAGCGCAAAATGGCGTGAATGGCCGAAAGATAACGAGTAAGACGAATGGCAACTCCATTTTCCTGCCCGCCGCAGGGTACCGCTACTATAGTTCGCTCTACAACGGTGGTTCGAACGGCTACTACTGGTCGCGTACGCTCCACTCGGACCGCCCGAACTACGCGTGGGCCCTGGACTTCGATTCGAGCTTTAACGGCGCGGGCACCGGCTACTACCGCTACGATGGTCTGAGTGTACGCCCTGTTCGTCGCCCAGAATAGTGCATCCTTCCCCAAGAATCCCAATCGGCCAATCTGTTGCGGATGGGACTACCCAGCAGCCCCCTGGGCTGCGTCCCATCGGCGACAATGTGGCCGCAAAATTTATAAAGCAAGTGCAGCATCTTAAACATCAGGGATGATGGTGTTGCCCCTGTAGGGTGCCCCTCTCCTTTACACAATTAACCCAGGGCGTTCTTTCTCCGCTTTGCTATGAAAGCGTCTCCTTCGTCGCCGAGCGGCCCTGGGCTATGAGGTGCTGCCCCTGCGGGACGTTTGTGTGCTATTTGCTATATCATTCCCGAAAACCAACCCAGCGGATGCAGCCCCGGGCCAAGATGTCGGCCCGCCTGCATCCGCTGTTTTTTATAAGAGATCACTCAATTTTCGCAAGCAGGATAACTGTTCTTATGAATGACTGAAATACGGAAATTCTATCACTATCAGGTTTTATTTTCAAAAAAATGGTCTGATTGTTTGGTGGATTCAAAGGAAAGTATTACTTTTGTATTTCATAAAACATGAAACATAAAATATGAAATTAGAAAACCCTTTTCCTGAGTATGGTTACTTCGGTGCAGACTATTTCTGCGACCGCGAGAAAGAGACCGAAACGCTGGTTACCGCATTGCTCAACGGCAGCAACGTGACGCTGATGGCACCCCGACGCATAGGAAAGACGGGGCTCATCCATCATGCTTTCGAGCGGATGAAGGCTATGGACAAGAACGTGCAATGTTTCTATGTTGACGTGTTCCCGACGAAGACGTTCAGCCAGATGGTGCAGTTCGTGGCTGATGCTGTCATCGGAAAACTCGATACTACCTCCCAATCCATCAAACGAAAGCTTGACAGGTTTGTTGCAGCCTTGAGGCCGACGATGACACCCGACCCTATAACTGGCATGCCTACCTTCAGTTTTAACGTGGTGCCTGAAAATGCTCGCGAGACGCTCAACCAAGTGTTTGAATACATGAAGGAATCGGGACGGCAGTGTTACCTCGCTATCGACGAGTTCCAGCAGATAAGCACGTATAGCGAAATAGGTGCCGATGCCTACATCCGTTCCATTATCCAATTCATTCCAAACGTTCACCTCATCTTCTCAGGCAGTCAGCAGCATCTGCTGGCAGAGATGTTCATGTCGCCCAAGCATCCCTTTTTCAATAGTTCGCAAATCATGGCTATCAAAGAGATTGACGCCGACAAGTATCGGGCATTTGCAAATAGCTTTTTTGCAAAACAGCGGCGGGAAATATCGCAGGAGGTGTTCTCCTATTTATATCATATGGTGGATGGGCAGACGTGGTATGTCCAAAAAATACTCAACCGGCTCTATCGATTGTCCAAGGAAGAACTGAACCGGGATACCGTCAACAAAGTCGTTTGCGAAATTCTCGCAGAACAGGAAATAAACTACCAGAATAACTACAATCTGCTGACAGAGAATCAGGCCCAGCTCCTCACGGCCATCGCACGGCAGGGAGTAGTCAGTGCGCCCACCTCCCTCGACTTCATCCTTCGCTACCACCTGCCTGCGCCCAGCAGTGTCAAACTGGCCCTCAAGTCGCTGCAAGACAAAGAATACGTCTATCAGACACCCGAAGGCAGCTATCTTGTCTACGACCGTTTCTTCGGCATGTGGCTGAAGCGACTGCCTTGAGCACAGGTGTTTTGCATATTTTTCGCCCTCAGGAATGAAAACTCGCGGAAAAATTTGGCAGATTCGAAAAATTGCTGTACCTTTGCATCCGCTTTTCGTGGCTACTGGCCGCAATAAGGTCGGGAAAGGCGCGGAAATGCCGTTGACAGAACGAATTAAATAATAGTATAACAAACTTAAAACCAAAGCAAACAAACATGATTATTGTACCTGTTAAAGAAGGCGAGAACATCGAAAGAGCACTGAAGAAGTTCAAGAGAAAGTACGAGAAGACCGGCGTGGTGAAGGAACTCCGCCGCCGTCAGCAGTACAACAAGCCCTCTGTGCTGAAGCGCCTGAAGATGGAACACGCCATCTACGTGCAGAAGTTGCGTCAGAACGAGGAAATCTAAAATATTTCCCCGAAAATTTGGTAGTTCGGAAAAAAGTTCGTAACTTAGTTGCCAAATAACGGAAAAACTCGTGGCAGCTATGATGATTGACCAGTTTTTGAACTACCTGCAATACGAGCGCAACCGCTCTGAACGTACGGTGAAAGCCTATGGTGACGACTTGAGGTCGTTTGAGGCTTTCTTCAAGAATTTGGATGATCAGCTCTCGTGGGAGTCGGTAGATTCGGACGTCATCCGTGACTGGATGGAGAGCATGATGGATAAAGGAAACACTGCCACCTCAATCAACAGAAGATTGAGCGCAGTGCGTTCCCTTTATCGTTTTGCCTTATCCAGAGGTATGGTGGAGCACGATCCTGCCCACGGCCTGACGGGGCCCAAGAGGATGAAGGTGCTGCCGCAATACCTGCGCGAGAGCGAGATGGACCGCCTGCTTGCCGACGAGATGTGGACAGATAATTATAAGGATGTGCGCGCGCGTACTATTATATTAATGTTCTACTCCGCAGGCCTGCGCCTCTCCGAACTGGTGGGTCTCGACGATGCGTCGGTGGACTTCGCGGCCCAACAGGTGAAGGTGCTGGGCAAGGGCAACAAGGAACGGCTGGTGCCGTTTGGTCCGGAACTGAATGAGGCGTTGCAGGGCTACATGCTGAAGCGCGACCTGCAACCGCAGGGCGGACTGGGGACGGAGGCTCTCTTTCGCGACGACCACGGGCAGCGCATGACGCCCGACAAGGTGAGACGGCTTGTGAGGCAGCAATTGTCGCGCGTCAGCACGCTGAAGAAGCGGTCGCCCCACGTGCTGCGCCACACATTCGCCACGGCGATGCTGAACAACGAGGCAGGCATAGAGAGTGTGAAGAAGCTGCTCGGCCACTCGAAACTCTCGACAACCGAGATTTACACCCACACCACTTTCGAACAGCTGAAGAAGGTCTATGCTAAGGCGCACCCCAGAGAAGGGTAGGGCTGCTTCGCAACGGTTCAAAGCGCTTCGCGCGTTCAAGTGGTTCAAGGCTGCTTCGCAGCGGGTTAAGACATTTAAAACGCTTCGAGCGTTCAAAAAATAAAAACTTAAAAACTTTAAACTATAACTCTTTAAAATAGGAGGTAATTATGGAAATCAAGATTCAAGCTATCAAGTTCGATGCCACAGACAAACTGCAGGCATTCGTAGACAAGAAAGTCGGCAAACTGGAGAAGACGTATGAGGAGATCCAACTGGCCGAAGTGCAGCTGAAGGTGGTGAAGCCCGCCACGGCGATGAACAAGGAAACTAGCCTCACCGTGACCGTTCCTGGAAGCAAGTTGTTCGTAGAGAAGACATGCGACACTTTTGAGGAAGGAATCGACCAATGTGTGGACGCAATGAAGGTCCAATTGACGAAATTCAAGGAAAAATTGAGAAATCAATAAAAAAAAGTCGAAAAAATTTTGGTGATTCAAAAATAAGTCGTATCTTTGCAGCCGTTTTACGACACGTCCTAAAATTGCGACGCCTGACGGCTGCAAGGATTTGCCTCTTTAGCTCAGTTGGCCAGAGCACGTGATTTGTAATCTCGGGGTCGTTGGTTCGAATCCGACAAGAGGCT
>OCVV011357333.1_pt1 | contig 33709 bp, 34 predicted proteins | sample 1539721 | NCBI WGS metagenome assembly OCVV01 (sample SAMN02144230, study PRJEB22623) | gut metagenome | biome: sheep rumen | host: Ovis aries | place: New Zealand | reverse complement strand
ATAAGTGTTGTGCAATTTTCCTCAATAGCTCAATGGTAGAGCATTCGGCTGTTAACCGAAGGGTTGTAGGTTCGAGCCCTACTTGGGGAGTTTATCCTTGAAGGATCTGGCCCCTTGGTCAAGCGGTTAAGACACCGCCCTTTCACGGCGATAACATGGGTTCAAATCCCGTAGGGGTCACTGATAAGGCGTCATAGCCAAGCGGTAAGGCAAAGGTCTGCAACACCTCTATCACCAGTTCGATTCTGGTTGACGCCTTGAAACCTCCACTCTTTGTGAGTGGAGGCTTTTTTTTAGTTACGTCCCTCACTGGCTGATCAAGAATCTGTCATGCTGACTTGTTTCATCAAGTAAAGCAATGTAAGATACAATATAGGACAGAAACTGTGAAGAACCGATGGCTCCAGTGCGCTTCTGCCGGACGAAAGGGGGATGTGCGATGGATAAAAGAATCATGAAGACCCGGAAGGGCCTGAAGGATGCCTTGCTTTGCCTTCTTGATGATCATCCATTTGAGGAGATCACGGTCACTGAGATCTGTGAGCAAGCAAGGACCGGACGGCTGACGTTCTACAAGTATTATTCCGATAAGAACGAGCTGATGAGAGATTGCTTTCAAGATCTGCAGGAAGAGATTATGGACAGAATGCGGAAAGAGGGTGAGAATATCCGTGGAAGACTGCCGCAGATTTTCGACGATTCAGGAACGGGTCTTACGCCAAGGCTGAACTGTCTCCTGTGCTGGATGGAGACTTTCACGGATGTTGTGATCGATGTGCTTGGAGATCACAGTTTTTTAACGGCAAAGATGATCGGAAACTCCGGAATGATGTATGAACTCTATCAGTTTATAATCAAGTGTCTGGAGAAGATGGAAAGGGAGAGTGAGTCTCAAGACGATTTACAGGCAGGGCGCTTCTGTACGCGATACCCGGTTCAGCAGGTCAACTCATTTCTTGCGATGGGAATGTGGGGATATGTGTTCTCCTACAGGGAAGGAACCGATATGACCAGAACCCGGCAGGATGCAAAGGCACTGCTCCGAGATCTGCTGGGAAGCGCTATTTTTATGCAGACGACGAGCCAGAAGCCATGATGCAAGCTTGCATGTCGATCATGGTTCCTGGCGACCGCTCGTCATCGAGTGCGGAGCACGAGATGACGGCGGAGTCGCCGTACCAAGTAGCGTAGAGTGAATCTGCGTTACCCGATTCAACACGAACAGGAATATGCGATCCGCGGAGGAGGAATTCGAAGCATGAGGACCATTACACTTGGCAGAACCGGAATCACTGTACCACAGAACGCATTTGGGGCATTGCCAATCCAGAGAATTTCAAAGGAGGACGCAGCAAAGCTGCTCCAGTGCGCCTATGAGGGCGGCATGCGGTTTTTTGACACTGCGAGGGCTTACAGTGACTCGGAAGAGAAAATCGGATATGCATTTGGAAGAGAGGGCGGTATTTTCAAGACTGGGAGAGAGCACATTTTCATTGCATCGAAGACACATGCCCAGACGCCACAGGAGTTTCAAAAGGATCTTGAGACCTCCCTCCGGATGCTGAACTGCGGATATATTGATGTGTATCAGTTTCATCAGATGGATACCTGCTGGAAGCCCGGCGACGGAACCGGAATGTACGAATGTATGCTGGAGGCGAAGGCAGAGGGAAAGATTCGCCATATCGGCGCCACAACGCATAAGTTAGGGGTTGCAATGGAGATTGTTCAGTCCCGTCTCTACGAGACACTCCAGTATCCATTCAGCTACCTTGCGACAGAGAAGGAGAAGGAACTTTACAGACTGGTCCGTAAAAGCAACATGGGCTTTATCTGTATGAAAGGACTCGCCGGCGGACTAATCAACAGAAGTGAGGCAGCGATGGCATTCATGACACAATACGACAATGCGCTGCCGATCTGGGGGATTCAGCGGATGAGCGAGCTGAAGGAGTGGCTCGCGTACATGGACAGAACTCCGGAGATGACGCCAGAACTTGAAGCTTACATTCAGAATGAAAAGAGGGAGCTTGCTGGTAATTTCTGCCGTGGATGCGGTTACTGTATGCCCTGTACGGTAGGAATTACGATCAATCAGTGCAACAGAATGAGTCTGATGCTCAGACGTGCGCCGTCACAGGCATGGCTGACGCCGTACTGGCAGGCGGAAATGGAAAAAATCAACGAGTGCGTGGACTGCAGGATTTGTACGACCCGTTGTCCGTATGAACTGGATATCCCGAATCTGCTACGGGCAAATCTGAAGGATTACCAGGAGGTGCTTGCAGGCAAAGTAAGCGTCTCGTAAGCCGAAGATGAGACTGACTTGAGCAGCTCGCAGGGTCGAAAAGAGGAGGACTGCGCAGATACTGTATGCTGCAACAGATGAATGGTGGGACCCGGGGGCACAGCATGCAGGATGAGAGCGGGATAAAGATGCAGAAAAGAGAAATGGCAGAGAAAGACGAAAATCTTGAGGGAAAAAGAAGACTGGCACTCGAGGTGATTGAGCGGCTGCGTCAGGCATATCCGGATGCAGACTGCACACTGGATTATGATGATGCGTGGAAACTGCTTGTCAGTGTCAGGCTTGCAGCACAGTGCACGGATGCCAGAGTCAATGTTGTAGTAAAGGATCTGTACGCAAAGTATCCAAGTCCGGAGGCGCTTGCAAAGGCATCGCCGGAGGAGATCGAGGAGATTGTCCGTCCATGCGGACTGGGCAGAAGCAAAGCCCGGGATATCAGTGGGTGTATGAGGATGCTGATGACGGAATACGGCGGGCGGGTCCCGGATACGATGGAGGAGCTTCTGCGGCTGCCCGGTGTCGGACGCAAGAGTGCAAACCTTGTACTGGGGGATGTGTTCGGAAAACCAGCCATTGTGACGGATACACATTGCATTCGGTTATCCAACCGGATCGGACTTGTCGACAATCAGAAGGATCCGAAGCGCGTGGAGATGGCGCTCTGGAAAATCATCCCTCCGGAGGAAGGAAATCTCCTCTGCCACCGGTTTGTGCTTCACGGAAGAGAGGTCTGCACGGCGCGTACCAGCCCATTCTGCGGACGATGCTGCCTGTCTGATATCTGCAGAAGTGCATTTACATTCCCGGTACCGGCTTCAAAGCGCTGAGAGCATGGCCGCCTCACGTTTGTCTGCCGGAAAGGACAGTGCGGACGGGCTCCCATTCCCGGATGAGACGTTCAATTGAGCAGGCTGCATTGGCGGGGCTTGTAGAGGGCAGCCGGATGGCGCTTCTTCCAAGGACCGGTTCCTGGTAACGCCTGAAGAGTCGCGCGCTTGTTGCCCCGTTGCAGAAGATCTGGCGGATGTCAGCCTCCTTCAGAATCTGTGACAGATCGGTCGGAATAACATTCCGGATCGAGCTGTCACTGGAGCCGATGATGTCGCACTGCCAGATTGTATCCCACAGCGCGATATGAGAGTTGTGAAGAAGGTGCTTTTTTTCGTCAATCGTTGTCGGAACGTCGGAGGAAGTCAGTGCTGCAATCACCTTCCAGAAGCGGTTTTGCGGGTGACCGTAGAAAAATCCGGCTTCGCGGCTTTTCACAGAAGGAAAAGACCCCAGTATGAGGAGTCTGCTGTCTCTGTCATACAGGGGTCCGAATGTGTGTTTTAACGTCTGATATTCTGCCATGCGGATGCCTCCGGATGGGCTTTTTATTATGATGAATGTTTTCTGTCTCTGATCATGATGGCTGCCACCGAGATGATGGCCATGACCAGACAGATGACTGCCCATCCCCTCATGTAATGATAGAGCGGGGAGATGAAGAACGCAAGCGCTGTCGCAATAGCGAAAAGCACAAGCGAGACAATCGAGCCGGAATCATCTTCCGAACTGTGCATCGCAACTCTGACGATGCTGCCCGCCAGAAGAAGACCTGCGATCACGATCCCGATGATGCCATTAAAATGACCGCTCGTTGTCAGAACATTCCATGCAGCCTCATACCCCGATACAACCAGAATGTAGGAAGCAATCACGATTCCAGCGATGCCAGCCCAGAGTTTCAGTCCCTTCATGATAATCCCTCCTTTGAAAATGAATGCATGTCTAAACAAATTCATTTCCTGTACTCATCATATCATGCAGGCTGGGATGGCGCAATAGTCATTCTGTAAGCTGTGTAAGGCTCTGGTAAAAGCTTCGAAATGATTAGAAGAATTGTCATTCCACAGGGGAAGGATCAGGCATCGCGGCCGGGACTTGATCACGAGGACAGCCGCAGCCGAGCAGTTTGTACAGCAGTCTGTAGAGTTCGTCGGATTCTTCAGGCGTCAGATTATTGACGCATCGCGACATCTTTTCCGGAATGGTTATTGCGCGTTTCTGGAGCTGTTCGCCTTCCTCTGTCAGTGTGACAATCAGGACACGTTCATCCTTGTGGGCTCTTTTGCGCGTGACCCATCCCTTCTGTTCAAGTTTTTTTAAGAGTGGGGTCAACGTCCCGGAATCAAGGAAGAGACATTCGCCCAGTTCCTTGACAGAGAGCTGTCTGCGTTCCCACATCACCATCATCGTGATGTACTGCGTGTATGTCAGGTCGAGCTCGTCCAGAAAGGGTTTGTACTTTTTTACAATTTCACGACTGCAGGCATACAGAGGGAAACACAGCTGGTTCTTCAGACGGAGCATGTCATAACAAAGATCCATGTTTTTCATCTCCTGTTGAACAGATATTGATGCGACCAATCAATTTTATTGAGCACAATCTATCTATGCATTCTATCTGAAAACACACAAAGTGTCAATAAAAAGATGTTAGGTGTCAAACTTCCGCCACAAAATCCGCCCCATCTTGAATCCACATGGATCACCGTTTATAATAAAATTTAAATATGCCAATTCCGATGATCGGGCGGCAGTCCCGAGCCGGGGCTGCCATCTTACGAGCAGTTCTTTTCCCGGTGCGTCTTTCAGGACGTTTGGGCAGGATGTACAAGGAACCGCTGTTAAGTCTGTGGTTTTTTGGAGTGGAAAGTTAATAAAATGTGATTATAATAACCTTTGCATGAGTTAATTAACTATGATGCAGCAGTTCGAACATTCACAATTCTAGAGGGAGGGAAGGGCATTGAACAGAAGCCCTGGCAGTACAGATATGGCGTATAGCAGACCATCAGGAGAGAAAAACGATGTGACAGAGATTGATCTGCTGGAAGTTGCAAGGGCTATCTGGAAGAAACGGCTCTTTGTTCTTGCCCTGACCGTTCTGGGCGGTATCCTGGCTTTCGCAGTTACAGTGATCGCTATCAGGCCGACCTATCGTTCCAGCTTCACAGCCTATGTAAACAACCATTCAACAAGCAGTGATAATGACATCCAGTCGCTGAACAATGGCGATACAGCGGCCAGCCAGTTTCTTGCACAGACGTATGCGGTTATCATGAAGAGCCGCCCACTGGTCGAGGATGCCCTGAAAATATCAAAACTCACCTATGAATATGAGGAAGTCGCCGGGGATATCACAACCGATATTCAGACGAATACGCAGCTGGTGACGCTGAATGTCACGATGCGCAGTCCGCAGGAAGCGAAGAAGCTTGCGGACGCGATTGCGAAGGCCGCACCTTCCTATATCTCGGATATCGTCGAGGGAAGTTCGATGAAGGTTGTGTCCAAACCGGTGCTTGCGAGACAACGGTATTCCCCAAACCTCAAGAAGAATACCATCATCGGTGCATTGCTGGGACTGTTGATTGCGCTTGCAATTGTGACCGTCCAGGATCTGATGGATGACCGGATCCGCAGTGCGGATGAGCTGGAGAAACGATTTGGAATTTCAATTCTTGGAACCATTCCGGACTTCGAGGCGGCAGCACAGAAAAAGGCTGGCCGCGGGTATTATTACCAGAGCCACCAGAAGACAGCCAGCAGGTGAACAGCAGAACAAAAAGGACATAGACAGATATGGCGTTCGGATCCAAAAGCAGAAACAACAAGAAAACAAAGCTTCTGAATGAGCAGAAGCAGGTTTTGAGCGAGGCTTCTGCCTGGCCGGTTCAGGAGGCCTACAAGGCGCTTCGTACAAACCTTATGTTCTCCCTGCCGGGGAATGAGAGCAAGGTCATCGGCGTGACCAGTGCATTGCAACATGATGGAAAAAGTATCAACGCCGTGAACATGGCAATCAGCTTCGCACAGCTTGGCAAAAAGGTTGTCCTGGTGGAAGCTGACCTGCGCATGCCAACGGTTAGCAAGAAGCTTGGCTGCAAATCCGTCCCGGGACTCACAGATGTCCTTGTCGGGCAGAACTGTCTGATGGACGTCACGCAGTCTTCCAAGGATTATCGGATGCTTTCGGTGATTCCAGCCGGCAACATTCCGCCGGATCCGACCTGGCTTCTTCAGTCCACTCAGATGAAGACAATCCTGAAGGCACTCAGAAGTGCTTATGACTATATCTTTCTGGATCTCCCACCGGTAATGAGTGTTGCAGATGCTGCCATTCTTGCTCCGCTTCTGGACGGATATGTGATGGTTGTCCGGAATGAGATAACGGAGTACCGTGCAGTGGCCGACTCTCTCGATCAGCTTCGCCTCGCAAAGGCAAAGGTTATCGGGTTTGTCTACAACGATGCAGATATATCCGGCGGAAACAAGTATTACCACAGCTACTATAAGAAAGACTGATTCCGATGGGGACAATTGAGTTTTTCGACCTGCACTGCCATTTCCTGCCGGGAATGGATGATGGCTGCAAGACACCGGAGGAGTCTGTCAGACTTCTGGAGGAGCAGTATCGGCAGGGCTGCAGAGGGGTCGCTGCAACGCCTCATTACTATGCAGTCGAGTCCATCGAGAGCTTTTTGACTCGCCGCAAAAAGGCTGCTGGCAGACTTCTGGCAGAGCTAAGAGCCAGAAGCCCGGTGGCCATTCCAAATATCTGTTTTGGGGCAGAGGTTGCTTTCCGTGAGACACTTGAAAGCGAACTGGAACTGGAACGTCTTTGCTACGGCAAGTCCAGATACCTGCTTTTAGAGATGCCCTTCACCCCATGGACAGACCGCACAGTACGGGGCGTCGAACGAATTGCAAATCTGTTAGGTGTCGTCCCTGTCATCGCGCATATCGAACGGTACAGCAGCGTGGCTGAGCCTGCCTATATCGAAGCACTGATGAATCTGAATGTCCTGATTCAGCTCAATGCGGGCAATTTCGCCGGCGGAAGTACGGAGCGCAAAGCGCTTCGCCTGGTCCGGGATGGTAATATTCAGATACTTGGAACGGACAGCCACAACATGGCGACCAGATCGCCGAATATGGAGGCGGCGATTGAGAGTCTTCAGTCACACGGACTGAAAGGAGAGCTTCAGGAGATCCTTGACATGAATAAGAGGGTCTTTACATCTGCGATAAGCGGATAAAATCTTCCGGGATATACAGACAATCGGTTCAGTTGAAAAATTGCCAGAATATTTCGGGAGGGGGGTGGAAGTATTTATACGAAAAGGAAACAACTCGAATTCCAGGTGGTGTTTTTCTCGTACCTGCTGATAGCAGTTGGAAGCGCAGGCATTGCGCTTGTGGTTCTTCATGGAGCAGGAAAACTGGACGCCAGCTTCTTCAAGGGCAGCTTTATCCTGGACGCAGCGCTGCCCGTCGCAATTTCCGCCGTCGTGACAACCATTGTAATCCTTCGGAAATTCAACTATCATTTTGAAAAGATGCCGCTATGGCAGTGCGCAGGCAGATCGTTACGTGAGACTTTGATCTTTGCATGCAGCTGGGCAATCCTCCTGATTCTTGCCAAGAATGGGGTATCGGTATCCAGGTACTTTTTTGGGACGACTTTGCTGTTCAATTTTATCCTGATGACTGCAGAGTGGATGTATATTTCTGCCGTTGTTGTCGATAACTTTCATAAGTCCCCATCGGCAACGTATGTCGGTGTTGTAACAAACAGCAGGCGAGCTGAAAAACTGGTCCGGGCTCTGAAAGAAGACTGGGCACGAAAGGTTGTAGGTCTATGCCTGATAGATGAAAAGACCGGTGGGGAGCAGAAGACAGTCTGTAAAGTACCTGTTACTTCCACAGCCGAGACACTGATCGAACAGGTAAAGCGTGACGCGATCGATGAGGTTTTCATCGAGGTCGATGAAGACGAGCGCCCACTGGTTATGGAAGCTGCCCGGGAGATGATCTGCATGGGGATCCGTGTACACATCAATATTCCGGAGATCGTGAAACTGGAGAAAACTGTTACAGAAAAAGCGTTGATGGAGATCTCTGGTTACAGCAGGCAGCAGATTCAGGAAGATTCCGACACGCCAATTCAGCAGACGATCTACACAAGAGAGCTTGAGTATGGCTTCAACAATCGGCCAGCGCTGATCCTCGACAGGCCGCACAAGCGTGTCAGACAGCAGATCATGAAGAGAGCGATTGACATAGCAGGCTCCATCGTCGGACTTGTGATTGCAGGAGTTCTGACATTGGTTCTCGGTCCAATGATCAAGCATGATTCGCCTGGACCAATCTTCTTTGGCCAGGTTCGCATCGGGAAAAATGGTCGTAAGTTCAAGATGTATAAGTTCCGAAGCATGTATCAGGATGCGGAGGCTCACCTGAAAGAGTTGCTTGCCAAAAATGAGATGAATGGGCTGATGTTCAAGATGGAGGATGACCCCCGGATCACGAAGATTGGACGCTTTATCCGCAAGACCAGCCTGGAAGCCCGTGCAATAATAAGACTAACCACGGGAAACCTTAATTCTAAGGGGTTTTGCGAGTATAGTCCGTTTCAAATATTTCCAAAATTCAGCCCTCCGAGAGGGAGGTACTTCGCACTGGCTTTATAGCTTAGGGTATGCCTTTTTGGCTTAAACGCTGGGCTTTAAGGCTGTTCTTTGTACAAAAAAATACCCTTTTCAATATAGGACCAAATACTTGGTCAAAGCAATAGAAAGCTTGAGCTGCGGATTGCAGTGCAAGGAATGATACCTGATAATCAAAACGTGAATTCTTGCGAAGGGGATTCCTGATTATCCGGTTGAGATACAAGGTCGGGTAATTCCCTGGCAGGACGTTTTGATTATGAAACTTTCCTCCTAAATCTCAGTCCGGATATGGCCCCTGTCGAGGTATGCCTCGGCAGGGATTTAATTAGAAAAGCACGTTTAGAAATATTTTCAAGATTTAGCATGGGAGAAGAAATGTCATCCGGACCCAGTAATAAGAACAGTAAAAAGACGTTTCGTTTAGAACACTGGCAGGTAATTGCAATATACCTTGCGGTTTATGATGTAATCGCAGTTAATTTTTCATATTTCTTTGCATTACTGCTTCGCTTCGATTTTCAATTTTCTGTAATACCTAAATCGTATTTTCAGATGTGGAAATCGTTTGCACCATTTTATACAGTAGCTTGCTTAATTGTCTTTCTTCTGTTCCGCTTATATCAGAGCTTATGGAGATATGCCAGCTATTCGGAACTGATCAGGATTCTTTTGGCTTCGATAGTTACAACAGGAATCCAGGTGATTGGAACCCTGCTTTCAGTTGGAAGAATGCCAATTTCATATTATTTAGCGGGAGCTGTTTTTCAGCTTTTCCTCATTCTTGGAATCCGCTTTTCTTATCGCTTTGTTCTATTATTCAGGGAAGCGCGTAAGGCAAATGCGAGTGCTCATGAAAATGCAGACAATGTCATGCTGATCGGAGCAGGTAACGCTGGCCAGATGATTCTCCGTGACTTCAAGAGAGCAAAAGAAGTTAAGGAGCGTGTTGTTTGCTTTATCGATGACAATTCAAATAAATGGGGTCGTTATATTGACGGTGTACCAGTTGTAGGCGGAAGAGACGATATTTTTTCAGCAGTGAAAAAATACCATGTGAAAAAGATATATCTGGCTATTCCCAGTGCTTCTGCTGCACAGAAGAGAGACATTCTGAACATCTGCAAGGATACAGGCTGCCAGCTGAAATCACTTCCTGGCATTTATCAGCTTGCAAGCGGTGAATTGTATGTAAGCCAGATGAGAGATGTATCTGTTGAAGATTTGCTTGGTCGTGATCCGATTAAGACCGATTTGACAGAGGTGTTTCAGTTTATTCATGGGAAGAGAGTCATGATTACTGGAGCCGGTGGATCTATCGGATCAGAACTTTCAAGACAGGTCGCGTCACATCAGCCGAGCCTGCTGCTTCTGTTTGATTTCTATGAGAACAACGTCTACGACATTCAGCTTGAACTGAAGGAGAAGTACCCTGATCTTAACCTGGTGGTTTTGATTGGATCGGTTCGAGACAGCCGCAGGATGTTTGAGGTATTTGAGAAGTACCATCCGCAGATTGTTTACCATGCTGCGGCTCATAAGCACGTTCCGCTGATGGAAGACAGCCCGTGTGAAGCTATCAAGAATAATGCAATCGGAACATATAAAACTGCTTACGCTGCAATGACGCATGGATGTGAACGTTTTGTCCTGATCAGTACTGACAAGGCCGTCAATCCGACGAATATCATGGGTGCTTCGAAGAGACTCTGCGAGATGATTATCCAGAGCTTTGATGAGAAGATTAAAGAGGATAAGGCAAATGAGATCCCACAGCTCTTTACGCATCTTGGCGAAGAGAATGCGGATAAAGACGGCACCGGACGGGTATTCCAGGGGATCAAGACGCAGTTTGTTGCCGTTAGATTTGGAAATGTCCTCGGATCCAATGGATCTGTAATCCCGATCTTCAAGAAGCAGATTGCTCATCATGGACCGGTTACGGTTACGCATCCGGATATTATTCGTTATTTCATGACAATTCCGGAAGCAGTCAGCCTTGTGCTACAGGCGGGTACATATGCGAAGGGTGGAGAAATTTTTGTCCTCGATATGGGGAGCCCTGTGAAGATTGATACACTTGCCAGAAACCTGATCAAGCTTTCCGGCTTCAAACCAGATGTCGATATTCCGGTTGTGTACACTGGTCTTCGTCCGGGCGAGAAACTTTATGAAGAGAAACTGATGGTAGAAGAAGGACTCAAGAGAACCGCCAACGATCTGATTTATATTGGATCTCCAATTCCGTTTGATACTGATAAATTTTTAAGACAGCTTGATTGGCTGATGAGGGTTGCTTATTCGAATAAGGAAGATGATATGAGAGCTTGTGTGGAAGAAGTTGTGGCTACATATCATCCTGCGGATAATGCCAACCAGGAAAAGAAAGCTGTAATTGCATAATAACTATGCAAGCCTGCCTCCATTCATAGTTTGGACACAAGATTACGTTTGTTTCATGAATCCTAAGAGGAGCTAAGAAAACGATGGCTAATGAAGAAGTAAAGACAGAAATCTTGAAAAGAAATATTCCGTTCAGTCCGCCTGATATGTCTGAACTTGAGGTGAATGAAGTAGCGGATTGTCTTCGTTCCGGATGGATTACCACAGGTCCGCGTACAAAGAAGCTTGAGAAGAAACTGAAAGAATATCTTGGAGTTGACGGCGGACTTGTTTGTCTGAATTCTGCTACAGCTTCTGAGGAACTCAGTCTCCGTGTTCTGGGCATTGGGCCTGGTGATGAAGTCCTGGTTCCTGCTTATACATATACATCATCTGCGGCTGCAGCAATCCATGTAGGAGCCACAGTTAAGTTCGTTGACTGCCAGGGATACGTGAATGGTAAAGGCGTTCTCGAGATGGATTATCAGGCAATGGCAAATGCTATTACTGAAAAGACAAAGGCTATCGTTCCAGTTGATCTTGGCGGTGTTCCCTGTGACTATGACAAGATTATTAAAATTGTAGATGAGAAGAAGAGCCTTTTCCATGCTTCTGAGAAGAATGGAAATGATTTGGAAAAGCTCGGATCAAAGATCCAGAAGGCAATCGGCAGGGTTATTGTTGTAGCTGATGGTGCGCATGCACTCGGTGCTTCCAAAATTATGAATGGCGAGAAGAAGATGGTCGGATCAATCGCTGATTTCACATCTTTCTCATTCCATGCTGTTAAGAACTTTACTACCGGAGAAGGCGGTGCTGCAGCCTGGAAGCACATTGATGGAATTGATGATGATGAGATCTATCATTGGTTCCAGCTTCTGTCACTTCATGGACAGAGCAAGGATGCGCTTGCTAAGACACAGCTTGGTGCATGGGAGTATGATATTGTAGCTCCGCTGTATAAATGCAATATGACAGATATCATGGCTGCCATCGGCCTTAAGCAGTTTGAAAGATATCCAGGATTACTTGCAAGACGTAAAGAAATAATCGCTAGGTATGATGCAGTATGTGATGAATTAGGTATTGATCATATCGTCCATTTTACGGATCAGTACACTTCATCTGGTCATCTGTATATTACAAGAGTTACCGGCTGCACGGATCAGCAGAGAAGAGCGATCATCACAAAGATGGCAGAACAGGGTGTTGCCGCAAATGTTCATTATAAGCCGCTTCCGATGATGACAGCATATAAGGCATTAGGCGCTGATATTAAGAATTATCCGAATGCTTATAAGATGTTCGAGAATGAGATTACACTTCCGTTACATACAAAACTGACGGATGAGGATGTTGATTACGTAGTTGATGTGTTCAGAGAGACTGTGACAAAGGTCAGAAGGTACTAATTGGTGGTAGATGTGAAGAAGATAATGATCTTAGGGGCAAGCATTCTTCAGCTCCCAGCAATTAAAAAGGCGATTTCAATGGGGTTATGTCCCATCGTAGTGGATATGAATCCTAATGCTATTGGTTTTAAAGAATCTGGAGTTGTAAAGGAAGTTATAAGTACTATTGATACTGAAGGTATCCTTAGTGCAGCGGAGAAACACCATATAGATGGAATAATGACACTGGCAACAGATATGCCAATGAGGTCTGTAGCGGTTGTCTCTCATAAAATGGGACTTGTTGGCATCAGTGAAGATTGTGCTTTTAAGGCAACAAATAAAGCTGCGATGCGTAATGCATTGAAATCGGTTGGTGTTCCTATCCCGCTATTTTTTAAGGTCTCCTCTTTGGATGAATGCAAGGATGCTGTTCAAAACATTACCGGTAAAGGCTATAAATGTATAACTAAGCCTGTGGATAGTTCTGGAAGTAGGGGGATAGATCTGGTAAAGGATTATTCCGAAGAGTCTATAGCCAGAGCATATGCTTACAGTCATGAAAATTCACGTACGGGTGAGGTCATGGTAGAGGAATTCATGGAAGGCCCGGAAGTGAGTGTAGAAACGATAGCTATAGACGGAGAAATTCATGTTCTTCAGATTACGGATAAGATTACAACTGGAGCTCCGTACTTTGTAGAGATGGGTCACACTCAGCCGTCCAGGCTTTCTGTGGAAATCCAGAAGAAAATTAAGGAAGTTGCAATAGAAGCGAACAAGGCAATAGGTATTACAAATGGTCCATCTCATACAGAGATAAAAGTGACAAAGGACGGCCCGAAAATCGTTGAACTTGGAGCACGAATGGGCGGCGACTGCATTACTACTCATTTGGTTCCTTTATCAACAGGCATTGATATGGTGAAGTGCTGCATACAGATTGCTATTGGTGAAACTCCTGATTTAACACCTAAATTCTCAAAGGCATCCGCTATTAGGTATTTCAAGCAGCCAAAGGGGAAAATTGCGTCCATTGAAGGTGTTGATGAAATAAAAAATATGCCTGGTGTATATGAAGTTGAGATAGTTCATGGTGTTGGAGAAACAGCAGGCGAAGTTAAAGGAAGTGGGGATCGTATAGGGTTTGTAATTGCTCAGGCTGATGATGCTGATTTAGCAGCAAAAGAAGCTGATATTGCTTGTTCCCAATTAGAAATACAAACCTTATAGAGAGTAATAAAAACAATATGACATCTGAAACGAAACTTGGAAACAGAAAAGTAGCTATTATTGGTGCTGGGTATGTTGGATCAACGATAGCATATGCGCTTACTTTAAGGAATTTAGCACGTGAAATTGTACTAATAGATATTAATACTAAAAAAGCTCATGGTGAGGCATTAGATATTCAGCATGGAATCCCCTACATGGGTATTTCTTCAGTTTATGAAGGGTCATACCAAGATTGTTCAAACTGCGACATGATTATTATCACTGCTGGACGAGGCAGAAGACCTGGTGAGACACGGTTAAATTTAGCTGAGGAAAATAGCAAAATATTGCAAAATGTAATTCAGAAGTTGATGAAGTATTACACGCGCGGTGTAATTTTAATAATTTCTAATCCTGTAGATATTTTAACAACGCTTGCTGACGAGTGGTTGGGATTACCCAATGGGATGGTCTTCGGGACGGGGTGTATCTTGGATACTTCACGCATCGTACGTGTTGTAGCCGATTACTTAAAAATCAGTACTGAAGTCGTGAAGGGAGATATTGTAGGGGAACATGGTGATTCACAGATTCCAATATGGAGCAATTTCACGATAGGCGGAATCCCAATAGAAAACTACTGCACTAGTCTTGGGGTTTCATGGAATGAGAATAAAAAAATAGAAATAGATGAAACAGTGAAGAAGATGGGGTCTGAGATTATAGAGGCAAAGCAGAGGACGCACTATGGAATTGCCACATGTGTTTGTTTGTTAGCTGATGCCATAATAAATCAACGACTAACAATTGCATCAGTAACCAGTCCTTTGCAAGGTGAATATGGCGTTAGAAATGTTTCGATGAGCGTTCCATCAATAATTGGAGTCAATGGGGTAGAAAAACGGCTTGAAGAGAACTGGTCGAACATTGAATACAATAAATTCAAAGAAAGCTCGGAAAGACTTCAAACTACGATACAAAATATCAGAAAGAATTGAATGTGACTATACAATAAGGACTTCAAAGTATGTATAAGCATTTCGTAAAAAGACTATTGGATTTGATTTTTTCTATCATCGCATTACCATTTGTACTAATACTTGTGGCTATTACCGGACCCCTAATTTGGAAGGAAGATCATGGCACGATATTTTATAAGGCAAAGAGGCGAGGATTGAATGGGTCTATTTTTTATATGTATAAATTTAGATCCATGAAAATGAATGCTCCAGATATTAGAAATGTGGATAATTCAACATATAATTCACCTGATGATCCAAGAATTACAAAGATCGGCTCATTTATTAGGCGGACTTCTATTGACGAAATTCCACAGATCTTCAATGTGCTAAAAGGTGATATGAGTTTCATAGGGCCTCGTCCAATAACTATAAATCGTCCTTTGTCAGAATATGATGAAAAGAGGCGAGTTCGATTAACGGTAAAACCAGGAATTACAGGGTATTCGCAAGCTTATTATCGGAATTCTATTTCACAAGAAGAAAAACTGGAATATGACGCAGAGTATGCACGGAAGATAAGTTTTTTACTGGATCTGAAAATATTCTTCAAAACAATCCAGACAATAGTAAAAAAAGAGAATATCTACATTAACAAAAAGAATGTTAGCAATTTACATGAGGTAAAGTAGGAGGCAAGAAATGAATGTTGCAGGAAAAAGATTATTAGTTTTAGGAGCAGGTAGAGGACAGATCGGATTATATAAAGCAGCAAAGGCAATGGGCATTCATACCGTAGCTGGTACCATGGCAGATAACAATCCTCCATGCATTCCGCTTGCAGATGAAGTTTGCTACATGAACATTGCAAAACCTGATGAAGTCCTTGAAAAAGCAAAGGGACTAAATCTTGATGGTGTTGCAACATGTTGCCTGGATACAGGTGTGCCTGCACTTGGAAAGGTCTGTGATACACTACACCTTACCGGATTAACCGAAAATGCTGCTATTATGTGTGGTGATAAACTGAAAATGAAACGCGCATTCATGGAGCATGATGTCAGTACAGCAAAGTTCTATGAAGTAGAAAACGAAGAACAGCTTGAGGATGCATTAAAACAGCTGCATCTTCCAGTGATCGTTAAAGCAACAGATTTACAGGGTAGTAATGGCATATATATATCTAAGACTCATGATGCAGCAGTGGAAGGCTTTCATGAGGCAATGAAGAAAACAAAAAGGACATACTGTATAGTAGAGGAATATATTGAAGGCTGGGAGTTCGGAGCTCAGGCGTTCGTTTACGATGGGAATGTTCTATTTGTAATGCCTCATGGTGATAATACATATATGAGCCATACAGCTGTTCCCGTTGGCCATTATGTTCCGCTTGATTGTGATGACGATATCCATAGACAAACAGAAGTCGCAGTGAAGAGTGCAATTGAAGCACTGGGACTTAATAATTGCGCTGTGAATGTTGATCTTATCTTAAAAGATAATAAGGTCTATGTGATTGAACTTACAGGAAGAGTAGGGGCAAATTGCCTTCCTGAACTAGTTCAGATTAATTTCGGAATAGAATATTATAAGATGATTGCAGCAATGGCTCTTGGAGAGAATCCGTTAGAACTTTGGGAAAAACGGCGTAGTCATACGAAAGCGGGTCTCGCAAAGATGATTCTAGAAACAGAAAGAACTGGAATTCTTGACAATATAGAATTCAGTGGCAAAGTTGAAGGTGACGTAATTGAAGTGACATTTTTTAAACACTCTGGGGATGAAATACGAAAATTCGAAAATTCTAACGATTGTGTAGGACAGATAATCGTTCAGGGCAATACCATGGCTGATTGTCAAAAGACTATAGACTATGTACTCGAAGAAATTTCAATGAAACTTAAATAAGTAATAATAGATGATTTTAGCACAAAGAGCTCTGATTGATTGTTCTTGTTGACTCAAATATATGGCTGATTATGCATTTAGATAAGGGGTAAAATTGGAAAAGATTGCTGTATTGTTGTCTGCATATAATGGAGAAAAGTATTTGGCGGAGCAGATTGATAGCCTCTTAGCTCAAGAAGGTGTCGAATTAAATATATATATTCGAGACGATGGCTCGACAGACAATACCGCTGAAATAATTTCTGCATATGAGGCAAAGAATAGAAATATTAAATTTATTAACAGGGAAGACCGACGTAATGTCGGATTCAATCAGAGCTTTTATGCTTTGATCAGATATGCTATTGAGAATATTAACGATACAGACTTATATGCATTTTGTGACCAAGATGATGTGTGGATGAAGGATAAGCTATCTTCGGCAATAAAAAAAATAACCGAGAGATTGACGGAGAAACAGAAGGACTTATCCACTCCTCTATACTATTATGCCAACAAATACTGGACAGATGAGAAATTGAATATTGTCCATGAAGATAATATGCAATTCTGTCGTGACGAGTATTTTGATATGTTAATGTTACCCCCGGTTTATGGGTGTACAAGTGTAATAAACCGTGCTCTTTGCGAATTAACTTTAAATCCAGAACCACCCAAAGATCTTTTGTATGATGTTTACATGTTTAGATTGGCTTGCATGGTTGATAGTGTAATTATTTCTGATAGACTGCCTCATATGTTTTATAGACGGCACGGTAATAATGCTTCTGGTGATGCAATGAAATTTTCACCAATCAAAAGAGTAGTAAATTTAATTACAGGAAAACGGAGCTTTCATGGCATTCAAAATTACGTTAGTAAAATAGTGGAATTACATAGGCATGATATTTCTCCAGAACAACTTAGATTTTGCAAATTGATTTGTAATTACGATAAGTCATTAGGAGAAAAATGGAAATTGCTTTTTTGGCATAAGGCATATACGCGGGGAGTAAAAACTTCAGTCATTTGGATTGGAAGAGTACTTTGTAATGCTATCTAACTTGGCAGTGTAGTATAGGGAAATAATATGATTTCAGTTATTATTCCGACTTATAATCGGGCAGACAGGATTGAAAAATCTATTAAGAGTGTATTGAATCAGACCTATAGAGATATAGAATTGCTTGTAATAGACGATGGATCTACAGATAATACTGCTGAAGTGGTAGGCAAGATTAAAGATGATCGCCTGTTTTATTATAAACAAGAAAATCAGGGAGCATGCGCTGCCAGAAACTATGGATTGAAACTTGCAAAAGGCGACTACATTGCCTTTCAAGATAGCGATGATGTCTGGTATGAAGACAAGCTTGAAAAACAATATAGATTTATTGAGCAAACTAAAGCTGATCTTGTATATTGTGGAATGAACCGTATTGTCGAAGGAAAACAAATCTATATTCCTGAAAAGCAAGATTCTAAAGAAAATGTTACAACTTCGATGTTGCTGTTTCATAATAAAATAAGTACTCAGACAATTTTAATGAGAAAAAAGGTAGTAGAAAAAATATTTTTTGACACTACTTTCAAAAGGCTACAGGATTGGGATTTTGTGCTGCAAGTCTCAATAGCCGGATATTCCATAAAATATCTGCCAGAAGCGTTAGTGAGATCAGAAGTGCAGAAGGACAGTATTACGACTAGCATATCATCAGAAAAAGCATATTTGCATTTAATAGATAAATATCATAAATGGTATAATGATGACAAGATTGCTTTATCACATATCTATTCAATTATTGCATTTAGATATAGGCACCTTGATAAGGACAAAGAATGTAAATATTTACTGATGAGTCACAAAACTTATCCCAATTTAAAGAGCTTTATTAAAGTGCTATTAGGTTATATTGGGGTGTACTAAGCACAAAACTATAATATTGGATAGGAATCTATTTATGGTATTTGTAATAACGATTATCTGTTGGATTATAGCGATATTAGCATTGCTGCAATCAAGATTCATATTTCACCCTGTGGGTTTAATGTTCTTCATTTGGGGAATACTTATTCCTATTTCTGCTAGTGGAGCTTATGGCGTCCATGTTCCTAGCGATAGGTCTTTTAGTATCATGGAAGTCGGGCTAGCAGGATATCTTATTGGGACATTAATTGGCTCGCATAAAACTAATTTTAGAATAGTTTTAGGAAGAAATAAAGCAGCTGATACCAGAGAGTGTATAGGTTATAACATTAGATACAATCTTCTGTATGTCTTGAACTGGATATCAATTGTCTTTTTTATTTTCCAAGCTGTTATTGTTGTTAGTCTATTGAGATCTGGATATGATTATTCATATATTAGAGAGCTAGCAACTACGGAGGATTATAATGTTCTAAGGCAATCAAGAGTATTATCAAATGTTAGAGTTTTTATAGCGACTCCAGTAACATATTTGGAAATAGCGATTCTTCCCATAGAGATATTTTATGGGAGAAAAGATAAAAAATTAATTTGCCAAATAATTGCAATGATTTTTTTATGGGTATTTACAAGTGGTGGAAGATCAATAATTATTTGGGAAGTATTGTATTTTGTATGTGTTCTGTTGATACAGAAAAAGAAAATAAACAAAATTGAATGGAGAGCTTTCTTTAATAAATATAAATACCCGTTTATTATTGGAGGAATATGCCTACTTCTTTTTCTGTATTTTATTACAATTTCGAGAAAGGGTGAAGACGTAGATTTTCTAAAACAGTTCTATATATACTATGTTGCACCACTTAGCTTTTTTGATTATCACATTAATGCGTTGGATAGCAGTACTTCAAAATATCTAGTAGGATATGGTGTTTCATCATTTTATGGCTTTTTTTACCCAATATTATTTGTCTATAAGCTAGTAGCTGGATCGTACCCTGATTTTATTGAGTCAATTTATTACCGATCCTTTGGAATACTTGAACATGGTGTAGATATTGGTGGTGGTATTTGGATGAATGCCTTTGCTACTTTTTTCTATCAACCATACTTAGATGGAAGATTTATTGGAACATTCATTATTTTGATGTTGTTTGGTTATCTATGTATGCGTATTTATCGGAAGGCTAAAGATGGAAGCGATCCAAAATATATGCTTATTTACCTACTGCTTTTACAAAAAATTTCGGATTCGATGGTTAGATTTTACTTTACCCAGCAGGTACAGGCGATAGCATTTATTTTAGCATTTGTAGTAATTGTAAAAGTCTATAGACAAGATTCATATGCGTATTGAGTAATAAATAATATTTTTTATGAGAGCAGGTAAGATAGCAACATGAAGTTAGAAATGGCAAAAAATAGAATTGAAGAGCTTGACTTTGTTCGAACAATTTGTACTGTTGGGATTATAGTAAATCATTTTACTATTGCTGTAAATAAATATTGTGTAAAAATATTTGATACATTTCCGAATTCAACAGGTAGTGTGGGGTATTCGATAGTTACTGTTTTTTTCATACTCTCTGGTATATTACTATATCATCATCACTCAAATTTAAGTGGTATACCTGCTTTTTATAAAAAAAGATGGCGTTCTATATATCCAAGTTATTATGTTGCATATTTTCCTGTATTTTTAATACTTTTATTACTAAAACCGGGATACTTTAAAAAAGCAAAGCCATTATCTTTTTTATTGACACTAATTGGATTTGACGGATATACAAGTAAGGCAATTGACAACTATTATACTTTGGTTGGAGATTGGTTTTTAGGAATAATTATTATTCTGTATTTAATATTTCCATTAATCTTGAAGGCGATAGAAAAAAACTACAAGCTTACCTTAGCTGTGGTAATAGGATTTTTTATTGCATTCTGTGATTGGAGAATGCTAAACCAGAATGAATTTAGAAATGTTTTCTCATGTATATTCAGCTTTTTGCTGGGAATGATTATTGATAAGCTACAAATATATAATAGGAAAAGGGTACTATTAATTACAGTACCGATTTTGCTCTTTCTTTGCTTTTCGACTATGATCGATAAGATCAATTTCAATTTGTTATGCCATGCTGTTGGCATATGTTTATTTTTTGTTTTATTTTATGTTGGGAAAATACTTAAAAAGTCATTTCTGGTAAGAAGTGTAGATAGTAAAATTAGCAATGTATCATATGAAATGTTTTTGATACAGCATGTGATCATTTTTTTTGTATGTGACTATATTAATATTGATTCTTATTGGAAATTCTATTCAATATTAATATTCTTATGGTATTGTTATTTATTTTATTGCTGTGTTGGTGAAGATGATTTCTGAACACATGGTCGATGGCATAAACACTTTAATTGATAGATTTTTTCGCTATAGTAATGAATGATCTCTAGCACTAGTAAAATGATAACTCATAGTTGATATTATTAATTAATTTGGATGCTTTAATATGTATTCTAGAAAATATAAATTAGCATTGAATACAATTTCATCTCTGGCTTTCCAAGTTACCACTATCGTTTGTGGATTTATTTTGCCAAGAATTATTCTTGCTGTTTATGGCTCTGAAATTAATGGATTGGTAAATTCAATTACACAGTTCCTTGGAATTGTTTCATTTATGGAATTGGGAATCGGAGCAGTTGTACAATCATCACTTTATAAACCTCTTGCAGATCAAGATTTTGATCAGATAAGTCGGATATATGTATCTGCAAGTAAATTTTTTAAGACAATAGCAAGGGTATTGATCGTTTATGTAATATTTCTGGTCATTGTCTATCCTTATTTTTCTAAACAACAGTTCAGTTGGAGTTATAATGCTTTACTAATAATTGCCATTAGTATTAGTATGTTTGCTCAATACTATTTCGGCATTGTAAATCAACTACTATTAAATGCAGATCAACATGGATATATCCAATATAATATACAAACAATTACTCTATTATTAAACACTGTTGTTAGTGCCATTTTTATTTACCTCGGAGCTTCGATACAAGTTGTAAAGTTTACAACATCAGCTATTTATATTTTTAGGCCAATAATATTAGAATTATATGTCAGAAAACATTATCAAATTAATAAGAAAATTACTTATGATACCGAGCCAATTCAACAAAAGTGGAATGGAATTGCTCAGCATGTCGCATACGTGATTTTGCAAGGGACAGATAATATAGTATTAACTTTGTTTTCGACTCTCTCCAATGTTTCAATTTATTCTGTGTATAACCTTGTGGTTTATGGTATAAAGCAGCTTATTATTTCTACTACTGGTGGATTTCAAGCACTTTTAGGAGATTTGTGGGCAAGACAAGAAAAGAAAGAGTTAAATAGTACATTCGGATGGTTTGAGTGGCTAGTTCATACAGGTACAGTTTATTTGTTCGGATGTACTGGCGTATTAATTGTTCCTTTTGTGGCTGTTTATACCCATGGAATTTCAGATGCTAATTACATTCAACCACTTTTTGCTGTGTTGATTACAGCAGCGAATGCTGGACATTGTTTGCGCTTGCCTTATAATTTGATGATATTTGCTGGTGGACATTATAAACAGACGCAATCTAATTATATTATTTCTGCAATAATGAATATTGCTATTTCAATAGCAATGGTTTCAAAGTTTGGATTGGTCGGAGTTGCTATTGGAACTTTAGTTTCAATGATGTATCAAACAATATGGATGGCTTGGTATACATCGAGACATTTGATAAAATGGCCGTTTTATAAATTTTGTAAACAAATTGCCGTGGATTTTCTATCAATCATAACAATATGCCTACTCACCAATAAATTAAAAATATCGAACATATCGTATCTGTCATGGATATCGTTATCAATCAAGGTTATGTTGATCGCGGCTTTCGTAGTAATAGCTATTAATTATATCTTTTATAAAGATAAGGTCGTGCTACTATTTAATCGGATATGTTCTAGAATGCGTAGGAAATAATATGAAGACTACAACAAAAATAAAAATTAAAGAAATTAGCTTGCCGGTTTATTCTATTTATAGAAAGGTATATAAACAATATTGTATCAAATTTGCAAAAAAAAGGATGGATAATATCTTTTTAAGATTATTTGGTAGAAAGATAAACTGGGATAATCCACAGGATTTAAATGAAAAAATTAATTGGCTGAAATTCCATGCGGATTTGCACGAATGGGCGAGACTTGCGGACAAGTATGTAGTTAGAGAATTTGTAGCACAAAAAGGCTTATCGGACATTCTTGTTCCATTATATGGCCACTGGAAAAGTGTGGATGAAGTTCTTGATGCTTGGGATCAATTACCTGACGAGTTCGTATTGAAAAGCAATAATGGGTGTGGACATGTTCTGTTAGTAACAAAGGAGAGCGGTGGAAAAAATGCTATAAATCTCCAGGAATTAAGGAGAAAATTATCATTATGGATGAAAGAAACTGATTATGGAATAAAATATGCAGAATTTCAGTATCAGTATATTTCAAATTGCATTATTGCAGAAAAATTTTTAAGAGATGAGTCGATTAGTTCATTTTCGACAGCGCCTATTGATTATAAAATTTACTGTAGCAATGGTAATCCAGTCATGTGTTATACAGCGTATGGTAGGACCGGAACAGATACAGGTGAGCATAAAAGAGTAGGGGATGTATATGATTTACAATGGAATCAACATTCAGAGTTTTTAGTTGACTCTATTCCAAGAAAAAAATTGGATAAACCAATTAATTGGGACAAAATGCTTCAAATAGCTAAGATATTAAGTGAAGGTTTGCCTGAAGCTAGAGTTGATTTGTATAACATTGAAGGAAGAATATATTTTGGCGAGATGACATTAACTTCAGCAAGTGGTTTTGATACTGAATTTACCTCTCAGACTATTAAGCAATTGGGTGATAATATTTGCTTAGACCTGAGTACTCCCGGAAATGAGTATTATAGGTAAAAAAACGTGACGGCATTGATTACAAGGATATTGTAAAAGGTATTGTGAAGAATGTTACCACGGGGAATACAAGCCTCATTGATCTTCGTGGCGGAGTAAGAGATATAAAAGCTGAGTAAACTATGGGAAACGTATTTGCTGATTTTATAGTATCTTCTGGACTTTACTATCCTTCAATAGAGGTTACTAAGGATAATGTTGAAGATCTTATTTCATTATTGGCTGGGAAAGTAAAGCTTGATTTGTTCTGTAGAGAATGTGGTGAAATGCGAATCTTTTCTATGGAAGAATCTGTTAAGATGTACTATTACAATGATACAGAGCAGATTTGGATTCAAAAGGTATTGGCTGATGAGATTAATAGCTATGTTAAAGTTGTTGAAATGACTGGAATGGCAAAACCAGGTGATATTTTTGACCATACAGAAGAAAAGTGGGCATGGAGCACCTGGCAGATAGATCCTTTCACGCATGTTATTGTTCTCCCCTATACTTGTGCGTTGGATTCCAACCATAAAATTGATTTCATACTTCGGAGGGTTGGTAATAACCTTATAAAGATTGGCCAATATCCATCGATTGCTGATCTTGAGAAGTCCGAATTAAGGAAGTTTAGAAAAGTGTTCTCTGCAGAGGATATGACAGAACTAAGAAGAGCAGTCGGCCTTTATGCGGATGGTATTGGGGTAGGTTCATATGTTTACCTTCGAAGAATAATTGAAAGGCTCGTGTTAGTAGCAAAAAATAAGGCAATCTCTGATGGAAAAAAGACAGAGGCAGATTTTAAGAATAAACGTACTGAAGAAATCATCAAAGAATTAAAAGGTTATTTGCCGGATACTCTCGTTAGTAGTAAAGAGATTTATGGTATTGTAAGTAAGGGTATTCATGAACTAAGTGAAGAGCAGTGTATTGCATATTTTTCTATTTTGTATAATGCCATTCTGTTGATTCTTGAAGAAGAGGAAGCAATGAGGCAAGAGAATCTCAAAAAGGATGAAATTTCAAAATCTATATCGCAGTTGCATTCTGTTTTGAAATAAAGAATAAAGGTGCAGTTTTAATTTATTGTTAGGAGATATTAATGAATATAGCAGTAGCAGGAACAGGATATGTAGGACTTTCACTCGCCACATTACTTTCACAGCATAATCATGTAACAGCTGTGGATATTGTGTCAGCGAAAATCAAAAAACTGAACAAGTGGATTTCTCCAATCCAAGATGAATATATAGAGAGGTTCTTTCAGGAGCATGAAGAAAGAGGGCTAGATCTTCATTTCACACTGAATAATGGGGAAGAGGAGAATCCTTCAGATGAAGTCTACGCATCCGCAGACTTTGTCGTCATCGCTGCACCTACTAATTATGATAGCCAGAAGAATTTCTTCGATACGAGTGCAGTGGAATCGGTCATTGAACAAGTGCTGAGATGCTCTGATCATGCTGTGATGATCATTAAGTCTACTATCCCGGTTGGATATACGAAACATGTAAGAGAGAAATATCACACCGATAGGATCATGTTCAGCCCGGAGTTTCTACGCGAATCAAAAGCTCTGTATGATAACTTGTACCCTAGTCGTATTATCGTGGGAACAGATGATTCCACAAGAGAAGCAGCTACTATTTTCGCAAACCTTCTCAAGGAAGGCGCTGAAAAGAAAGATGTGGAAGTCCTCACTATGGGATTCACAGAGGCTGAGGCTGTGAAGCTTTTCGCAAACACATATCTCGCACTTCGTGTATCCTACTTTAATGAGCTCGATACATACGCTGAAATGAAGGGATTAAATACAGCAGAGATCATCAAAGGCGTCAGCCTTGATCCCCGTATTGGTGACTATTACAACAATCCTTCGCTCGGTTTTGGCGGCTACTGCCTGCCGAAGGATTCAAAGCAACTCCTAGCTAATTATGCTGATGTTCCGGAGAATCTTATCCAGGCAGTGGTAGATAGCAATAGGACCAGAAAGGATTTTATCGCAGATCGGGTATTAGCAAAGGCGGGATATTACGATTACAGCGATTCCAGTACATGGAATGGAGTAGGAGAAAAAGAGCCTCCGGTTATTGGAATTTATCGTTTGACCATGAAAAGCAATAGCGATAACTTCAGACAATCTGCAATTCAAGGCATCATGAAGCGTGTTAAAGCAAAGGGAGCCACATGTATTGTCTACGAGCCTACGCTGACAGATGGTGAAAGGTTCTTCGGGAGTCTTGTTGTCAATGATCTGCAGAAGTTTAAGGCAGATGCTGATGTTATTGTTTGCAATAGATATAATACTGACCTTAATGATGTAAAGGGGAAAGTTTATACAAGAGATTTGTTCGGGAATAACTGATGTAATAGAAAGAAGTATATTAATGCCAGCATTATCAACGAACAACTTCCGCCTCCTACGGATGCAGATGAATTTGAAAAAATTCTGGTAGAATATGCTCAGGTAACATATCAAGGGCAGGCTTCTCAGTATGGTAGGAAAGGGCAGGCACAGGACGGCATTGACATTGTTGTTGATCGACATGATGGAAGGCGATTCTGCATTCAGTGTAAGGACTATTTGAAGACAGCTATTACCAGTAAGAAAATTGACACATGGGCCAGTAAAGCAGCAGATGTTCCATTTGAATTTGATAAGCTTATTATTGTAGTAGGCTGTGAACGAGATTCATCTTTGCAGAGATATGTATGTCAGCTTTCCGATGAAAGAAAAGTCGATGGGAAGTTTCTCGTGTCCATTGTTTTCTGGGATGATGTTCAGCAATTTGTGAAGCGTGATGAAGATCTTCTCAGGGTTTATTATCCGAACTTCTTCTATTCAAACGAGAAAGTAGAAGAAAAATACAGAGAGGTTCATAGCACTAAGTCAAATAAGAGACCGAAACCGGTAAGTTCAGAAGCAGAAATCCGTAATACTTGCCTTGGTTTAATTGTTAAGTATAGAATTGAAGAATATTTGCATGTCGATCCTTATGCTGGCTTCTCATTTGATTTGGTTACTGAAGGAGATCTGTTCGAGGTAGAACTGCAGGATCTTATCCGAAGGGCCTTACGGTATAATGCTTCGGATAGATATTATGAAGCTACCGAGTTTCAAGATGCCTTTTCTCAGTACACATATTATATGTCTACAATCTGTACATCAAATGGGGAGTTTGTGAAATATACGAAACCCACGTATGATGGGGCTGAAAAAGAAATAGTCGAGCAAGAACAAAAGCTAGGGAAGTTAAGGAAAGAGGCTATGGAGAAGCTAAAAACAATAATGGATTCATGAGGCAATGTGATGTTGCCTGCACCCTAAATTTGTCCAAGAACAAAGCAAAATTGAATGAAGAAAAATAAAGAAAATTTGGCGGCAGGTGATGTGATAATGGGCAGTGAACGGTGGAAAATAATTATGGACCAAGATACTTATGAATAACTCATGCGTTGCAGAGCTCTCTTGATGAGCTGAAGGATACGATGAATCTGGCTGTGAAAAAGCAACAGGATCAGGATTCGTTGGACAAGCCGTGTAGAGACAAACTGACTGAAGAGAAGGTTCAAAAGAAACATACACAAGCACTGCAGAAATGCAGAGTGAAGATACCGGGGTGGCAAAGCCCCGGGTTCAAGTAGATATGTGTTACTAGAAATGTGTTGCTTGTGCAGTACCGGAATGTATAATAATAGACGCAGCGGCTGTGGATAAAATGGAAGGGAATCCTCATGAAAGAAAACGATGGCAGGAGACGAGAGAAGAAAAATCCGTCTCAAGACTTTATAAACCTCATCTGCGGCCTATATTCAGACTCATACGATGATCGTGAAGAAGACAGCAGTCTTGGCGGAGCAGACTGGATACCAGGCGAGAAGGCAAATCATACCTCTCTTGCTGCATTTAAAAAAGAGCTGGAAAGTTATGGTTATAATTTGTCCACAGCAAAGATCCGAAAGATTCTGATCACAGGTGGTTGCTGGACTACAGAGCGGAGCAGAGAAGTAGCAGAGCTATATGAAAAGTATGGAACTGTCGCAAAGGTTGCCCAGGAGCTGGGTGTGTCAGAAGCCCTTGTGAAGATGTATCTTCCATACGAGAAGGTCGTATATGATCTTGAGGATAAGTCCGGCAATGCTAAGCGGATTGATCGGTGGAGAGAGAAGAAAAGGAATAGCAGCAAAGCAGAATAGGTATCAGTTGTTGTCCCGTAGAATTTGTTCATCAATAGCGCGGTTGATGAAGGCGGATGTGCTTTCGCCTTGATCAGCCGCGTGTTTTTTTACCATTTCGTGCCGCTCCGGTGACATGCGGACCTTTACTTCGTGAAATTTTGAATTATATTTTTCGTTTGCCTTTTTCCTGGCAGGAGTGTATCCGTTATAATTACTTTTCTTCTGATCTTCAGGCATCTCAGGAAGTCCTCCCAATTTCATAAATTCTCAAAATTAGTATACCATGCAAGTATGCATGGGACAATGTAAAATTCTGCTTGACAGTACACGGGACAATGTACTATTATAAGCTTGTTCCTAGTTGACATCTCAAAATCAATTCCATTCGTTTCTAAGGAGGTTCTTCCATATGACAAAATCCAATGAACGCAAACTTAAGGTCACAGCAGCTTCTGGTTATAAGTATCAGATGGTTCCTCAGATACAGTTAAAGGGAATCTGGCTTCGCCAATTTGGTTTCACAGAGGATACGCCGGTTACGGTATCCTGTGAGGATGGCAAGTTGGTCATCATGCCGAGTGAAGTTCCGGAAATAGAAGAGCCTTCGGTACTTATGGTTGCAGAAAAGAAGGAAACTTATTGTACAAGACGATAAGTCCTAAAGTGAAGAGGGAGCAGCACAGCTGGAAGATCCGGCTGTCTGCTCCCTTTTCTGTTATCAGTATTTTTCAAACAGTTCCTTCGCCAGCTTCTGCGCTGCCTTGATCTGACTGTATCCCTGAGATTTTTTGCCTAGCCCAAGTTTCTTGATGATTTCCTGTTTGGTGTTATCCTTCCATAGGAGTTCAATGATCTGGGCATATTTCGGACTGATCTCATTTGCATCCTTGATCAGATTGTTGAGCAGTTCTTTTACGAGTAACGCTTCTTCCTCTGATGGCGCTGATACAGGAACAAATCCGTGAGCATCAGCATCTTCCTTATCGTCCATAAACTTATCGTACGAATAATCGTCTTCATGACCGAGCTCCGAAGCGAGATCTGTCTTGCCTCCGCTCATCGCATAGGCGCGGACCTGTCCCCAGAAGAAGTGCATCCATTCGGAGAAGTATTCTTTTTTCACTGGTGCGAAGGCGACCGGGATCTTGAATCCTCTGATATTCCAGGTTTCAATATTATCCTTGATGATGGATCTCTCGCTGCGGAGTTCCGCAGTGATCAGGATTGGCGCCAGGCATTCATCATCTGCCGGCGGAACATTGTTAAAGGGTTTCTTAATAGAGAATTTATCGTAGGATTTGCTGTCGTTTGTCTTGAGATTTTCATTCTTTGTCATAGCGCGGGCCCTCCATTTGCCCTGGTTGGGAAACGGAAGATCCGTGATGGCAGAAAAAAAGTGCGTGACTGACCATCTGAAGCGGGACTCCGTTTCAGTTCATGGCCAGCCATGCTCGTAGGCTGGTTTTATTTGATTATTGGCAGCATGTCCGCTCGAGCCACTCTGTGCACCGGGTGAACGGATCATGATGCCGGACAGTTTTATGCCATGTCCGGGGCATTAATGTTTACACTTGATAAAGTTACCCGCAGGCTGATTTTTCCGCTCTTCTGGGAAATTTTTGAAAAAAGCGCAAAAAAAATCCGGCAAACAAGCCACCAGGAGAAAATCTCTTAGTGGAACTTGTTTGCCGGATTCCTAAGGGTACTAGCCCAGTTCAATTCACTTAGCAAACCTTCTTTAACGATCGGCGAACTTCCTCAGTCTGCGCTGGGTTCGACGCTCGGACCGCCCGAATGGGTTCTTATTTTGTTGTTGGACGCTTATCCGAAGGGCTCTCAAGTTCTACATATACTTCGTTGTCTTTTACGGAGTAGGAGAACTCGGATTTGCATTTCGGACATTTGGTTTCTGTATAGGTCCCTGCTGCGGACCTTGCATATTTGTATCCGCATACAGGGCAGACGATTTTCAGAGTTCGTTTACGATCCGGAAGAAGCATGGATGCGTATTTTTCGATGCGGACCAAAGCCGTATTATCATGGACACTATAATGAATTACGGCACCGCATTTTTCACATTTGATTTCTTTCTCGATACTATCTTCAGTTACTTTCATGCGATGTCCGCAATCTGTGCAGCATAAAGTAAAGCACATATTTGCGATCAACCCCCTTAATTGGATCCTGGCGGGATCCAGCATGTTTTGTTTTTGCCTCCTTACAGACTCTTAATAACATTTTTGGCAACGCCCTGAATGATGCAATGATCGACGTAGATGTCTTCCATCTCTGCATTTTCAGGATGCAGCCGGATTCGATGCTTTTCTGGTTCCGGATAGTATCTTTTCAGCGTAGCTTCTTCGCCGACCAAAGCAACGACAATCTGTCCAGGATCTGCGGTATCCGACTGGCGGATAAGCACCAGGTCGCCTTTACTGATACCTGCATCGATCATGGATTTGCCGTCTGCCCTGAGGAGGTAGAAATCACCTTGCCCGAAAAGGGAAACAGGAAGGTGGACGTATTCCTCAATGTTTTCTTCAGCCAGCTTAGGAAGGCCGCAGGATACAGATCCGAGAAGCGGTACGGACATTTCGCCCGGTACGGTTGCTATAGTCTGCTTTTCCTGTCGGGTTGTGATGCTGCGGCATTTCAGATCGATGGATCCGTTGTCACGAAGAAAGTGGAGATAGCGGGTTACGGTGGTCAGTGGTAAGTCAGTGCCTTCTGCAATCTGCCTATAAGAAGGAGACACACCATTATCCCTGTTATAGGTGCGGATGAAGGCTTCAAGTCTCTCCATTTTTTCTTTTTTCATGACTTGCATAGCGTCACTTCCTTTCAAAACGGAACGATGTACCGTTCTGATGAATATTATAGTTTTATGGATAGTTGCTGTCAATGTATAAATCGATGAAAAGTCAGAATTGGATCTGTAATAGTGACAATTCTTAGTCTTTTTTATAATAAGGTGTTTCATAGCCATCAGCACGGAGCAGGAGCCCCGGGATCCAGGGAGGTGTCCTGCTCATTTGCTTACAGATCTCTGTATAGTCCGTATCCTGGCTGCATTCAATGATCAGTTCATCATGGACATGCCCGCAGATAAAGCAGTGGGACAGCGTCCGCATGGCATAGCAGAGAATATCACGGCTGATTGCCTGGACGATGTTTTCGACGAATTTCGGACCGTAAGATTCTATTCTTTCCCATTTCTTTGTAGCACCGATACCCATATAGGTGACAGCTTCACCGCCGAAGCGGTTTTCTCCGATCCGAGGTTTCACGTAAGACAACATCCTGCCGGAGGGAAGCTTGATGAAGAGCATTCCGCTCTGGTAGAGGAAGTGCAGGCTGCCGACCTCTGCATGGCTTCTTTTCCTGATGGTGGTTTTCACAGCCCTGTCTATTGCCCACCAGAACTTTACGATATTCGGATTAGACTGCCGCCACATGTCGACCAGTGGCTGCAGCTCGTCTTCTTTCAGTCCCATATCCAGTGCACCAATCGATTTCAGGGCACCGACAGATCCGCCGTAACCAAGAGCCAATTCTGCTATCTTCCCCTTTTGTCTCAAGTGACCATTGATCCCGTGCTTCACGACAGGAACATGGAACATAGCAGATGCAGAGGCACAATAGATATCGCCGTTGTTGGTGAAGACATCCATCCGCCATTTTTCACCGGCAAGGTAGGAGAGGACCCGGGCTTCAATGGCGCTGAAATCGGATACAACGAACTTGTAACCGGGCTTCGCAATGAAGGCGGTGCGGATCAGCTGTGACAGGGTATCCGGGATATTGTCGTACAGTAATTCCAGGGAATCATAATCGCCGGTTCTTACCAGTTCCCGCACCTGGTCCAGGTCCGGAAGATGGTTCTGAGGAAGATTCTGCAGCTGGATATGGCGTCCTGCCCAGCGCCCGGACCGGTTCGCACCATAGAACTGGAACATGCCTCTGGCACGGCCATCCCTGCAGACGGTATCCTGCATGGCCTGGTATTTCTTTACGCTGGATTTGGCAAGCTGCTGCCGAAGAGTAAGTATCTTTGCTATGGCTGGCGGCGGAGGGCAAGTGGTGGAGCTGGTCCAGGAAAGCAAGAAAGAAGAAAGAGAGGACATGGAAATGCCAGACATTCTGGAAGGATTCGAAGTAGTCGATATTGAGGTTGGAAAGAGCGACTCTGTTCTTACCATCATGGGGAACATGCTGAAATTTAACAAACCGACAGCAACTGAGCTGGGGTATCCGGCGTTTGTCAGGACCCTGATCAATGCACCGGAGAAGAAGGTCGCGATTCAGGTGTGTACTGAGAAAACCAAGAACGCCACACCGTTCAGTAAGCCGGAGGCGAAGCAGAGCTATGCTATTACCATAAAGAACCCGGCAATCGTGGTAGCGGTCCATAAGCTGCTCCCGGATCTCAGCCCGGATGATTCGCTGACCTTCAAAGGAACGCTTTATGCAGAAGAGAAGATAATCATCTATGATCTGACGAAGGGTGAGCCGATCAAGAGAAGAAAGAGAAGAAAACCTACTGCAGATTCGGCAGCAGGTGATGCAACGGCGACAGATGCAGAAGAAGTGAAGGACCAGGCAGCAGGAGATAGCGCCGATCAGAACTGAAGATAATTGAAATATAAAATGAGAGGGCTTATTGGAAGCGGATCCGTTTCCGGTAAGCTCTTTTTATTTGGAAGAAAAAGAAACTGCCAGGAACAAATATCCCTGGCAGCCTCTCCGTTTTGATTACAAAACTTTCCTCGGTGACAAGTATAACATCGGGAGTCTGAAATGGGAAGAATGATTTTTCGCAGCCGGTGCACAGATTGCGGATTCACAGAAAACTTTTTATGGATTCAATTCCTCAAGATACTGGATTGAAAAGATGGAGGAAGGAAATCTTCGCGGCATTCCAGAAGCGTTCTTAGCGTGGCTTAAGTTGGAACATGGAGAGAGATAATCCGTGCAACATTTTTTTCGGATCATTTTGATAAAAAATTAGAGGTGGATTCGCGATTTGTCGATTTTGGATTGATTTCAAAAATCCTGCTTTTGCTCTCGGAAAAATTTTCAGAAGAAATTTTGAGTTAGATCCAAAGGAAAAATCCGCTCAATCCAACTTGGATTTTTTCTGAATCCAATTGAGGTTTTCCCTATTATTGCAGCCGTACTTAAAGGCTGACTAGTTCAAACCCGCATAAAACAAGGATTTGCAGGCTCAGAACCTTAAGTTTCATAAGGGTTTTCAGAGGTGGATTCGAAGGCGATGGTAAATTCGAAAATACTACTTGACTAGGAGTGATGAACTCCCACAGCTGATCAATATTATCAAGCATAAGCCCAATCTATTTCACAGCTATTCTGGGATTTGCAAATTTGATCCTGATTGCAATTCATCGGAGAAATATGCTGTATTACTTATCGTTACAAGAAATCAGCTTATGAAGGAGGCTGTGGTCAGCATACAAAGTAAGTTACATACCAGAAGATAACTCAGACAGTCAAAATCCAGCATACTTGGTTCGGTCTGATAAAAGTACAAATGATCACCCACCTCCCCTCGTCCCCTTCGGCAGTAAATCACTTCTGCCACGTGACCTGGGTCTGGGTAAGCATGCTGGGAATTAAGGTCGGTGGGTTGATAGCTGAACAGAGCACTGACGATCGCGTGACCTGGGGCTGGATATGTATTGCTATTGATTAAGGTCGGTGCCCTTCATCCCCATGTCAGCTATGTAGTAACCCTGGCCATGGCGAGGGGGAGAGGGGGTGTGATGGTACCCCTGAATAAAAATAGATACCCTCGGTGGCGTGGCGAGAATTTCGGCTTGCGCTGCCGGGGGTATTTTTTTGGCCTTAAAACCTACTATGTGAATGTCAACCATTTTTTTAGATAATATGAAGTGACCTCACATTTGTAGCAACGTGGATTCGCCACTATACTATGGTTGTTAGCCAGCATAGCAGAATGGTTT
>OCVV011357160.1_pt1 | contig 33748 bp, 27 predicted proteins | sample 1539721 | NCBI WGS metagenome assembly OCVV01 (sample SAMN02144230, study PRJEB22623) | gut metagenome | biome: sheep rumen | host: Ovis aries | place: New Zealand | reverse complement strand
AACACCGGAGAGACCGGGGAAGGCAGCGGGACCGGAAGCACAGAGGCCGGAAACACCGGAGAGACCGGGGAAGGCAGCGGGACCGGGAGCACAGAGGCCGGAAACACCGGAGAGACCGGAGAAGGAAGCGGGACAGGCTCCGATGGCGGAGAAGAAGGCAGCGAAACCGGGAAAACCGGAACGGAAGAACCTCAAGAAGAGAAAAATACGAATAAGTATCTTGATGGTACCTATTCGGCGACCGCAAAATGTGAAGATTACGAGGATGACCCGCTTTTCACTTATAAGATCAAAGTGACGATCGTCATCAAAGACGGGAAGATCACAGATGTCTCAGTCAAAAAGACAGATGATGATTCGGAGGATCCGGAGAGCAACGATCTCTACTTCGGCTATGCTGCCGACGGCAGGTCCAAAAAGGGTAAGCATTATGACGGTATCCCCGACCAGATCAAAGACCGCCAGTCCTCCTCCGGGCTGGATGCGGTCAGCGGAGCGACATATTCCTCGAAAGCAATGATCAAAGCGGCAGAAAAGGCTCTTTCCGATGCCGAAAATCCTGACGCGAACGGGAATTAATGGGAATTTATCAGGATGAAATACAGAAATTTTATTACGAAGGTGCTCTGCTTTATGCTTGTTTTTGCCGCTTTTGTTCCCTACCAGGCAAAGGCCTCCAGAAAGGCCGAGGAGGAAGCTGAAAACGCGGCGGAAATCGCAGAGGTGGAAGCGGCAAACCGGGAAGTGCGCAGGCAGATGGCGGACGCGGAAAAGACCTCCCCTTACGCGGACGGGGTCTATGAAGGCACTGCAGAAGGCTTTGGCGGTCCGGTCAGTGTGGAAGTGACGATCGATGGAGGGGATATTACGGAGATCCGCCTGCTGGACGTCTCCGGAGAAGACCCCGCATATCTCATGCAGGTTGAATCACTTCTGGACCGCATGCTGCAGACACAGGGGGTGGACGTAGATACGATCAGCGGAGCAACATTTACTTCGAAAGGACTGATTAATGCAGTGACGGAAGCGCTCAGGAAGGCTCTGAAGTGACCCTCTGCCGGCTGCACTGCGGATGCGCTGTGTGGATCAGGGCTGACAATCGACTGCCATTTTGGAATACCTGCTCACAGAATCATCAGAGCAGGTATTCTGTCTGATAAGGAGGACATCCTCAAATGGATCAGCAAAATGAACAAGTAAAGAAACCGGTTCCTGCATCTGTAAAAAGGAGGACCGCGAACCGGAACAGAGCAATGGTGAGAGCGGCTGTACAGGTACTGTTTTTTGTGACCATGCCGGGAGCATTTGTAGCCGGCTTTAACGGAATCAAATACATTTTCCGTACGATGGGAGCGGGAAGCGTCCTGGAAATAAACAGCTTTGCCATGGTTCTGATCGGACTGGGAGGGTTCACAGTGCTGTTCGGCAGATTTTTCTGCGGATACGTGTGTTCCTTCGGTGCTCTTGGGGATCTGGTTTACTGGCTGTCCGGCATTTTCCAGAAGAAAATCCTGAAAAAGAGAAAACAGCTTTCCCTGCCAAAACAGGCACTTCCGGTCCTGCAAAAACTCAAATACCTGAATCTTGCCTTCATTGTTCTCATGACAGCTGCAGGTCTGATGGATTCTCTGCAGGGAACCAGCCCGTGGGATGTCTTTTCAAGGTTCACCGCGCTGAAACTCCCGACCGCGGACTACCTCCCCGGAATCATCTGCCTGATTCTGATCCTGATCGGAATGGCAGTACAGAGCCGGTTCTTCTGCCAGTTCCTGTGCCCGCTGGGGGCTTTCTTTACCGTACTGCCGATTATGCCCTTTGCGGTATTGCACAGAGACGCTCCCAACTGTCTGAAGGGATGTTCTGCGTGCAAAAACACGTGCCCTGTTGGACTGAAACTGGAGACGGACGGAATCCGCAACGGAGAGTGTATTTCCTGTGGAAAATGCACCGGTGTCTGCCCCAAAAACAATCTTCAATACCCCGCGGACGTTGTATTTAAAAACGAAATCATCTATGCTCTCTTCCGGGCGGCTGTCTTTTTTGCGCTCGGCGTCTGGCTCGGTCTGTGCCGCTTTTTGTGAACATGGGGCAGAGGCTTCAAGGGGATTCGCCCGGTGATTGACAGGAAAGATTGAAAACGTTTATCATAGCAGACAGTGATGCCTCATGGAGCTCTGTGCGGCAGCACTGTTGCTTTTTGTACAGTCCCGGTACTGCTGGATCGGATACCTGAGAGAAACGAGAGAAGGATGACCAAGAAGATAATAAAAAAAATACTCAATATTTCACTGGCAATCGTATTAGCGGCAGCACTTGCGGCGTGCGGCAGTAAACCGGCGGCAAAGGAGGCTGCGGGAGATTCTGCCGCCGCGCAGAGCACCGCGGCGCAGACTGCGGCTGTTCCGGATGATTCCTCTGACAGGGCAGATGGTTCTGCGGGCGAAAACAATTCGCAGACAGCTGCGGGTACAGGACAGGAATCTTCTGCGGAAAGCGTCGAGATCCCGGAGACTCCCTATGCACGCGAGGACGGCGGCGTCTCCATCGATGTCTTTGCCATGGATACCTATATGAATCTCCTGGCTTACGGAGATCATGCAGAGGAAGCGGTTGTCGCGGCAGCGGAGGAGATTCACCGGATTGACGACATGCTCTCCACCGGAAATCCCGAAAGTGAGATTTCGATGTTGAATGCGGCGGGGACAGGAGCTGTATCGGAGGATACACTGCGCCTGATCGAGGAATCCCAGACTCTCTACAAAGAGACCGGCGGCCTTTTCGACATTGCGATCTATCCGGTCATGAAGCTTTGGGGCTTCCCGACCCAGGAATACCGCGTCCCGACAGCGGAAGAGATCAAAACGGCTCTGAAAACTGCGGATCCTTCAAAGATTACAATCGGCGGCGCCGCGGTCCCCGCGCAGACAGCAGCTGCTGACCGGAATACTGCACCGAAAACTGCAGAGGCAGCAGCCGAAGGCAGTACCGGCAGCGGCCAGGCAGCGGAGCAGACCGCCGGAGCACCTGCAGAAACGGCAGCTGCAGCAGCGGCAGAAGGAACAACCGCCGCGGGACAGGCAGCGGAAGAGACCCCGAAGACACAGATCACCCTGGGAATTCCGGGGATGGAAATTGATCTGGGCGGAATCGCCAAGGGATTTACCAGCAGCCGCGTCATGGAAGTCTTTAAAGAGCACGGCGTTAAGCACGGCCTTGTCAGCCTGGGCGGCAATGTGCAGGCCCTCGGAGCCAAGGAGAACGGAAAACCCTGGCGCGTTGCGATCCAGAACCCGGAGAGCGAACTCGATTATCTGGGTGTCCTGGACATTGAAGACAAGTGCGTGATCACCTCCGGCGGATATGAGAGATTTTTTGAAAAAGACGGTGTCCGCTACCATCACATCATTGACCCCCGCACCGGCTACCCCGCTGACAGCGGCATTATCTCTGCGACCATCATCAGCAAAGACGGCACACTGGCCGACGGACTCTCGACTTCCCTCTTCATCATGGGAAAAGAGCAGGCAGAGAAATACTGGCGCAGCAATGCCGACAAATTTGACTACATCCTGGAAGATAAAGACGGGAAACTCTATGTGACAGAAGGCGCGGCCGATCTCCTGACAACAGAAGCAGAGACGGAAATCGTGAAGAAATAATGCAAATTGAGAAAAGAGGTGAGACAAGAGGAAGGATTCTTCTTGTCTCACTTTTATTCTTTATCGCTCAATACCCGTGACTTCAGTCCTGGGATACGCGCGCAGGACAGAGCAGGCCCGCGGAAGCCGAGAAAAAATGTCTTTCAAAAGACATGATTCATTGACTTTATCGCGTTGACGTATTAACATTATAGAAGTTTTGTCTAACAGGACAGCACAGAGGATGAGTCACAGGGGACGATTCTGACGGACTCATTTTCCGGTATGAGTCAGATGAACCGTCCCCCGCGACTCACTTGTCTCATCGGCTGCCTATTGGACATATGCAACTGTTGTTAGTATAAAGGGGAAACAAGTTATGGAAAACAAGACACGTACCGTAAGGGTGACGATCGCAGCTTTCGTAGCCGTGATCATATTCCTTGTCATCTCGGCATTTGTGACAACGCCGGAGACCGTCCAGCAGAGCTTCTGGTCGCTGATCCCGCCTATTATCGCAATCATCCTGGCGCTGGTGACAAAGGAAGTTTACAGCTCACTGTTTATTGGTATCCTGACCGGAGCGCTTCTGTATTCGGGATTTAACTTTGAAGGCACCATGACCCATGTCTTCAGTGACGGCATCATTGCTTCTCTTTCGGATTCCTGGAATGTCGGTATCCTGATCTTTCTGGTCATCCTGGGCACCATCGTGCAGCTGATGAACCGCACCGGCGGCAGCGCTGCATTCGGCAACTGGGCGACCCGCCGCATTCAGACCCGTGAGGGCGCGCAGCTGGCGACCATCGGCCTCGGTGTCCTGATCTTCATTGACGACTATTTCAACTGTCTGACGGTCGGCAGCGTTATGCGCCCCGTCACTGATAAATACAAAGTCTCCAGGGCAAAGCTGGCTTATCTGATCGATGCCACAGCTGCTCCCGTCTGCATCATTGCACCTATTTCCAGCTGGGCGGCGGCAGTCTCCGGCTTTGTCGAGGGCGAGAACGGTCTGGCCCTCTTTATCCGCACTATTCCTTACAATTACTACGCGCTGCTGACCATTGCCATGATGGTCATGCTCGTGCTTATGCACGTCAACTATGGCCCCATGGCAGAGCATGAATACAATGCTATTGAGAAGGGCGATATCTATACGACGCCTGATCGTCCCTACGCAAACGCGGAGGACGAATCCCAGGGACGTGTGGGTGTTGTGGCGGATATGCTGATCCCGATCTTCTCTCTGATTATCTGCTGTGTTATCGGCATGATCTACACCGGCGGATTCTTCAGCGGCACAAATTTCATCGATGCCTTCGCAGGCAGTGACGCTTCTGTCGGACTGGTGCTGGGCTCTTTCTGTGCTCTGATCATCACCATGGTCTACTATCTGATCCGCAACGCCCTGTCCTTTGAAGAAATGATGGGATGCCTGCCGGACGGCTTCAAGCAGATGGTTCCCGCCATCCTCATTCTGACCCTTGCCTGGACCCTGAACGGCACGACCGCAAGTCTGGGCGCCAAGGAATTCGTTGCCGGCATCATCGCCAACAACGCAGCTGGCTTTGCCTCCTTCCTGCCCGCGATCATCTTCCTGATCGCCGTCGGCCTGTCCTTCGCGACCGGTACCTCCTGGGGCACTTTCGGAATCCTGATTCCGATCGTCGTTGCCTGCTTCCAGACAACGGATCCTCAGCTCATGATCATTGCCATGAGCGCCTGCATGGCCGGCTCCGTCTGCGGCGACCACTGCTCACCCATTTCGGATACCACCATCATGTCGAGTGCCGGTGCCCAGTGTAACCACATCAACCATGTCTCGACCCAGATGCCCTATGCGCTTACCTGCGCTGCTGTATCCGCTGTGACCTACATTATAGCGGGACTGATCCGCAACCCAGTAATCTCTCTGGCGGTCGGCTTCGTGATCATGCTCGCAGTCATGTTTATCTTTAAAGTGGCCGGCGGAAAGAACACACCTACGCAAGCTGAATAAAATCAGATCTGCTGCAACAGGATAGGATATTCCTGTGTATATTGCCTGGAAAAAAGTTACAGCCAATTGAGCCATTGGCCTGCTTGTCTGGCACAGTAATCGTTGCGTAAAGTCAAGGGCGGCCCTGCGCTTCGCGCACCCCCGCACCCCACCCTGATATATCCCTTTGATATCTTGGAAGGGAATAATCTTTTACGGGAGGACTTTATTACTGTGGGGAGAATAGCAATCTCCTACAAAACCATAATAGGAGTACACGTCTCGCGAAAGGTGTGTACTCTTATTTTTGTATATGGCGTTTCCAGCACGAGAAAGCGTTTTGCGCCAATGTGCTGTCGCGCGCCTAGAAATTTGGGGCGTGAAACCTGCGAAAAACGCATTGCGTTTCATGTCACTCGTTACTGTGCTGCAAGCATATCTAAAATGGAATTAATTCATCTGTATGTATTGAAACTTTTATATTTGTTTTGTATAATACTGTTATCCAACAAACAATGATTGCGCGGAGGAGGTCCGTGCCCATTGCTTTGTCACAGCGGCGCAATTGCTGCCGTCGGAGACCAGATTCTATTGATACCTGGGGCTCCGGCGGTACACCAGGAGAGTCATATAGTTTCAGATCCTCCCGTGTCGGAGCCCCTCCAAAGAAGTGTACATATGGAGGTGCTGAAGTGACAATCAACAGCAATGAAACAACACATGAGGAAGTCAGTACAGTATCGAACACGAAGGGTGATTCTTCGGGAGGTAAGCCCAAGGCGATCAACCGCCAGTACAAAGACCGCCTGTTCAAGTTCCTGTTCGGAAATCCCGAACACAGAGACTGGACACTGTCTCTGTATAATGCTGTGAACGGGACCTGCTATAATAATCCGGAAGACATTGTTTTCACAACCATTGAAAATGCCGTCTACATGGGTATGAAAAATGATATCTCGCTTCTGCTCGCCGATACCATGAGCTTATACGAGCAGCAGTCGACGTATAATCCCAATATGCCCATGAGGTTCCTCGTATATACCAGTATGGTTTACAGCGCCTATATCGAGGATCCGGACAACAGTATAAACATCTTCAGCAAGACACAGCAGAAGTTCCCGGTTCCAAGGCTTGTGTGTTTTTATAACGGCACAGACCAGCAGCCGGATCAGAAGATACTGCACCTGACAGATGCTTTTGAACGCCCGGAGCTCTCTGATATCTCTCTTGATGTCACCATGCTGAATATCAACGCTGACAAAAACCGGGGACTTATGACTGCCTGTCAGCCGCTTCGCGAGTACGCGGATCTTCTGGAGAATATCCGACGAGCACAGAAAAAAAGGAAGAATATCGAAGCAGCCATTGACGATGCACTCGATGCCATGCCCGATAACTCCCTGATCAAACCATTCATTATTGCCAATAAAGCGGAGGTTAAAAGAATGTTTATTACAGAATATGACGAAGCCGCTACTTTGGAGAAGTTCAAAAAAGAATACCTGGAACAAGGACTTTCACAGGGCCTTTCGCAAGGTACCCTGCAGCAAATGGAGAAAGATGCAAGGGGTATGTATGAGGAAGGCATAGGTCCGGATGTAATCGCTCGTATATTGAAAATTCCTGTCGAAGATGTCGAAGTGATCCTCGGTCTGAAGAAAGCTCAAAATCATCTCTCATAGACCAATAGCGGTCTGTTGTGGAATTCGAAGAGGATGACTCCAACTGAAACAGGATAACAACTGAGATGCAACAGAATAACTGTGCTGCAGCAGAATAACAATTGACAGCAACCTGTATTTCAGTGATAATTGAAAAGGATTTGCATACAAAAAGACTTGCCGCGAGGCAGGTCTTTTTGTGTAAATAAGGTTAGTCATTTCTAACAAAAGATACTTTTAATAGAAGCCGACTCGGCAAAGCATGAGGAACCTGCCCCTTTTGCCTGCGCAGCGCAGCTTCTGCCACATTTCATGGGGAGGATAATACATGAAATCACATCAGAAACCTGACAACAGGGCTTCAGCAAGGCTCTTCAGTCTGATGCTGGTGTTGGTTCTGGTACTCAGCCTCGTACCGGCTGCCGTTTTTGCGGCAGACAGCTACACATCAGTCGCAAAGGGCTCAGTATCATGGACCATGATCAATCAAAATCCTGATACCTTCTATATTAATTAGTAAGGCTTCTATAATTAGTATGATCACCCGGTATGATCATCTTAATAAGACGATGCCTGCGCGCTGAAGTGCTCCGGGACGGTCGGAAAGAGCGTATAAATGATACGACACATTCAAGACCCGCTCGGGAGTCTTATAAAACGAAAATAAATTTTGCAAAATTATATTGCCTACTATTTAATTTCTGATGCTCATTCTAATGCATCCGGAAGTAAGAGTCAATAGACATATTGAGGACCTTGTCGCATTTTACCGGCGTGGAATTGTCTTCGCCCGCATCCGTCCTGCTTTTGTCCCGCAGAAGGGAATTGTCTCCGCCAGCATCCGTCCCGCAGACAGGAATTGTCTTCGCCCGCACCCGTCCTGCCTTTGTCCCGCAGACGGGTAATCACTGTGATGATTTATTTCAAAGATGCCGGCCGGGCGGTGACGGGCAGGAAAACAGGCCAAATCATAAGAAAAAACGAAATCTGCACGTCTATTGACGGTATCTTTGACGCTGGTTATGCTTAAATACTATTGATATAGTATCATGTTACAGTTAGCATGTGCTTAGAATGTGATGACTGCGGACTGATTGCCGGCTCGGGACTTTGATGCGGGCCGGAGCGACTGTCCCAAGGTCTGACAGCACAAAATCATAGAGTAAAGCACAGGAACAAGATGAGAAGAAGACTCGGCAATATATTATTGACGCTGGCCTTTGTCGTAGGAATCGCCCTGATTGCGTATCCGTCATTCAGTGACTGGTGGAACTCCTTCCATCAGACGCGGGCGATCGCAGGGTATATGGCTCAGGTTGCAAACATGGACAAAGAGGAATTCGACCGCATGTGGGCGGAAGCGGAGGCCTTTAACGACTATCTGGCAAAAAAACCAGGCCGTTTTAATCTGACAGATGAGGAACTGGCAACCTACAACAGTATCCTGGACGTCACCGGAACCGGCATCATGGGATATATTGATATCCCCAGCATCAAGGTTTCTCTTCCGGTCTATCACGGAACAGATGAAGCGATTCTTCAGATCGCAATCGGACATATAGAGGGAACTTCCTTCCCAATCGGCGGCGAGGGGACGCACAGTGCCGTGTCAGGACACAGGGGACTGCCGTCCGCTAAATTGTTTACCGACATTGACCAGCTGCAGGCGGGAGACAAATTCCTGCTTCAGATACTGGACAGAACCCTGACCTACGAGGTCGACCAGATCCGCATCGTGCTCCCCCAGGAGCTTCAGGACCTTGAGATTGATCCCAACCAGGATTACTGTACTCTGATCACATGTACTCCTTATGGCGTCAATACACACAGGCTGCTCGTCCGCGGGCACCGCGTGGATAATGATGATACTGACGCGACGCGCATCACAGCGGACGCAATGCGTTTCGAACCCGTGATCGTGGCACCGTTGGTCGCAGCTCCTATTCTTTTCGTCCTTCTGATCATCCTGCTTGTTTCCACCAGCAAATGGAACAGACAGCGCAGAGCACACCGCTCAAAGGATGAACTCAGGAATGTGATCGAGGAGATGGCGTCGGCAGACACACCAGATACGCCGGATGAGGAGTAACAGCATGTGCCCGGTGAACGTCAGCTGCAGACTGATTGCAGCAGAACATATTGACATAGACTGTCAGAAAAAAAGTTTTTTCAGGAAGTAACAACCAAGACAGAGGAGGGAATGTATCCATGAAAGATGAAAGAAACGTCCGGCGCAGCCGGGCGGCAGGCCGCAAGTGGCAGCCTGTGGCAATATTACTGGCAGCAGTACTCATGGTACTTTCCGTGCCGTTTGGTTCCAGATCCGCCCGCGCTGTGGATTTGGATCAGAACTGCAGCCTCAAGATCAATCCCGGCAATTCCATAGTTGCTGATGATATTGCGACTGCGAATGTCGTGATTGATCTGTACCGCGTGGCAGATGCAGTGCCGGTCACAGGTTTTGACACTTATGACTGGCAGGTAAACGAGCCTTTTTCCTCGATTACCATCGACAAGAAAATTGACGGTGAGGGCTGGAAGAAGCTTGCACAGCAGGCGGCTGATATCGTGCTCGGCACAGCGCCTGCCGGCAAGACGGAGTGGGATCCCTCCGCTACAGCCGGAGCCATTGACTCCACCCTGAAAGTGCTGGACAAGGATCCGACCCAGCCGATTACCGATCTCCCTGCAGGACTGTATCTGATCATCGCGCGCGGCAGCAATATCACAGAGTATGCCGGCACTGTGACGGATGAGACAACAGGAACGACAGGTACGGTCACGATCGCGAAATCCAGAGGCTTCAAGTACAGCTTTTCACCGGAACTGATCTCTATGCCGACCAAAGCGGCGGACGAGACCGGCGTCATCAATACGGCGAACCCCGGTCCCTGGATCTACTTTGCGGAAGACGGTGCGGAAGTGACACTCAAGCCTTCCCAGGAAGTCAATCTCGGCCCCCTGAAGATCGTCAAGAATCTGGAAGATTACGCACAGCGCGAGAAGACGACCGACGGCCAGAGCCGCAAGATCAAGGATCCTGCGACCTTTATTTTCAAAGTGGTTGTTTACGAAGACGAGACCAAAGCCAAGGTTATCTTCCAGGATTATGTCTCCATTGTATTCGATGCCTACGGCAGCCAGAGCGCCACGATCAACGGTCTTCCGGCCGGAGGATATGCAGAGGTCACAGAGGAGTACTCCGGCAGAGTATATACCATCGAGCCGGGAGCCAAGAACGCTGTGATCGTAGCGGAAGGCGAAGAAGATGCTCCGGCGACTGTAGAGTTTACAAACTCCTACACAAACAAAGAGCCCGGCGGCGGTTCTGTAACAAACCGCTTCTCCTACGGGGAGAAGGACGGATGGACTCTCAACAAGGTCAAGGATGACACCGATGATGCCATCGCGAATCCTGACAAAACCTGGGGTGATCAGTAATAGGAGGGCACTGACATATGGATAAGCATATGGAAAAAGAGAAGAATATTGAAGCCCTCCGCGAAGGGTATAAGGAAACAGAGACTTCCGTTTCCGCAAATAAGAGAAGCCGCAGAGCTTTCCGCACATGGATGTACACCGCCATTGCAGTTATGCTCGTCATGAGCGCTGTGATGGGAAGCGCATGGGCTTACTTTACAACCTATGCGAAGGCCAAGGGCGGCGTGACACTGAAACTCGGGCATGAAGAACATATCGACGAGGAGTTCGAAGACTGGGAGAAGATCATCAATCTGACCAGCACGGAAGACTCCAACGAAGTCTATCTGCGTGTGAAAGCCTTCTGCGCTGAGTATGATGTCACTTACGGGAATTCGCAGAACTGGACAGAGGGCGAAGAGGACTGGATGTACTATAACAAGACTCTGGCTCCCGGCAAGAGCCTCTCGGACAGCGGCGATGAGCTCAAGGCCAAGATTAACAATGTTCCCAAGAGCGGAGACGAGGGCCTTGAGGACGGCAAGACATTCAATGTCATCATTGTCTATGAGTCCATGGAAGTCCAGTATGAAGAGAAGACGGGCAGGAAACTTTCCGCACAGGAAGCCGACTGGAGCAGAGAGCTTGAGACAACCCGGACAATTACGAAGCTGGGAGGTGGGGAATGATGAAAAAGTTTAGTAAATGGATCACCTCGCCGACTGCTACGATCGCTCTTTTCGCTGTGGCGGCAGGCCTGCTGCTGTTCTCAACGATCGGCGGCGCATATGCAGCCCTCACCTATTTTTCCGAGACCTATGTAGGCCAGATGGAACTGAAGGATATCGGCGTTACGCTGATGGAGAAGGGTGAGCACGATAATGCGGCGAAGGCAGTCGCCTATCGCGATTACATCAAGAATTCTCAGGATGAGTGGAGAGAGACCGAGGGCGAGAGCCACACGGGCGTTCTGCTGACAGGACTGCTGGCTGAGGATGAAGTGTTTGTCCCCGGCAAGACCTACAAAGAGGAGATCAGCTGCGCCAATACAGGTACCATCGATCAGTATGTCCGCATTATCCTTACCAAGTACTGGACAGATCCTGAAGGCAACAAGGTCTTCACAAAGGAGAAAGATACGGATTATACGACTCCTGAACTGACTCCTGATCTGATCAAATTTACATTCCCGAATAACGGCACCTGGCTTCTGGACACACAGAACAGTTCCGAGACAGAAGAGCGCCAGATCTACTATTACAGCAAGCTTCTGCCGGCAGGGTCCGATACGACAGGAACTCCTCTTACAGATACACTGACAGTTGATCCTTCCGTCACACTCAGGACGACCAAGACCATTTCGGACGATGGCAAGACCATCACAACGAGTTATGACTATGACGGATGGCAGTTCTGCATTGAAGCGACTGTCGATGCAGTACAGGATCACAATGCAGAGGATGCGATCAAGAGTGCATGGGGACGCGATGTAACCATCTCTGACGGCACACTGCAGCTTGACTGACGGGAAAGGAGGAATTTTTACAAATGGAAAAACGTAAAAGTATGAAAAAATTACTCCTGTCCTCTGTGGCTGTACTGATTCTTACATTCGCAATCGCCATGAGCGCGATGGCAGAAGTGATCCCTCCGCTTGATGAGTATCATGTAACATTCACAGACGATGCGAAGATGAAGAGCAACTTCAAATCTTCTGATATTTTTGAGCAGGCATCCGCTATGCAGCCGGGCGATTACACGGATATCGTCCTCAGTGTCAAGAATGAGCATAAAGCTACAACCCATTGGTATATGACCAATGATGTCCTCAAAACTCTCGAGGACACACGCGACGCAGCTGCGCTTTCGGGCGGTGCGTATACCTACAGACTTGCCTACAAGAGCGATGCTACCGGTAAAGAGACGGTCATCTTCTCAAGTGAAGTGGTCGGCGGCGATAATGTAAGTGAGGCCGGAGAAGGCCTCCTTGAGGCGACCGATGCACTGGATGAGTGGTTCTATCTTGATTCACTGGCGACCGGACAGGGCGGCACTCTTACACTGCATGTCGCACTTGACGGCGAGACCCAGGGCAATGACTATCAGGATACTCTTGCCAGGCTTCAGATGAACTTTGCAGTCGAACTTCAGCCTGAAAAGGAAGTTCCTCCGAAAGAGCCGGATGAAAAACACGGCACTCCCAAAACGAAATCCACGGGTTCTAAAAAAAGGAAGGTCGTTAAGACCGGAGATTACACGAACTATACTCCGTATCTGATCGCAGCAGGCGTCAGCGGACTGGCTCTTCTTCTCCTTGCAATCTACAGCCTGCGTGAGAGACGCAGACAGAGAGGAGGCAACGCATGAGCAGGATGAACAGAAAGGAACGCAAAAATTTCCTTATGCGGGTCGGTGCTGTGCTGATTGCGGTCTGCATGGTTGCAGCGCTTGCGCTTCCTGCATTTGCAGCGGATACCTCTGCGGAAAATGAGCCTTATAAATATACTGTTCGCATTTTCCCCGGCGATAAGGGTACGATCAATGGAAGTACAGATCCAATCGTCAAGGAAGTAGAAGCCAATTATTCCTGGACCCGCGGCGACTTTGACTGCCTGAATCAGGCGGCCTCCAAGACCGACAGATATTATGTCACCGGAATGCGCGAAAGCGGACGGGACAATAATACCAATACACTTTATAAGAGCGGCAACTTTACTGTAGACAGGGATATCGATCTGGTGGTCTCTTACGGGATCAAGGGCAGCGACGTTCCCTATACGATCAATTATGTAGAATACGGTACCAACAAGGTCCTTCGTAAATCCGAGACCTATCACGGGAATGACGGAGATCAGCCTGCAGTCGCCTATCTTTATGTAGAAGGGTATGTTCCTCAGTACGAGGTCATGACCGGTACAATTAAAGCCGGATCCTCCAATGAGTGGACATTCTACTATATCAGCCTGGACAAGTATAAAGCCGGCGGTTCTGCCAGCACACAGTCCAAGGGCAGTGTGAAAACACAGAGCACAGGAACTGCAAAGACCGGCGGCAGCGGCACGACCTCAACCGGCGGCAGCGGCACGACCTCAACCGGCGGCGGCACTTCAGCCGGCGGCACATCGACCGGCAGCGGCACAAAGACCGGCGGCAGCACATCTACGGCTGCCGGCACACAGGGCACACAGACTGCTGAGGGCAGCCCTGCAGCAGGCGGCGGCACTGTGACAACAAGCGGTTCCGCAACAGGTACCGACGGCGGTACTCTGCTGGCCAGCAACGGCACTGTCAATACCCTCAAGAACGGACCTGTTGAGATCGTCGATCTTGATAAGACACAGGTACCCCTCACAGAGTATACCGGTGAGGAAGAAGGCGAGAAGGACATCAACAGCGAAATTACCCCCAGTGAGACACAGGGCGTTGTACGCGCATCCGGAATGTCCGGTCCTGTCAGGATCATCATTGGAATGGCAGTTGTTGTCATCATTGCCGGTGCAGGCTGGTTCTTCCTCAGGAAGGTTGCCGGCAGCAGAGACGAGTGAAAGCTCTGATGTTTTTACTCTGATTAAAGGAATCGGGTCACAGGACTGACGGTGAACAAAATATTGTTCCGGTATAGATTACCTTACTGAGTTCTGGAGATACCGAAATTAGAAAGCAGAAATCCCGCAGCCACGCGGCTGCGGGGTTTTTCGTTCACAGAAAAGACGGGCGGATTGAAAAAGAATGGCTAAAAAGCAAGCTGAAAATCAGGACAACAGAAAGCAGGCGGGCAAAGGTACTTATCCCCGTAAAGCGGGATTGCTGATCTATGTACCTGCTCTCTGCAATGTAATCGGCACCCTCATGCTCCTGGTGGTGATTGCGGCTGCCGCTCCGCTCACAATCCCGAATTTCCTGGGATATGATGTTTATAATGTCGTCAGCGGATCTATGGAGCCGACGGTTCCAATCGGAAGCATCATATATGTCAAGGAGATCGATCCTTCAGAGATCGAATCAGGAGATATTATTGCTTTCAGAGGCGGCGACAGTATTATCATGCATCGTGTGGTAACGAATAAAGTCGTTGAAGGTACCTTTGTGACCAAGGGAGATGCCAATGAAGGGGAGGACATGAATGATGTGCCCTACGACCACCTGGTTGGCATCGTCGTGCGGCATATCCCGATTCTCGGCCAGTTGCTGACTCTCTTCGGAAGTACCTTCGGACGAATCTGTATGGTCTGCTTTGCAGCGTGCGGCGCATTGCTGAATATTCTGGGAAGCCGCTTCCGCGACGCACTGGAATATGAAAGGGAAATAGAACGGGAGAGGGAAAAACTCCTGGCAGAAGCTGCAAAGAAAAAAGGGGGTGCAGATGAGTGCGGTTAATTCACAACTCTATATCGGCACACCGAACGGAATAGTCCTGCATGCAGAGAGAGGAGCCGGTCATGCCATCAGGGGCTGGTTCTATCACGCCTACAGCAGAGAAGAGGTTCCATTTGAAAATGCTGACCAGATGATATTCAGGATGGAAGAGTTTTTTGACAGTATCCAGTATCCTCATCCGTCGACGAATATCCGGACATTTGCAGAGACCAGCAAAAAGAGTGACAAGGGCAGGTTCGACTGGGCCAAGGGGCAGCTGCACACCGGCACCGGCCGCAGGTTAAATAAGAGGGAGAGAGTGATGGACGATCAGGAATTACTCAGCAAACACGGTGACCTTGGATCATTTATCATTCGGGTTCAGCACAGGCAGAACAGCAGTATGCAGGGACGCCTGACGTGGGTCGATAAAAATAAGACTGTTTTTTTCCGCTCTGCCTGGGAAATGATCCGACTGATTGACAGTGCTCTTGAGGAGACCGGACAGGAGCAGGAAGATGATCTTCCCAGCTGGGAAGAATGATCGTATTGCGGGCACCGCTCCGGCGGACGGCAAGATCAAAAGAGTAATGAAAGAGCCGGGGATTCCCGGTTCTTTTTTTGCATGGAAGAGGAATCGAGTCTGGACGGTTTGATATGAAAATGGTATGCTATAAGTTGGCTGTACTAAACAGGTTATAGTACGCGGTTAGTATTACTTCAGCAGAGAGGAAGTTTTTAGAATGATTCATTTCGGAAAGCATAAAATAGAGCGCAACGACCCTTGCTGGTGCGGAAGCGGACGTAAATATAAATCCTGTCATATGCGCTTTGACGAGAAGCTCAGGCAGTTTCAGATAGCCGGAGCCATTGTTCCGGATCACAGTATTCTGAAGACACCGGCACAGGTGGACGGGATCAGGAAGAGTGCGGAGATCAATATGGCCTGCCTGGATGCAGTGACAAAAGAGATCGGTGCGGGTATGCCCACCGAGGATATTGACCGCATTGTATATGAGACCACCGTCAATATGGGCGGCATCCCCGCGCCTCTCCACTATGAGGGCTTTCCGAAGAGTGTGTGCACATCCATCAATGACGAGGTCTGCCACGGAATCCCGGATACCAGACATATTCTGAAGGACGGAGATATCATCAATGTCGATTGTTCGACCATCCTGAACGGGTATTTTTCCGATTCCTCACGAATGTTCTGCATCGGAGAGGTTTCCCCCGAGAAAAAGCGCCTTGTCGAAGTCACAAAGGAATGCGTGCAGATCGGTCTTGAGAATGTCATTCCCTGGACCTATCTGGGAGATATGGGCAGCAAAGTCCATGCCCATGCTGTCGAAAACGGCTACACGGTCGTCCGCGAGATCGGCGGCCACGGCATCGGACTTGAGTTCCATGAAGATCCATTTGTCAGTTACGTGTCCGAGCCGGGCACAGAGATGCTGATGGTTCCCGGAATGGTCTTTACGATCGAGCCCATGGTCAACATGGGAACAGACAGGATCTTCCAGGACGCTGAGAACGGCTGGACCATCTATACGCAGGACCACAAACCCTCCGCCCAGTGGGAAATCCAGGTGCTGGTCACCGAAAAGGGAGCCGACGTACTGTGCTGGTAAGCTGGCTGTAGCTGCGGAGTGTTCAACCTCCGCCCAGTGGGAAATCCAGGTGCTGGTCACCGAAAAGGGAGCCGACGTACTGTGCTGGTAAGCTGGCTGCAGCTGCGGAGTGTTCATATAGATTATTCTCGGTAAGCGCCGCATACAGATCCGGCGTGCCGCCGAAGAGGGAGGTAGATAGATATGCAAAACAAAGGAAAATATTACATCACAACGGCAATTGCCTATACATCCGGCAAGCCTCACATCGGTAACACCTATGAGATTATTCTGGCCGACTGTATTGCCCGCTACAAGAGAGCAGACGGCTATGATGTCCGTTTTATGACAGGTTCCGATGAGCACGGCCAGAAGATCGAGTCCAGAGCGGCCCGTGCAGGCAAGAGCCCCAAGGAGTTCGTCGATGAGGTTGCAGGCGAGATCAAGCGCCTCTGGGATCTGGTAGGCACTTCCTATGACCGCTTTATCCGCACCACGGATCCGGATCACGAGCGCCAGATCCAGAAGATCTTCAAGAAGCTCTATGACCAGGGCGACATCTATCTGGGCCACTACAGCGGCATGTACTGCCAGGAGTGCGAGGCCTTCTATACTGCTTCCCAGATCGAGGAAGAGGGCAAGTGCCCCGTCTGCGGCAGCCAGGTCCATGAGGCCCAGGAGGACGCTTATTTCTTCCGCATGAAAAAATATGCCGACAGGCTGATCGAGCACATCAATACACATCCCGAATTTATTCAGCCGGTCTCCCGCAAGAACGAGATGATGAACAACTTCCTCCTGCCCGGACTGCAGGATCTGTGTGTCTCCCGCTCTTCCTTCACATGGGGAATCCCGGTTGACTTTGCGCCCGGTCACGTGGTCTATGTCTGGCTCGATGCGCTGAGCAACTACATCACCGGCCTTGGATACGATGCCGACGGCAACAATGATCCGCTCTTTGACAAGTACTGGCCCGCTGACCTGCACCTGATCGGCAAGGACATCGTCCGCTTCCATACCATCTACTGGCCTATCTTCCTGATGGCTCTGGGCGTGGAACTTCCTAAACAGGTCTTCGGCCATCCCTGGCTTCTGCAGGGCGGTGAGAAAATGTCCAAGACCAAGGGAAATGTCATCTATGCGGATGACCTCGTGGATATCTTCGGCGTGGACGCAGTCCGCTATTTCGTTGTACATGAGATGCCCTATGAGAACGACGGCGTGATCACCTGGGAGCTGGTCGCGGAGAGAATTAACTCCGACCTGGCCAACACTCTGGGAAATCTGGTCAACAGAACCATCGCCATGAGCAACAAATACCTCGGCGGAACCGTAAAGGACACCGGCTCCTTTGCAGGTCTGACCGACGAGGAGGCAGAGAAGGCCAAGGGCTTCGACGAGGATCTCAAGGCCCTCGTCACAGCAGCTTACGGCAAGGTGGAGAAGAAGATGGAAGAGCTGCGCGCGGCGGACGCTCTGACCGAGATCTTCACTGTTTTCAAACGCCTGAACAAATATATTGACGAGACCGAGCCCTGGATCCTGGGCCGCGATGAGGCAAAGAAGGACCGCCTCTCCACAGTCCTGTACAACCTCGTGGAAGGTATCACCATGGGCGTTTCCCTGCTGGCACCTTTCATGCCTGAGACCGCAGAGAAGACCGTGAAGATGCTCGGAACACAGATCCGCGACTTCGAGACTCTGGGCAGCTTCGGAACAGACGGATACGAATTCCATGTCACTGACAAGCCCGAGATCCTCTTTGCACGTCTTGATACCAAGGAAGTGATGAAGAAGGTCGAAGTCATCATGGAGAAACAGCGCGCAGCTGCAGCAGCAGAAGCAGCGGCAGACGCGGCTGAGGCGGCAGCAAAGGACGGCGGTGCGCAGGAGAAGACCGAGGAGGCTGTTCCGGAGGTCGAGAAGAAACCGGAAGTCACCATCGATGATTTTGCAAAGTGCCAGTTCCAGGTCGGCGAGATCATTGCCTGCGAAGCAGTCAAGAAGTCCAAAAAGCTCCTCTGCTCTCAGGTGAAGATCGGATCTGAAGTGCGTCAGATCGTCTCCGGTATCCGCAAATACTACACTCCTGAGGAGATGGTGGGCAAAAAAGTCATGGTCATCACAAACCTCAAGCCCGCAAAACTTGCAGGACTTATGTCCGAGGGCATGATCCTCTGCGCGGAAGCTCCTGACGGAAGCCTGGCCCTCATGATCCCTGAAACCGGCAAGGATATCCCTGCCGGCAGCGAAATAGGCTGATCAGAGGGAACTATACATCTAAGTTGTAACATAATGGGACACGGGGACTGCCACGTGTCCCATCTTAATAAGAGCAATAACTGAATAATAAGTAATAAGTTATAATAAGGACAGATGCTGGTATGGCGGAGGCTGCCGCTCTGACGGGAGGCATGCCGGAAAGGCCGATGAAAGGAGCTTTCATGGGAAGATTAAAGGAACTCAGAAAGTATGTGGACGCGGAGATTAATCGCATGGAGAATGTCGATAAGCGCACAGGCGCGATCGCGCACCTTTACGGAGTCTCACTGGCGGCCACTATGATCGCACGCAAGCGCGGACTGGATGATGAGCTTCTGTCCATGGCGGCCATGCTTCATGACCTGCATGCCTATAAGACAGGGTCCTACGATGATCACGCACACAAGGGCGCAGACCTGGCCAGGCAGATCCTGGGTGAGCTGAAGCTGACAAATGAAGAGGAGACGGATCTGATCTGTTCCGCGATCTATCATCACGATGACAAGCTGGTCGTAGACAGCCCTGCAGACGAAGCACTCAAGGATGCGGACGTGATCCACCACTGCATGAATGACCTCTCCAAAGCTGTCAAGGAGAAGGAACAGGCAAGATTTGCGGCTCTGTGTGAGGAATTCGGAATGCAGCAGTAAAGGCACAGAATCAGCATCCGGGGATAACAATTTATGAAAAAGAAAAAAGAGATCCGGTACCTTGCGGCAGTTCTGCTGTGCGCGATCCTGATCCACGCTCCGGCCGTGTCGGCAGCGGTCCTGACAGAGCCGGCTTCAGTTCGTACAGAGGCGGCAGCAGTCCTGACAGACGCAGCTGCAGCTCGAACAGAAGCGGCAGCGGCGCTCACAGAGCATGCTGCTGTTCGCACAGAGGCGGCAGCAGGGCAGGTGTCGTCTGCATCAGAGAAAGAGGAGGAGGCGGCGGGAGATTCGTCGAAGAGCAGAACTGTTGACGGCAGGGGGATCTGGGATAAAATCAGGGAGAAACTTCCCGAAATAGATCTTGCAGAATTTGATGCGGATGCGGAGAAGGAAAAGCTCCGCGAGGCGGTCAGAACCATGGATGAGCTGGGCATTTCTCCGGAAATGCTGGTCAGGAACGCATGGGATTTTCTGAGCCGTAAAGAAAACCGGCAGAAGATAGACCGGGCCGTTGACGATCTCCGCGACAAGGTGGAAGAGGTGACCGGAGGAGATTCGGCCGGCGATTAAATGGAGTGATCATTTCATGCGTATTTTTCAGGCAGACAGTCCTCTGATGGAGGGACTTTCGAAAATAACTGATCTGGTGATACTGAATCTGGTGGTGATGGTATGCTGTCTCCCTGTCATAACGGCAGGGGCAGCCATAACCGGCATGCATTATGTACTGCTGAAGATGGTGAGGGATGAGGAAGGCTATATCGTTCGAAGCTATTTCAAATCCTTTAAGGAGAACTTCCTGCAGGCGACCGGCATGTGGCTCATTTTTCTGGCAGTGGGGATCGCGTTCGGGCTGGATCTACGGCTCACGGGCCCCGGAGCAGAGGTCTCTCTGCAGCTGCCGGCAGTCTTCCGCGGTCTGCTGATTGCGGCCGGAATCTACATTTTCGCCATCTATCTGTATGCCTTCCCGCTGCTTGCCAGGTTTCAGAATACTGTTTTCGGGACACTGCGTAATGCAGCTGTTTTTGCCGTCGCATGGCTTCCCAGAACGATCGGAATGGCAGCGGCTGTCATCGTGCTGCCTGCTGCGTTTCTGTTTATCAGACCGATCCTTCCTCTTCTTGTGCTGGTGGGTATGACCGGCCCCGGCTACATCTGTGCCCTGCTCTACAGCCCTGCCTTTAAAAAGCTGGAGGAAAACGTGGAGGCAAAGGCTGCCGGGGACGAGCTGTCCTGAAGGGACGGTCTGTCAAGTAAAGGCAGCATGCCATGCAGGGCGATCCGTCATGCAGAGGCAGCATGCCGTATAGGCAGATATGATGTGCAAAGGCAGCATGCCATGCAGGGCGATCCGTCATGCAGAGGCAGCATGCCGTGTAGGCAGATATGATGTGCAAAGGCAGCATGCCATGCAGGATGAGCTGTCCTGAAGAGACAGTTTGTCAAAATGACGAAAAAGAGGAATAAAAAATAGGCAGAATGACGGCTGTAACGGCCGTCATTTTTTAACAGGCCGAAAGGAAGACGGGAAACGGGGATTTTTTTTGGTCAGTCAGGCCATGGCAGGTCCGGAGCATTTATCGTATACTTTTCAGCATAAGAGGAATCCGCCAATGAAGTAGCTTTCCGCCTTTATTGCGCCGGTAGAATAGAAATGATTGATTGTGAATCTTATATGGTAAAGAGGAGGAACAAATGGCAAGTTTATCTCTGAAGAATGTCAACAAGGTATATCCCAATGGCTTCCAGGCTGTTAAGGATTTCAACATGGAAATCGCTGACAAGGAATTCATCATCTTCGTCGGTCCTTCGGGCTGCGGCAAATCCACAACGCTTCGTATGATCGCAGGTCTTGAAGACATCAGCTCCGGTGAGTTCTACATCGATGGCAAGCTCATGAACGATGTTGAGCCCAAGGACAGAGATATCGCAATGGTCTTCCAGAACTATGCTCTGTATCCTCATATGTCCGTCTATGACAATATGGCATTCGGCCTGAAGCTCCGCAAGGTTCCCAAGGATGAGATCGACAAGGCCGTTAAAGAGGCTGCCAAGATCCTCGACCTGTCCCATCTCCTTGACCGTAAGCCGAAGGCTCTTTCCGGCGGTCAGAGACAGCGTGTCGCCATGGGCCGTGCAATCGTCAGAAGCCCCAAGGTATTCCTGATGGACGAGCCTCTGTCCAACCTGGATGCCAAGCTCCGTGTTCAGATGAGAACCGAGATCGCCAAGCTCCACCAGAGACTGGGCACCACCATCATCTACGTCACACATGACCAGACCGAGGCTATGACTCTGGGAACCAGAATCGTTGTTATGAAGGATGGTATCGTTCAGCAGATCGACTCCCCTCAGAACCTCTATGACAACCCCTGCAACCTCTTCGTCGCAGGCTTCATGGGATCTCCTCAGATGAACTTCCTGGATGCTGTCGCAAGGGTCAAACAGGGCAAGGCTTATCTCGAACTCGACGGCGAGAGCATCGAACTTCCCGCTGACAAGGCTAAGCCCGTGATCGACGGCAACTACGATGGCAAGTCTGTCATCCTGGGCATCCGTCCTGAAGACATCCTGGCTTCTCCCGAGGCTCTTGAGAAGGCTGCTTACAAGTTCAACGCAACCTGCAACGTCTACGAGCTGCTCGGCGCTGAAGTATTCCTGTATTTCGATCTTGACGGCAATCCTGTTACCGCTCGTGTCGAGCCTGACACCAAGATCCGTCCCGGAAAGAGCATGACCTTCACTTTCGATACCAAGAAGATCCATATCTTCGATAAGGAGACTGAGCTGACCATCGCCAACTGAATCCATTCTTGCAATCGGAAATTGAATGTGTAAATATAGCAGTGCGGGCGATTTGCCTGCACTGCTTTTTTTCGGCTCCGGACCATGCCGCCCGCCGGAAGGGCAGCGGGAGGAGAATATGCGCGGCGCGAAAAGAGCGCCTTTCATCTATGTATGCCGGCGCTTTTTTCAATGGGACAGTGGGATAGACGCGCGGCTGCCGCGTGTGAGGATTCACTAAGAACAGGGTTGAATACGTTATGATTACATCTCAGATAATAAAGAGCTGCCTGGAGGAACTGCGCGAGATCACGAAGACGCAGTTCTGTGTGCAGGACCTGAAGGGAAATGTCATTGCGGCAACTGCGCAGGCGGAAGTGCCTGAGGCCGCCATTGTCTCCGGCTTTGCCGGCATGCCTGTGGACAGCCAGATCATTGGAATGAGCTATCTGCTCAAGGTCCTGGATGATGAAGAGCCGGTCTATATCCTCACGGCGACCGGATCGGGCGACTATACTTTAATGGTCGCCAGAATGGCTGTCAGCCAGCTGCAGAGTCTGATCATTGCCTATAAGGAGCGGCTGGACAGGGGGAATTTTTTCCAGAATCTGCTGCTGGACAATCTGCTGCCGGTGGATATCCACAACTGGGCGCGGAAGCTTCACGTCAAGAGCTCAGTGCCGCGCGCAGTCATTGTCTTTGAAATTGATACGGGCAAAAATGATCCTGAATGCAGTGTATCGGCGGGACTGGAAGCCCAGGCGACTGCGGCAAAGATGCTGGCGGGCCTTTTTTCCTCGCAGGGAGGAGATTATCTGACCGAAACCGAGGAAAATAACGTGATCCTGGTCAAAGCCCTCGACTCTTTGGAGGATTATGAAGAGCTGGAACGCTGTGCCGTCACGGCAGTTGACATGCTGGGCACGGAGGTCATGGTGGACGCCCGGGCGGCCTTCGGAACCATCGTTTCCGAGCTCAGGGACATCTCCAAGTCCTATAAGGAAGCCCGCATGGCCATGGATGTCGGAAGCATCTTCTACGCGGGAAAGAGGATCCTTTCCTACAGCGAGCTGGGGATCGGAAGGCTGATCTATCAGCTGCCTGTCAACCTGTGCAGGATCTTCCTGCACGAGATCTTCGGAGATTATGACCCCTCTCTGATCGACCAGGAAACTCTGGCGACGATCAATACATTTTTTGACAATAATCTCAATGTCTCGGAGACCGCCCGCCAGCTCTTCATTCACAGAAATACGCTTGTTTACCGCATGGAGAAACTGGAAAAGGTCACGGGCCTCGATATTCGGACATTCGAGGACGCCATGACCTTTCGGATCGCGCTGATGGTCAGCGAATATATGAAGTTTCTTGAAAGAGAGCGCTGAAAAGCGGTGATTACTCCGGCTCGGAGAAGGTCATGAGGTTAGGGCACGCATTTTTGACATCTTCGATCAGTTTTCTGTATTCTTCATTGAAACCTGTGAGATCGTAGGCGGCGCCCGGAACACTATCGTCCTCGGGGATTTCAACATCGGCCTGTGTTTGATCCAGGAAATAGAAATTGTACTCGCCGACCGTTCCGATGAGCTGTGCTCCTTCCATGGGGTTTTCCCTGGCGGAGGTGTTTCCCCTGGCTTCGTTGAGCTTTTTCAGGTATTCGTTGATGTCCTCTGCGGAGCGGTTGCCGTCTGCCGCATAGATGGAGAACATACCCAGAACACGGGGATTGAAGAAGTTTTCATACTTTTCCGCGTTTTCGGAATTTGTGCGGTATTTGACGAGGAGATCCTCATAATCGTCTTCGTCCAGGGCAATATAGTTGTAGTACATGCAGTAGACGCCGTCCCCGGGGTTGATTTCGCCTCCTCCGTTCGGAAGGAATCCCTTTGTATCCTTGAAGGATTCCGGAAGTGTGAAGGTGACACCGACCGCGGGGAATTCAATGACGGATCCATCCTCTGAGAGGGTGCTGTCCTCCGGCACGAAGTCAGCGCTTTCGGCAGAGGCTGTGGAGCCGGCTGCTGCGGAGCCGTCCCCTTCCTGCTGCGTCTGAGCCGCCTTTTCCGTATCTGCCTGCTGTGCCTGAGCCGCTGATTCCGGATCTTCCTGTGCCTGAGCTGCTTTTTCCGTATCTGTCTGCTGTGCCTGAGCCGCTGATTCCGTGTTTTCCTGCGCCTGGTCTGTCTTTTCCGTTTCCGTCGCAGGGGCTGTGCCGGAACTGCCGCAGGCGGCGGTTGAAAGGGCGAGGATCATTGCGCCCAGAATTGCAAAGAGCTGTCTTTTCTTCATATCTATACCTCCTGAAGAATTCATTATACTCTGAAAATGTTTCTCATATGTATTTTTATAAATCTGCCTTCAGGCAGTTTCTTTTTTTTCATTCAGTTCCGGCAGGACAACGACCAGCATGGTGATAAAGCAGGCCAGGCCGCCCAGGACATTGGAGACGGGCTCTGCTGCGAAGACGCCGTCGGTTCCCATGTGGAAGGCGTAGGGCAGCAGATAGGTCAGGGGAACGACGATGAATCCCTTGCGCAGGAGGGAAAAGAAGATGGCATGGTTCTTTTTCCCCAGGGACTTGAAAATGATCTGTCCGCAGTGCTGGAAGACCATGAAAATGAAGGTCGAAAAATAGAGATTGAAGCAGGGGAGGGCCGTCTCCATGAGCCCGGCATCGGAGCTGAAGATGCCGATTACAAAGGAGGGAAACAGGCGGATGAGGATCCACACGGTTCCGGCATAGCCCATGGACAGGAGGAACATGATCGCGCCGGCCTCCTTGACATCCCTGTACCGGCCTGCCCCGTAATTGTAGCTGATGATGGGGGAGGTTCCCTCGGTGATGGATAAAAGAGGCGTCTCCAGCATCTGCCTGGCGGAATTGACGATGGTCATGATGGAGACGTAGATGTCTCCTCCGACATGGGAGAGCACGTTGTTGCAGCTGACCGAAACCAGGCTGTTGGTGAGCTGCATGATGAAGGCCGCCATACCGAGTCCGATGATCCTGCGGGCCCGCTGTCCGCAGTGCCGGATCTCCTCAGCCCTCAGAAGCCGCAGCCGGTAATCGACCCTGTTTCCCAAGAGGAAGCGGAGGACAAAAGCGGCTGACAGAGCCTGGGAGAGGACGGTTGCAATGGCGGCTCCCTCTACACCCAGTCCCAGGACGAAGATCATCAGGGGGTCCAGGATGATATTGGCAGCAGCTCCGATGATCACTGTGGTCATGCCCACCATCGAATAGCCCTGTGCGTTGATAAAGGGGTTCATACCGGTGGAGATCATGGAGAAGAGGTTTCCGAGCAGGTAAATGCGCAGGTAGGGGAGCGCATGGACCATGGCCTTGTCCGAGGTCCCGAACAGGCGAAGGACCGGATACCCTGTGAGTTCGCCCGCAATGGTCAGAATAAGGGCTGCGGCAGAGAGAAGGAAGAAAGAGGTGTTCTGGATCATGGACGCCTCTTTTCTGTTTCCGGCGCCCCTTGAAATGGAAAACAGAGGAGCTCCGCCGCTGCCGAACATGTTGGTAAAGGCGGTGATCAGGATGACGATCGGGAAGCACATTCCGACAGCACCCAGGGCCGCTGTCCCGATTTCGGGAATGCGGGCAATGTAAATGCGGTCCACGATATTGTAGAGCAGGTTCAAGGTCTGTGCCACAAACATGGGAAGGGCTGTCGCCGCTATATTTGACAGAGTTCTGCCGTTTCCGAAATCAACTCGTTTCATTGTATTCGACTGATCCTCTTGTGCTGCATGGATGTTTGAGATATTTGAAAAATTCTTTTGTTCTTCGTCGCGCGGGACCCGCGGCTTGACAGCCGTGGATACATGCGCGGAAAAAGGAAAACCGCTTCATCGCGCGGGATCCGCGGCTTGACAGCCGTGGATACGTGCGCGGAAAAAGGAAAACCGTTTCGTTGCGCGGGATCCGCGGGAGGGGCCTGAAGAACAGCCTGCACTCGCAGGGGCTCCTGTCAATGATCAGATGATCCCTGTCCCGTCGAAGACGGGAATGTAGGAAGGCGACACCGTGCCGCTCTCCTGGATAAAGCCGTTTGTGATCCCCAGGTCAATGGCGTAATCGACCAGAGCGTCATATTCCTCCTCCGACAGGCGCCGGCAGAGATCGGCATCCGCAGCTGTCTGCAGAGCAGCGGCTCCGTCTGCTTTCTGAGGGAAGGAGCGGTTCCGGCCGAGGACCTGGGGCATAGGGGTGTACTGGTTCATGATGCTGATGAAGATCCGGTCCCCGTAGGTCCTGTTCAGATAGCGCAGGACCGCGCGGGAGTCCTCTCCGCAGCCGGGCAGGGCCAGATGACGCACCAGAACGCCGCGCACCATGACCGGATCGTCGGCGTCGTCCGGACAGTCGATGGCATGGCTGCCGTCAGAGAAAAGAGGCTCGGGACACTGCCGGACCATTTCTTCGATGGCCGCAGAGGCATACTGAAAATAATCTGCCGCGCCCGTGTGTCTGGCGGAGAGTGCGGAGGACACATACTTGAGATCCGGCAGCCAGACATCCACCAGTCCTTCCAGGGCTCTTACGGCCTCGACACGCTCGTAGCTCCCTGTGTTGTACACGACAGGAATGGCCAGCCCCGCTGCCTTTGCCCGCTTCAGGGCGGGGATCAGCAGGGGCACAAAATGCTCCGGGGTCACGAGGTTGATATTGTGGGCTCCCTGCTCCTGGAGATTCAGAAAAATCTCCGCCATCCGTTGGGGAGATATTTCCGTCAGGCGGGGGACAGGAGATGATCCGGACGCCTCTTTTTCCCCTGAAGGGACGGAAGGCCTGGAGATCCGGCGGTTCTGGCAGTAGATACAGCCCAGACTGCAGCCTGAAAAAAACACAGTACCGCTGCCCCGTGTCCCTGAAATGACGGGCTCTTCCGTATAGTAGAGGGCCGCGCGTGCAGCACGGATCATTCCGGCTTCCCCGCAGAATCCGCGTTCTCCTTTGATCCGGTTGACGCGGCAGTTTCTGGGACAGAGCCTGCAGTCGGAGAGGATCTCAAGGGCACGGACCTGGTCCGGATCCTGTGAAGTGCATTCTGTGAATGCATCTTTGTCTTCCATAAATGAACCTCTTGAAAAGAACTTCCCGAAAAGAATTACCCGGAAAGAATTTCTCTGAAAAGAACTTCCCGGAAATAAATACCCGGAAAGAATTTCTCCGAAAAGAACTTTCCGAAAAAAACCACCTGGAAAGATCTTCCCGGAAAAAGATTTTACAAAAAATCCCTGCCAGAGAAATGAAGTACTGAAAGCTGCCGGCCGGCCGCAGAGCCAGGCACCCTCGCGGCACATGGAAGTTCCCGCTTAGTGCTGCTATGTTCCCATCCTGACACGGTTCACAGGTTTCCATTGCGCGAGACCCGAACCCATACGTGCCGACAGGCAGCTTTCAAAACTTCATCCCATGACAGGGAGATAAACAGCGATTGATAAGATTGATAATATCAAAGCGCTTCGATAACTATAGTCAAAAGAAGAAAGATTGTCAAGTCTCTGACTGCGGGGCGGCCTGCATGCGGAGCATTTTTTTGCGCTCTTTATTCCTCTTTCGCAGATCCTTGAAAAAACGCTGCAGAATTTCTGTACATTCTTCACGCAGAATGCCGTAACGGACATCTGCCTGATGGTTAAAATCGGGATTCTGCAGGATATTGAGCAGGGTACCCCCGCAGCCGGATTTGGGACTGGTCGTCCCGATGACGACGCGGTCGATCCTGGACTGGATGATGGCCCCGGCGCACATCTGGCATGGCTCCAGGGTGCAGTACAGGGTGCATCCCTCCAGGCGCCAGTCCCCTGTCTTTTTACAGGCTTTGCGGATGCAGGCGATCTCCGCGTGGGCCAGGGTCGTCTTGTCTGTATTCCGACGATTGTAGCCGCGCGCGATGATCTTTCCCTCGCAGACAATGACCGCGCCGATCGGGACCTCACCGATGGCGATCGCCTTCTCCGCCTGCTTCAGGGCTGCTTTCATGAATTTGATATCTGTTTTCTCTGTACTCTCTGTACTTTCTGTTGGCTCTTTTTTCTCTGTATTCACTGTTTCCTATATACTTTCCGTTGTGATCCCATCAGTCCTGCTGTGCGTCGGGAGTCTCGGGCTCTGCATATGCGTAGGTCGCCTCTTCGGAGACGCTGTAAGCAGGCGCGCTGTCTTCATAAGCAGGAGCGCTGTCTTCAACCAGAGGCTGTGCGGAGGCTGCAGGGGCCTCAGGGGCTTTCGGGGCTGCGGGGACTGCAGGAACCTCAGGGGCTTTCGGGGCGGCCTGAGCTGCTTCCGGAGCCTGGGCTGCTGCCGGAGCCGGGGCGGCCTGGGCAGGTTTTGCTTCAAATCTGGCGCCGCAGGACATGCAGAAAATGGCGTCCGGGGCCATGGGGGCGCCGCAGGACATGCAGAACCTTGCGGGCGCCTGCATTGCGGGGGCATCCTGCCGGGGAGCGGGCTCTGCCAGCCTGCAGCCGCAGTTGTTGCAGAAGAGCATACCCGGACGGATCCTGGTGCCGCAGCGGGGGCATTTCTCAGAATCATTGAGTGCCTTCTGAGCGGCGCGGGCGTCCTCAATTGTTTTGTTGAGCGCTGTGATCCGCTGGATCTGGGGAGCAACCTCGGGAAGAGGATTGTTGCGGTATGCCAGATAGACCTGATATCCGATCTCGCTGTAGAGAGTCCTGATCTCTGTCTCGGAATCGCTGATCGTGCTGCTGTATTTGGCATATTCGCTGAGATCACGCGCTTTTTTGCTCACGGACTGGCCTGCCTGTGACATCTTACCCAGTACATCATCCATAAATGCCATTGTAAAAATCTCCTTTCAAATGTCTGCACCGTGTCTGCACCGTATCTGCACCGCGTCTGCATCGTGTCTGCGCCGCGTCTGCGGTGTGTCTGTGCCGGAGCAGCCTGTCTGCTGTTTTTGTCTTTTACATTCCCTTATTCCACATCCCACTCGATCAGGAAGATGACGGTGCCCCGTGTGGAATCTTTTCCGAAATCACCGTCGTTCCAGGTGTAGGCGGGATCCTTGTAATAAAAGAGGGCGTAATGTTCGGCGCCGTGCTGGTTGTCGGGCTGGCCTTTCGCCCAGTTGTCGTAGCTGTAAGGGGTGCCGTCGATCCACTCCCAGTAATCTTCAGAGTTCTCATCACTGAGGCCGAAGTAGGCACTCGGCAGATCCCGGCCATAGAAAACATAATCGTAGAGCACTGTATTTTCTTCGTCGTCGCTGATCACGGCCAGATACCCGCCGCGGGACTCGGCATATGCCTGTGCTTCCTGATAGGAATCGATGGCAGAAGTCTCATATGCGTAGTAGGTATGCCCATTGTAGGTGATCGTGTTGCTGGTGGGGATGTCTGCCGCGGGTTCCGACACTTCCGGCTCATAGTAATAGATCAGTGTATTTTCTTCGTCTTCGGACAGAGTGAGGGAGTCCGGCCCGCTCTCAAGAACATAGCCCGTGATTTCAGGGGGCGCCGGCGATACGGTACTTCCTGCCGTGCCCGTGCCGGAAGAACTCAGAAGCTGGTTTCCGTTCGTGTCGAAGCAGACCACGGTATAGGTGACAGTGACCTGTTGGGATCCCGATTCGGATTCAGGTACGGATTCCGGCAGGGGGTCTTCCTCCTTCGGTGAATTCCCGCTGTCCTTCTGGTAGTAAAATGTCACTATATTTGCCGCTTCGTCTTCTGTGAGTTTGATCGATTCCTCTTCCGTGACAGGTTTGAAGCCTTCCACATCTTTGGCCTGAACGGTCACTGTGGCGCCGAGACCGCCCTCTTTGACTGTGCTCTCGGAGACCATTGTCTTGTCCGATGCATCCAGGTAGCGGACTGTATATGTGACGATCACAGTGATGTCCTTGTCCTCGTTCTTTTCCTTGTTTTTGCCGATGAGCAGGACGAGAAAGAGGACCAGTGCTGCGATCAGGGCGACAAGCAGGCCGTATGCGAAGACAGCCTTTCCGGAAGCAGGGCCCTTTTTTCTATCATAGGGACCGTCATTGCGCGGAGCCGGATCCGGACGGGGGGTTCCTCCGCCTGCCGGTCTCTGTACCGGCCCCGGTCCGGAAATGGTCGTGCCTTCATAGCTCTGGGGATGAAGGCTCCCCTGTTTTTTTACGGGGGCTGCAGCCGCCGCAGGGCCGGAAACAGGCTGGGATATCGGCTGGGATACCGGCGGGGGTACCGGCCGGGACACCGGTTTGTGATCTATATAAGCCTGAAGAGCGTCCCTGAAGCGGGATGCAGAGGGGAAGCGCTTTGCGGGATCCGGGCTGCACGCAGTGAGGATAATGGAGGCCAGATACTCGTCTGCGTCGACGGGCGGCGGGAGAGGTTCTCCGCGCAGCCTCCGCATATTGGCTTCGTGCACCATGGAAATCGAGAGATTTCCCGCAGGGGTATTGTAGGCATTGCACAGGGGCGGGAGATTGCGGTTCAGGAGGATGTACAGGGCGATGCCCAGGGAATACAGGTCGGCCGAACTGTCATATTTATAGCCGTGATAGACCTCGGGCGCCATGTACTGGATCGTCCCCGCGCTGCTCATGGACATTTTCTCGTGGATGGAGTCCATGGTCCTGGAGATGCCGAAATCGCCCAGTTTGTATCCGCCCTTCTCGCTGTAAAAAATATTGCTGAGTTTGATATCTCTGTGGATGATATTTTTCTCTTCACAGCTGACTAGGGCGTTGCAGATATCCAGTCCCAGCTGCAGGGTCTGGGCGCGGCTGAGACCTCCCCTGCTGTTTTTGATCTTTTCTACACTTTCCAGCTGCTCCATGCGAATCAGGATGGTCCGCGTTCCCTCTCCCCGAATTACGGTGTAATCCTCGATCGTGACGATGTTGGGGTAGCCCTTGAGCTGCATCATCATGTCGATTTCATGGCTCACACTGCGGACGAATTCTTCAAGATTTTCATCCGATTCATCCGAGATCATCTGGAGGACCTTCATGGCACAGGTATAGTTTTTGCCCAGATCATTCCGGACTAATTGATAGACGTACCCGAAGGTCCCTTTTCCGAGAGTACCGGTGATCTTCCAGTCCGGCCAGACGGAGGAGAGCTGTGACTGCAGTTGGGAATAGGAGGAAGTTGTCATTTTTGTTTACCCGTTCATGCTGCACAGGCAGCTGGTTTTGTAAAGCTATTTTTTGACGGTGGATCCTTTGCGCTTGGCCACGCGGTTGGCGGGGCCGTAATCGCTGATGGGGCATCCGCGGATGTCCAGATAACCGAGGCCGTTGAAGTTGTCGATCACGGAAATATCAGTGACATTCGTCAGACTCATCACCAGAGTGGTCAGAGCTGTATCTCTTCTGAGCGGAGAAAGATCTGTCACGGCGGTGTCCTTGAAACTGAGATACCACAGGGAAGGCATGTCCGAGAGCGGTGAAAGGTCATAGATGTCGTTGTTGGAACTCATATACAGTTCTTTCATCTGGGTCATGTTTTTCAGCGCGGAGATATCGCCGATATAATTTGACCGGATGTCCAGCATGGTCAGCTGCGTGAGTTCGGACAGGCAGGAGATATCCTCGATACTGTTTTCGTTGAGGTCGAGCTCTTTGAGCCGGGTGAGCCCCGACAGGGGGGTTACATCTTCGATGGAATTCTGCTCAAGATTGAGATCCTGCAGCTTCCTGAGATTGGAGAGAGCAGAGATATCTGTAATGAAGTTGTTGCCCAGTTCCAGACTGGTCAGTCCGACAAAATAGCGCAGATCGGACAGGTCGGAGACCGCTGAATTGGTCAGATCCAGTTTCTGTACCTTCATGGCGTCCCCGACGGTGATCGCACCGCTGATCCCCAGCTGTGTGCGGACCTGGTCCGTCACAGCGCTCTTGAGATTGTTATCGGACCACTGGATCTCTTTTTGGGAATCGGATTCACTGTCACTCTCCGTGTCGTCGGCGGGGTTGTCGGCAACGGCGTCACTGATCGCCATATCGGTATCGGAATCGGAGTCCGAAGCAGGCTCAGTATCCTGAGAGGCCTCTTCCACTGGAGAGGCGGAGTCCTCAGAGCCTGTTTCCGGGTCCTGGCTGCCGCTCTCCGTCTGGTTTTCCTCTGTGTCCTGAACTGCATTCTGGTCCTGGGAGGGAGTGATTTCCTGTTCTGTGTCCGGGTCTGTGTCCGCACCGGCATCCTGCTCTGCCACGGGGGTTCCCGACGGAGAGGCAGTATCCGTGTCCGCGGAAGGCGCCTTGACAGAGAGAAGCCTTACGACCAGAAACAGTAGTATGCCCATGGCGGCGACTGCAATGCTGACCAGGGTGAAAATACGGAAGACGGGTGAACTGCCGGTATCGGCAGATCCGTGTGCCGGGTATTCGTTTGCAGGTGTGACGGCCGGCTGCGGTGAGGACTGCAGTGCGGACTGTCGGTGCCCGGGCTGCTGAGGCCTGGACTGGGGAGGCACAGACGGCCGGCCGCCCTGCATACTCGAGATCAGGGCCTGGCGGAAAGCTCCGGCTGTCTGGAATCGGCTCTCCGGGTCGGGATTGCAGGCGGCGCAGATCACAGAAGCGAGCAGGGGGTCCGTGCAGCGGGGCGGCGGGAGAGGTTCTCCGCGCAGACGCCGCATATTCGCATCGTGGACCTGTGCCCTTGACAGAGGAAAGGCCTGCCTGCCCGTCCCGCTGTCGTACAGGGGAGGGACCATGCCGTTGGTCAGTATATACAGGACGATTCCCAGGGAATAAATATCCGCGGTGTTGTTGTATTCTCTGCCCTGGTAGATCTCGGGGGCCATATACTGGATCGTTCCGATCCCGCTCATGGCGGCCTTTTCACGGATCGAGGCCATGGATCTGGAGATGCCGAAATCGCCCAGCTTAAAGCCCGCTTCATTGCTGTGGAAGAGGTTGCTGGTCTTGATGTCGCGGTGCAGGATATTTTTTTGCTCGCAGAAGGTGAGCGCGCTGCAGATATCGGTTCCAAGGCGGACAATCTCTTCCTTCTGCAGGCTGCCGTTTCTGCGCTGCAGATAGCTGTCCAGAGGCTCCAGCTCTTCCATACGGATCAGGATGGTGCATGTGGTATTGTCCCGAAGGATCGCGTAATCTTCGATCGTGACGATATTGGGCACGCCCTTGAGCTGCATCATAAGGTCGATTTCGGAGCTCACGCTGTGGATAAATTCCTCAATCTCACTGCCGCTGATATCGCCGAAGAGCAGGTCCGGGGGCGGAGGCTGCATGCCGGATGATTGGCCGGGGGAACTCCACACGGTCCTGCGGTCGATGCGGGACTGTGCGTTATCCTGTGCCAGGGAGCCCTGGGAGCGTGTATTCTGTCCCTTTCCTGTGGAAGCCTGCAGGGAGCCCTGGGGGCGTGTATTCTGTTCCTGCCCTGTGGA
>OCVV012872101.1_pt1 | contig 33758 bp, 28 predicted proteins | sample 1539721 | NCBI WGS metagenome assembly OCVV01 (sample SAMN02144230, study PRJEB22623) | gut metagenome | biome: sheep rumen | host: Ovis aries | place: New Zealand | reverse complement strand
CTACGCAAATTTGGCGCACTGCGAACAAAGACGGGGACATTTGACGAAAAATATTATTATTCAGTATTGCGTAATGTCCCCTTTTGTTCGAATTTGTTCTTTTTTGTATTTTATGATATAAGTATGATGTGTAAAGGAGAATTTCATTTGAAGAAAAAAGAAAGAATAGATAAAAAAGAAAATAACAAATTTAATAAAATAAAAATTGCGTTATTCATTATATTAGTACTTATAATTGTTGTAGCAATAAGAACAGCTGTGGGAATTTTTAGATGGCAAACGATAGTTAAAGATATGGTGAAAAACGAACCGTCAAAGGTTTACAATAATGAGGAAAAAGTTATAGCAACTCTTGGAGATACTCGTGTTATCCAAAATGTATCATATAATGAATTGCCAAAAAATTTGGTTAATGCATATATTTCAATTGAAGATCAAAGGTTCTACAAACACAATGGCGTTGACCTTCCTAGAACTGGAGCTGCCATTTTATCATATATAAAAAACATGGGTTCTTCTTCATTTGGAGGAAGTAGCATTACTCAGCAGCTTGTTAAAAATATAACAGGAGACAATTCATCTAAGGTTAGTAGAAAAGTAAAGGAATGGTTTAGAGCATTTGCAATTGAAGGAATTATGACTAAAGAAGAAATTATTAATTCCTATTTAAATATTATTTATGTCGGGCCAAATGTTTATGGTGTTGGAGCAGGAAGTAAATACTATTTCAATAAAGATGTAAGTAATTTATCTTTAGCAGAATGCGCATTCTTAGCAGGTATAAATAATTCACCAAATTCGTATAATCCTTATGCGGAGGATAAAACTGTTCAAGAAAAGAATAAAGAGAAAATCAAGACAAGAGCAAATGCAGTAATTAAAAAAATGCTTGAGTTAGGCTACATTAGAGAAGATGAATACAATTCTGCTAAAGCTGAGATAGATGCTGGATTAAAGTTTAAAAAAGGAAATATTGAAAAAGAAAAATCAAACGGAATATACTCATATCATACGGATAGTTTAATAATTGAAGTTATTCAAGATATTTCGAAGAAGAAAAGAATATCACAACAATTTGCTGAAAACTATATTAATATGGCTGGACTAAAAATATATAGTACAGAAACTGCATCTATTCAAAAAACGATTGAAAATGAAGCAAAGCAAAAGAAATATTTATTAAAGTCCAAAAAAGAAAATGATGTATATTCTCAGCTAGCAATGGTAGTTATTGAAAATAATACTGGAAGAGTGTTGGGCTGTGTTGGTGGTAGTGGTGAAAAGACTGAAGCAAGAGGGCTTAATCGTGCTACTCAGTCTACTCGTCAAACAGGTTCTGCAGGAAAACCAATTTCAGTTCTTATTCCGGCAATTGATTTAAAACTCTATACTCCTATTTCAAAAATAGTCGATGAGGAAACAACATTTGATGACGGATCAGAAGAAGGATATTCTCCAAAAGACTACAACAAATATAGAGGGGAGATAACACTAAGACAAGCGGTTGAGTCATCTCAAAATATTCCATTTGTAAAAATGATGGAAGAAATAACTCCTAAAAAATCAATAAAATACATGGAAAAAATGGGAGTTACCACTCTTACTAAAGCAGATGATAATTTAAATCTTGCACTCGGAGGATTGGATAAGGGAATAAGCCCGCTTCAAATGGCTGTAGCGTACAGTACTATAGCGAATGATGGTATATATATTGAACCAATATTTTATGACAAAGTTGAAAACTCAGATGGAAAAACAATAGTTAAAGCATATCAAAAAAAGAAAAGAGTATATTCAAAAGATGTAGCATATGTTGTTAAATCACTTTTAACAGAACCTGTTAATGGCGCACAGGGGACTGCTAGATACTGTAAAATTGAAGGCATGGATGTCGCTGCAAAAACTGGAACCACTAATGAAGAGTATGATAGATGGTTATGTGGATTCACACCATATTATACGGCTGCAACTTGGTTTGGATTTGATAAAAACGAAACAATTAATTTCAATAGAAAAAATCCATCAGGCTTAATATGGTCTAACGTTATGAAGAGAATACATAGTGGAATGAAATCAAAGAAGTTTGATATACCAAGTAGTGTTGAAGCAGTTAAAATATGTAAGGATACATATTTAATTGCAAATAGTGGTTGTAAGAACACATATGAAGAATATTTTTTAAATGGTACTATACCATCTGTTGAATGTAATAGGCATTCTGGAAGTAGTATAAGACCAATAGAAGCAACTTCAAATAATAATAAAAGTTCTTCTGAAAGTAATACACCTCGAAATGAAAGTGTAGTCGAAACAACCCAAAATCAAAGCAATGAATCGCCAGTTCAAGAGATAATTGAAACATTTAAAAATACAGTTAATAATGAAGATTCAAGCAATCAAAACAGCATTTCCTCTACAAATAATACTGTAGAAAAAGAAACTACATATAACATAGGACCTAATTCAAATAACACGATTACTCCAAATGATGATGTGACGCAGACTATAGACGGACAGGATAATGCAACTGATGTAGATAGTTCATCAGATGACGGTGAGGTTGAGAATTTTGATACTATGTTTGAGGAAAATGACATTTTTGAACAATAATAAGGGATTAGGTGAAAGTATGAAAACAAATTATAATTCATTAATAAATGACATTTCAAAATCATTAAACTCAATATATTTATTATATGGAGATGAGCAATACTTAGTACAAACTGCAATCAATAGAATAAAAAAGCAATTTGGTGAATTAGTTCAGGGAATTAATTATATTTTAATTGACGATACTAATATAAATAATTTAATTTCAGACATTGAAATGCCTGCTTTTGGTTACGATAGAAAATTGATTTTAGTTAGAAATTCTGGATTATTTAAAAAAGATGGTAGAAGAAAAACGTTAACTCCAGATCAAGAAAAGCTATTTAATTATTTAAACCAAAAGGAAAATGTCGAATTCATTAATGAAAATGTTGTCATTATTTTTGTTGAGCAATCTGCTGATAATAATAGCGTATTTGAGGTGATTTCAAAGATTGGTGTTGTATGTGAAATTCAAGAATTACAGGTTCCTGAATTAAAAGCTAAATTAAAGCAAATATGTGCTATGTATAAGGTGGGTGCAGACGATAGTACATTAGAATATTTAATAGAAAGGTCTGGCACAAACTTAGAAGTGCTTATTAATGAAATTAGAAAACTTATAGAATATGCAGGTGAAAATGGAAAAATAGACAAACAAAGTGTTAATAACCTAGCAATTAAACAAATAGATAGTGTGGTTTTTGATTTAACAGATAATTTAGCAAATAAAAAAATAGATAAAGCTTTAGTTGTACTTGATGAACTTATATATCAAAAAATTGAAATTTTAGTAATTTTGAAAACGCTATATACTCATTTTAAAAAACTATATTTATGTGCTGATGCACTTAAAACTGGACAGAATATTACTGGTGTATTAGGACTCAAGCCAAATCAAACATTTCTTGTGAATAAGTATAAAAACCAATTAAGATACTTTGACGAAAAAGTTTTGAGAAAATTACTTGATGAATTTGTGGAACTTGATTATAATTATAAAACTGCAAAAATTGATATTGACTTGGGATTAAGAAGTATTTTATGTACCTATTGTTCAGCAAACTATAATGCATAAGATTATTTTACTTTCAATAATTGCAAATATATTCATTTTTTTAAGATAATGTGATAAAATTCGAAAAGAGTTATTTTTTGGGGGCTAGTATGTATAAGAGAGAGGATACAAGACCAATATTTGTAGGAGGAGTACAAATAGGAGGTCAAGATAAAGTTGTTATTCAATCTATGAGTAATACAAAAACAAAAGATATCAAAAAGACAGTAGATCAAATATTAAGTTTAGAAAAATTAGGATGTGAAATAGTTCGTGTTGCATGCTTGGACATGGAAGACGCTAAAGCTATTAAGAAAATAAAAGAAATGGTGAATATCCCTATTGTTGCGGATATTCATTTTGACGCTAATATTGCGATAGAAGCAGCTAAGTCTGGAGCAAGTAAAATAAGGATTAATCCAGGAAACATCGGAGACGAAGATAAGGTCAAATCTGTTGTCGATATTTGTAAAGAAAAACATATTCCTATACGAATCGGTGTTAACGGTGGTTCACTAGAAAAAGATATATTAGAAAAATATGGAAAGCCATGTAGTGATGCAATGATAGAAAGTGCTAAAAGACATGTTGAAATCCTTGAAAAATTAGATTTTTATGATATAGCTATTTCACTAAAAGCATCAAGTTTAGATATGTGTATAGAGGCATACGAAAAAGCAGCAAATACTTTTAAATATCCTCTTCATTTGGGGATTACAGAAGCTGGTACAGCTTTTTCTGGAACAATAAAGTCAAGTATAGGTCTGGGAGTTATGCTTAGAGAAGGGATAGGAGATACAATTAGAGTATCGCTTTCTGATGATCCAACAGAGGAAATTCCAGTTTGTAAGGAAATCCTTAAAGATTGTGGATTGTATAAGAATAGCCCTAGATTAGTGTCATGTCCTACTTGTGGAAGAATCCAATATGATATGATTCCTATAGTTAAGAAGATGGAGAGCTTTTTACAAACACTAGACAAAGACATTACTGTTGCTATAATGGGATGTGCTGTAAACGGACCTGGAGAGGCAAGAGAAGCTGATATTGGAATAGCTGGTGGAAGTGGTGAAGCAATTTTATTTAAAAAGGGTGAAGTAGTTAGAAAGATTAGAGAAGATCGTATTATAGAAGAACTAAAAGAAGAAATTTTAAATTTGGAGGTAAAATGAGATATCCTGAATTTTTAAAAAAAGGTGATACAATAGGAATATGTGCACCTTCTTGTGGTATTGTTAGACCTGATCGAGTAGAGAGACTTAACTACGCAATAGTGGCATTGGAGGAAATGGGATATAAAGTAATTGAAACTCCATCGGTTAGGACAGACCATAGACTGAGAAGCAGTGATGCAAAAACTAGAGCAGAAGAATTTATGTCACTATATGAAAATCCAGATGTAAAGCTTATATTATTTGCTACAGGTGGAGAATTTCTATGTGAGATATATGATTATTTGGATTTGAACAAAATAAAAAATCTTCCTCCTAAATGGACACAAGGGTATTCCGATTGTACAGGTATAAGTTTTATATTTAATACTTTACTTGATATTCCAGGAATGTATGGTCAAACAATTAAAGACTATGCAATGCTTCCTCTACATGAAAGTTTAACAGATGCTTTAAAGATTATGTCTGGCGAAGATATTACACAACATTCATTTGATTTATATGAACAATATTGGGAGGAAGAATCTCAAGAAAATAATCCAAGACATTCTTATTATTTAAATGGAAAAGTGGAGTGGAAGTCTTTAAAACAGGAAGCTATAAATATTAGTGGAAGACTAGTTGGCGGTTGTTTAGATAGTATAAAATTTTATGTAGGAACAAAATATGACGATGTAAACAATTATCTTGAAAAATATAAAGAAGATGGATTTGTATGGTTCTTTGATTGCTATGAATTTAATACTCCAGATTTTTTTAGAACATTATGGCAGTTAAAAAATGCTAACTACTTTAAATATTGCAAGGCAATAATATTTGGAAGGCCATATAGTATTGAAGAAATAGCTGACATTACATATATAGATGTCCTTCGTGAAGTATTAGATGATTTAAACGTTCCTGTTATATATGATGCTGATGTTGGACATGTATCACCACAAATTCCACTTATTAACGGTGCGATTATAAATTTAAAATATGAAAATGGAAAAGCGACTATTAAACAAATTTTAAAATAAAAGGATTTAAGAGATGTCAGAAGAAAAAAAAGATAGGGTAGATAAAAGGGATTATTCAATTGATTTAATAAGAGTGATTGCATGCGTACTTGTTGTTGCAACGCATGTATCATTACAAGTATTCAATGAATACTATCATGAAGTTGATTGGAGTAGGTTAATTGAAAAGTGCTTCTTTACTGATGGAGTTCCTTTATTTTTTATGATTACAGGTTTTTTTATTATAAATGGTAGAGTGTATAAGAAAATAGTTAAAAGTACTTTTTTCAAGGTTATTCTTCCGAGCTTTATTTATGTGTTGTTTGCACAAATTTTTTATATGTTTATACTTAATAAAGAAAGTTTTGTATGGTGCTTAAAGAATGCATTTGTGAATTTAAATCTTGGAGGCATTTTAGAAAGTGTTTTAAAGGCAGATGTTGTGCCTATCAATAGTTTATGTGCTCATTTATGGTATATTTATTCGTATATAAAGATTATATTATGGGTGCCAGTTATTTGGCTTTTATGTAGCGAAGAGAAAAATCCTAAATTAGCTCGTAGAATGATAATAATTTTTGGTGTGCTTGGAATGCTAATAGTAGATATTCAAAAATTTATAACGCTTCCATTTGGCAAAGTTGCATTAATGCAATACGTTGATAGAGAATTGATATATGTGCTATTAGGTTATGAATTATTTATTAATAGAGATAGAATTAAAAATAATAAAAAACTATGTATTGGATCTTTATTAGGATGGATTTTAATAAATATAATTAGATATAAAATAGAAAATCATTATATGGTTATTAATTCATTTTACAACATAGTAGGGAGAGATAATTTTCTAGAATGGCGATACACAGTACTCAATGTTTTTTCTGGAATTTTATTGTTTATATTCCTATATTCATTTGAAATAAAAAATGAAAAGTTTAATAAAATTATATATAATCTTAGCAAAAAAACATTTGGTATTTATTTAATACATTATTTGCTTATAGCAAAAGTTGATCTATATAAGTTTGATAAGATAGGAACTTTACCTAGAGAACTATTATATTTAGCCTTATCAATTCCTATTACATGGATTAGTTCATATATAATTGTGGCAATAATTCAATTTATAAAAGAAAGAATTAGAACAATTGTAAAAAAGGCATAAATATTTTTTAAAAAATATATCTTTTTATTTTTTTCTATGATAGAATGGGGGTATATTTTAAAGGCCTAAATTTTGATTTATTAAAATTTGATTTGCCTTACAGAAAGGAATTAGAATTATGGAACTTAGAAGATGTGTACGTTGTGGAATGTTTTTAACTACTAACACTGATGTGTGCAAAGACTGTGAGAAAAAAGATATTGCCGAATTAGGCAAACTAAAGAATTTCTTTTCTGATTGCTATGTAAATGGAGTTTCTAAAACTGAAATTTCATCTAATACAGGCATCAGTGCAAAGAATTTAAATCGATATTTGGGCTATGATGAATTTAAAGATATATATGTTAAAGACGATTTGTCAAATATAATAAGTGAAATAAGCGATGATACAGAAGCCTAGATAGGTATTAATTTAGTGTATAAAAATATAGTCATTAAAATTCTTATTATATTATATGAATTTTAATGATTTTTTTTAGTAGGAAGTTTAAATGAAGGATATATTAAGTGAATTAAAAGAAAGAGTATGCAATTCTAAAAAAAGGAAAGAAAGTATTTTATAAATTAGAAAAATAATTTATTATTTGTGAGGAAAAAATGGAGCAAAAGAGTAAAAAAAATCCATTCAAAATGATTAAAAGAATAATTCTAATTATATTGGCGTTATATATAATAAGTGTTATACACAAGTATTGTGTTTTTAATAAAATTCATAGTGAAACCAACAAAAACATTTCAAAAGATAATTATACTATGACAATTGAAACAAAAATCAATGATACAACTGTAAAGACTACTAGTTACTATAGAAACGGAAGAGGAAAGAGTATTGCTTCAAATGGTGTATTTAAATGGAATAACCAAAAGTATTTTTTCATAGTTGATGAAAATAGTAAAACAATTTCTGACATAGATATGTCGAACATAAATGAAGCGGCTGGAATGGCAACAAAGACCACTTTTGCTAATTTTGTTCCAGGTTACCATTATACTCTTTCTAAAATTATAAAAACGATTTTGAGTCCAAAAACATTTGTTGGATATTCAAAAGTAGATGGTGAAAAGTGCTACTATTTAAAATATGTAGAGGATGGAAATAAAAGAGAATATTGGATTAGTAAAAAAACTTATGCACCAAAAAAAGCAAGTATGTATATTTCTAAAGGTAAAATAGAGTATTCATTCGACATTTCTTTTTTAAATACAAGTGTTGAAGATATAGAATTTATTGATATTACAGGATATACTTTTATTGATAGTAAAACTGGAGAGAAGAAGAAAGCAGAAGAAATATTTAAAGATGAATAAAATGAAAGACCACTTAAAAGGTGGTCTTTACTATTTGGTTTATCTCTTCAATAGTTTCATCTAAAAAGTCAAGTCTAATATTTTGTAATTCTTTTGAACTAATTTCTATTTCTTTATCAAAATACATTGTTGTTATAGTTGTTGCATAATCAGGAATAATTCTATAGCGTGAGCCAAATTTATCTTCAATGAAATACTTTTTACCATTTTGACATTTTTTATCACAGTTTAATTGGCATTTTGTTGACTTGCCTAAATAACAATATTGGTTAGTCATAACAGGAATTTTTCCATAAATAATTATCTTTTCGTTTGATAATGATGGATAAAAATCATTTATCTTAAGTTCTGGTGAAATTGTGACAGTACTTAAACCTAATTCTTTTAAAAATTGAACTGCGTAGTTGTTATAAACATTTAAAGTATAATTACCAATATATTCTCCATGTTTATACGTTTTTAATGTTACTAATTGAGAAATATTTGATATGACAAAACCATTAGTTTTAACATTTAAGATTTTTGAAAAGTCAAATTTTTTTAGAAAAGTATCTCGCATTATGTTTGGTAGATATACATATACTTTAAAATTTTCAGTAAGATATGAAACTATAGATGCATAATTATTGTTAATAAAGTACTTTAAAGGTATATATAATTCTTCTATACTATTAGATAGTTTAGTGTAATCTTCTTCAAGATTTAACTCGTTTAACAAAACAGTCGTATGTTTTGAGGTTATTTCTTGTTCAACCATTGGAGCAATTTTAATTGAATGTAAGCTATGAGTGAAATTACTTAACATTTCATTAATGAAACCTTCGATAGACTTCCTTCTAATTTCGTTTAAATCTTTCATATTTAAAAATAGATTGTCGTCGCAATTAATTTCTAAGTAATCAAATTTAAAAGGCGTATTTCCAGTTTTGATAAGTTGCTCTTTGATACGATCTTTTGATGTTGGGATATTAATAGCTTTTTCTGGTTTAATATCAGAAATATATTCGAAGTGTATATTTTTGTAAAAACCTGTTTTTCCAGTAAGTTTAAAAGTTATATTTTGATTATGAAATATATTAATTGAGCCATCTATAGATATTTTTTTAAACTCTTTTTCTTCTAAATAAGTTGGAGACAGTAACTTTGCGATATTAGTATCTTCAATTTTTCTTACTATATCACCAGGTTTAATATTTCCTTTAACTCTTCCAATAGTAACTATATTAGTATCCGTAATTTTTTTATGATTATGACCATTAATCATAAGTTCTGATACGTTGTATAAGCTATCATTAATCATTATCTTATCACCAATTGAAATAGGAGCAGAGGTTTTAAGAAAAATATATCCTTTTGACTCATTAAACTTTTGGATTTTTCCAAGTAAAATACCGATATTGTTTGGGGCTTTTTTATATATTAAGTCGTTGTTGCCATTTGAAGAAAAATGAGCATTTGACATCCCACCACGATTAAATACTTGAATAAGCATTTCTGTGTCTGAAAGATTTGTTTTTTCGTTTATTTCAGTTAGCATTTTTTGGATATTATTTTTAACATTTGTTCTATCAGTAGCTGTCTTAATATAGTCTATATATTTTCTGTATATTTTTGTAACTGTAGCAACATATAAAGGCGTCTTCATTCGACCTTCGATTTTAAAAGAATCGATGCCCATATCAATTAATTCTGAAAGATATTCAATTCCTAGATTATCTTTAGGACTTAAAAGATAACCACTATCAATTTTATTGAAGTATCCATTGCTAGATTCTTCTAATAAATTGTAGTACATTCTGCATGGTTGTGCACATAATCCACGATTTCCAGAACGACCACCAATCATACTTGAAAGCAAACATTGTCCAGAATACGATATGCAAAGCGCACCATGGACAAATACTTCAAGTTCACATGACGTATTTTCTCTTATATGGCGAATCTCATCAATTGAGAGTTCTCTTGATAAAACTACACGTTTAAATCCTAAAGCTTCTAGTTGTTTAACGCCATCAAGATTGTGACATGTCATTTGCGTGCTTGCATGTAGCGTTATTTCTGGATAGTTTTTTAATAAATAAGCTGCAAGTCCAATATCTTGTACTATTATAGCGTCAACTCCCACATTATAGCTTTGAATTGCAAGATTAACAGCATCTTCAAATTCGTCATTTTTTATAAGAGTATTTAGAGTAAGATGTACCTTTACATTCCTGGTTTTTGCGTATTCAACAGCCTTTTTTAGTTCAGACATATCAAAGTTTTTGGCTCTTGCTCTTGCACTAAAAGAAGAAGCTCCAAGATATACACTATCAGCTCCATTTTGGACAGCGGCTTTTAAACATTCAAAATCTCCAACTGGAGAAAGTAATTCACACATGATTTTTTCCTTTTAATAATAGTTTTACATAATATATCACATTTTTTACCATTTTTAAATGTTGAATTTAAAAAACTATTAATATATAATCTAAAACGTGGAGGTGATAAAATGATTGCTTTAGTTACAGGAGCCTCTTCTGGCATAGGAAAAGATATATCTATAGAGCTTGCCAAGAAGGGATATGATATCATTTTAGTAGCTAGAAATTTAGAAAGATTGCAAGCCGTTAAAGAAACTATTGAAAAAAAATATAATAGAAATTGTTATATAAAAACTGTAGAGTTAAGTGATAGAAATGCTTGTATAAAACTACACGAAGAAGTTAAAAATGAATTTGGAATAATTGATATTTTAATAAATAATGCTGGTTTTGGACTTTGCGGTAAATTTAAAGAAAATGATTTAAATAAAGAAATTTCAATGATTGATACTAATATAACTAGCCTCCATATATTGACAAAACTTTTTTTACAAGATATGGATGATAAGAAAAAAGAAAGACACATTATGAATGTGGCTTCTATAGCTGGATTTATGCCAGGCCCTTTAATGGCTACATACTACGCAACTAAAAGTTATGTCGTTAGACTTAGTCAAGCTTTAAATGAAGAATTAAAATCAGATAAATCGAAAGTAAAAATGCATGTACTGTGCCCAGGACCAGTAGATACAAACTTTAATAAAACAGCTGAAGTGAGGTTTAGCCTTAGAGGAGTTAGTAGTGAATATGTAGCAGATTATGCAGTTAGAAAAATGTTTAAAAATAAGTTGCTTATTTTTCCTGGAATTGGTATTAAAATTTCAGTTACTGGTGCTAAATTTCTTCCTGCAAATTGGATGGCCCAAATGTGTTTCAGCATGCAAAAAAAGAAATTATAAATTTATAATAAATATGGAGTGAATTATGAATAAACGAAAAAAGGAAAAAATTATTATAATAATGTTTATTGATGTTGTAGCATTTATTGTTTTATCTGTTGTTTTAATTCAAAACATGAAACCAGATGTCAATACATCAGAATCTACAAATGAAGCTCGAAATGCTATTGAAGTGAAATCTAGCATTAAAACAATAGATGATTACATTAATGAATTTGGTGGAACAAAAACTAGCCAACCAAAGAAAGATATGTGTTATGTTACTAAAGATGGCGTAGAATATACTATCTACAGTGATGGGGAAATAGTTGAAGGAAACATTGAGATTTGGGATGGCGGAGTCAGTGAACCTGCAGCAGATGAGGTTGGAAATTATAATATATATTCACCAAAGGAATTAAAGTGGATTGCAGATCAAGTTATATCAGGTGAGAAAGATTTTAATGGAGTAACAATTACATTAAGAAAGACAATAGATTTAGGTGCACGTCAAAATGAAGATGGCACATGGGATGGACCAGTATGGAATCCTATCGTCGGATTTATTGAAAATGAAGCTAATACACAAGAGGTGTTAGATGAAGAACCAATAGATGTTGAAAACACAAATGTTATTGATGAGAATCTAAAAAGTTTTGCAGGAGTTTTTCAAGCTGAGAATGCATCAATTCGTGGAATGAGAGTAGAGTCAGATAAAAACTATCAAGGATTGTTTGGTTTTTCGAGGGGAGTCATTCAAAACATCATTATAAAGGATAGTTACATAAAAGGAACTAGTAGTGTTGGGGCAATTGTTGGATTAAACGCAGGAAAAGTTCTTAACTCTAAAGTTATTAATACTCAAATAATAGGAAACGATAAAGTAGGTGGAGCAATTGGAACATTATCAACAGGTGCGTTTATAGAGAATGTAGATGTAGATGAGAGAACTATTCTAAAATCAGTAGATAAATATATTGGTGGCATTTGTGGGTATGCAAACAATAATAGTGCTATAAGCCAATGTAAATTTAGCGGAGTTATTGACGGAAAAGATTATGTAGGTGGAATATCTGGAATAGCTTTTTTTGGCATTCAAATGAGGAATTGCACTGTTAAAGGTGCTAGTATAACTGGAAACAATATTATAGGAGGTATTGTTGGATATAACAAGGCTCAAATTGAAACCTGCTATATTGAGAAAAATGAGGATATAACGACGGAGATAAAAGGTATAAGCAATATTGGAGGTATAACTGGCGTTAATTATACAATGGGAAATATTGAAAATGTAATATCAACTGCGAACATAGAAGCAACAGGAGATAATGTCGGAGGTATTACTGGAATTAACAATGCTTCGATAACTAATGCTTTAAATCAAGGAAATATAACTGTTAAAAATGATACTGCTCTTAAAGTTGGGGGAGTCGCTGGGGAAAATGCATCAGAAAGCTTCATATATACATCATATTCAGAAGGTGTAATAACAAACAAAAAACATGCTGGAGGCATATATGGAGCAAATTTTGGACAGATTGATAATTGCTATTATTTGGAAAAAACAGTAAAAACTGACAGTGTTGAGGATACAGAATTTGAAAAGCCACAATCTGAATTTAATGAATTAAAAAATAAAAAAGAATAAAATATGCAAAAATACTTGATTTTTAAATAAAAATGATGCTATAATAGTAGTGTCTTATATTAATTAGCAGAAGAGTGGGAGCCAATCCCACTCTTTACTAATGTATGTGAGGTTTAAAAAGAAATAGGAGGAAATATTTTGGCAAATAATATTGAATCAAAAGTTACATCCTTGCTTGAACCAATTATTAATAAAATTGGATATGAAGTGTATGATGTAATTTATGAAAAAGAAGCTAAAGATTATTATCTAAGAATCTTCATTGATAAACCTGAAGGTATCGATATTAATGATTGTGAAAAAGTAAATGATGCGATTAATGAGCCATTAGATGAAGCAGATTATATTAAAGAACAGTATTTTCTCGAAGTTTCATCGCCAGGTGTAGAAAGGACACTTCGAAAAGAAAAGCATTTTCAAAGTCAACTTGGTAAGAAAATATTTATAAAACTTTTTAAACCAGAAAACAAAAAGAAAGAACTTATTGGTATTCTTGAAGAATACAACGAAAACAGCAATTTGGTTTTAAGTGTTGAAGACACAAATTATATTATTGATTTAAAAAATATAGCTCTAGCAAGAACTGTATTTGATTGGTAGGAGGAAATTAAAATGAAAAACATTGATTTGAAGGAATTCATTTCAGCAATGGACGCATTAGAAGAAGAGAAGGGAATTAGCAAGGATTATATTATTGAAGCACTTGAGGAAGCTCTTGTTAAAGCATATAAGCAAAACTATGATGTTGATGAAAGTATTGATAATGTTAAAGTTACAATTGATAAAAAAACAGGTGAAATGCACTTATATTCTGAAAGAGAAGTAGTTGAAGATTTAGCTATTCCTGAAATTGAAATCTCACTTGCTGATGCAAAAAAAATCAACAAAAAATACAAAGTTGGTGACAAAGTTGATGTTGAGGTTATTCCTAGAGACTTTGGAAGAATTGCAGCTCAAAAAGCTAAACAAGTTGTAGTTCAAAAAATTAGAGAAGCTGAAAAGAATATGGTCTTCAATGAGTTTAATGATAAAAGAGGAGAAATTGTTACAGGTCTTATTCAAAAAGTTGATGATCAGATGATAGTAATGGATCTTGGAAAACTTGAAGGTGTTATGCCTAAGAAAGAGCAAATACCTGGAGAAGTATATAAAGTTAATGACAAAATTAAAGGCTATGTTTTTGATGTAAAAAAAGGATTGAAAGGTACTCCAGTTGTTACTGTATCAAGAGCACATTATGACTTTGTCAGAAAACTATTTGAATTTGAAATACCTGAAATTTATGAAGGCCTAATAGAGATAAAGAGTGTTTCAAGAGATCCTGGATCAAGAAGTAAAGTTGCTGTTTATTCTAGAGATGAGAATATTGACCCTGTTGGTTCATGCGTTGGACAAAAAGGTGTCAGAATCCAAAATATTATAAATGAACTTAACGGAGAAAAAATAGATGTTATTGAGTGGAATGAAGATCCAGCTATATATATTGCTGCAGCGCTTCTTCCAGCACAAGTAATGGCTGTTGATGTACATGAAGATGAAAAATTTGCACAAGTTATTGTTCCAGACGATCAATTATCACTTGCAATTGGTAAATCAGGACAAAATGCTCGTCTAGCTGCTAGACTTACTAATTGGAAAATAGATATTAAATCAGAAACACAAATCAGAGAGATACTTTTAAGTCAAATGAATGAAGAAGTTGAAAATGAAAACGAAAACATAGAAACAGAAGAAGATACTGATGAAGATATTACGACTCCAGTTGAAGAACAAGTTACGGAAGAAGTTGCAATAGAAGAAAATGTTGAAGAAAAAGCTGAAGAAGTCGAAAAGGTTGAAGAAGTAAAGCCAAAAAGAAGAGGAAAACCTAAAAAAACTGAAACTGAAGAATAGAGGGATTAGTTATGAATAAGAAGGTTCCTGAAAGAACATGTATGGGTTGCAATATGCAAAAACCTAAAAAAGAACTTATTAGAATTGTTAAATCTAAAGAAAACGTTATTGAAGTGGATTTAACAGGAAAAAAGAATGGCAGAGGCGCCTATATCTGTAATAGTGAAGAGTGCCTTAACAAATTAATAAAATCAAAAAGACTGGAAAGAGTTTTTGAGATGAATATTTCACAAGAAATATATGAAGAGATAAGAAATAGTATTAAATAGATAAGTATTTAATTTAAAGGAGTTTCAATAATTTATATGGAAAAAAAGAAAAATAATAATGATGAGCCAGTAATTATTAGGAGAGCTGTAATCATTAACAATGACGACGAAAAGAAAGAACCAGAAAAAAATAAGAAAAAGGAAGTAGGATTTATAGAGAAAAAACGAAATAAAGACTACAATATCGTGTATCGTGATAAACCTACAAAACCACTTACTGTTAGTGAGTTATTAGGTATTGCTAAAAAGAAAAAAGAACCTGAGAAGGTTGAAGAAAAAGAAGAGAAAAAGGAAGAGATTCCTGAAATTGAAAAGAAGGAAGAAAGGGTTTCTGAAGTTAAAACTGAAACCTCTACTAGTGATGTTCAAAAACCAACTGCAAGTTATGAAAATAAAGAAAATCAAAAACCATATACAAGACAAAACAATAGTAGAGATAATAGAAATAATAACAACAATAATAATTTCAAAAAACCATTTAATCGTGAAAATAAAACTGGTTCAAATAGATTTGATGGAAATCAAAGACGTCCTAACCAAGGAATAGATAAAAAGCCTCAAGCTCCTATAGATGTAGATATTCCAATGGAAAAAGATAATGTTATCAGAGATTTTGGTAATAAAGCAAAGGACAAAGCTAAAGCTACTCGTCAAGAAGAAAAAACAAATAATGCTAATAAGAAAACAAATAGAAGAAACTCTGGTCGTGAAATCGACTCTGATAAATTAAATGATTTAAAAAGACAAAACAAACTTTCTAATATGTTTGAAAAAGGAGATATGCTTGATTATTATGATCTTAGCACTGAAAGAGGAAGACGTGGCAAGAAAAAGAATAACAAGCAAGAAAATAGAAATAAGCAAAAAATCTTTAAACTTACTGAAATTACAATACCAGAAAATATTAGTGTTAAAGATTTAGCTGCAGAAATGAAAATAACTAGTACAGACGTTATCAAAAAACTTTTAAATCTTGGAATTATGGCTACAATTAATAATCAACTAGATTTTGATACTGCATTTTTAGTTGCTCAAGAATATGGAATAAATGCAACAAAGAAAAATGTTGTCACTGATGAAGATATATTAATTGACGAGACAGAGGATAAGGAAGAAGAATTAAAGCCAAGACCTCCAGTTATTGTTGTTATGGGACATGTTGATCATGGTAAAACATCACTTCTTGATGCAATTAGAAGTACTAATGTAATTGAAGGTGAGTCAGGAGGTATTACACAGCATATTGGTGCATACCAAGTAAAAATTAATGATAGAGATATTACATTCCTAGATACTCCAGGTCATGAAGCTTTTACTTCAATGCGTGCTAGAGGTGCCATGATTACAGATATTGCAATTCTTGTTGTTGCTGCAAATGATGGTGTTATGCCACAAACAATTGAAGCTATAAATCATGCTAAAGCAGCTAATATTCCTATTATTGTTGCTGTTAATAAAATGGATTTACCAGATGCTAATATAGACAAAGTTAAGCAAGAACTTATGAAATATGAACTTGTTCCTGAAGAATGGGGTGGAGACACAATATTTGTTCCAATTTCTGCAAAGAAAAAACAAGGTATTGATGAACTTCTTGAGATGGTATTACTAGAAGCTGATGTCCTTGAATTAAAAGCAAATCCTACAAAACAGGCAAAAGGTACAGTTATTGAAGCTAGACTTGATAAAACAAAAGGTCCAGTTGCAACAATGCTTGTACAAAGAGGTAGATTAGATGTAGGTGACACTATAATAGTTGGTTCAACAATTGGTAGAATTAGAACTATGGTTAACGATAAAGGTAAGAAAATAAAATCTGCAGGTCCTTCTATGCCAGTATCTATTACAGGTCTTACTGAAGTACCAGAATCTGGCGATACTTTCTATGAAGTTAAAGATGAAAAAACAGCTAAACACTTAATAGAAAGAAGAAAAGCTGAAAAACATGAAAAAGCAATTAGTGTAAACACTATAGTTACACTTGATGATTTATTTAATAAAATTGAAAGTGAAAACTTAAAACAACTTAACCTTATTGTTAAAGCAGATGTTCAGGGTTCAGTTGAAGCTTTGAAACAATCATTAGAGAAACTTTCTAATAGTGAAGTTAGAGTCAAAGTAATACACTCAAACGTTGGTGGTGTTACAGAATCTGATGTTACACTTGCTAAGGTTTCAAGTGCAATAATCATAGCATTTAATGTAAGACCTGAAGTTATTGCTAAAACTATTGCAGAAAAAGATGGCGTTCAAATCAAACAGTATTCTGTAATATATGATGCTATTAATGATGTCGAAGCAGCTATGAAAGGTATGCTTGATCCAGTATTTGAAGAAAAAGTTATTGGTACTGCAGAAATTAGACAAACATTCAAAATTTCTAATGTCGGTACAATTGCTGGTTCTTATGTCCTTACTGGTAAAATTTCAAGAAATGCTGGAATAAGAGTCATAAGAGATAATATTGTTATCCATGATGGCAAGTTGATTTCGTTAAAGAGATTTAAAGATGACGTCAAAGAAGTTGATAAAGGATATGAATGTGGTCTTCAAATTGCAGACTTTAACGACCTAAAAGAAGGAGATCAACTTGAAGTATATGTTATGGAAGAAGTAAAAAAATAATTCATTGAGGATATTATTATGAAGAAAAATACAAATAGAATGAATAAAGTTGACGAAGAATTAAAAAAAGAAATAAGTAGTATTATTTCTTTAGAATTAAAAAATCCACATCTTACAGGTCTAATCAGTGTTAGCAAAGTTAAAACTTCACCAGACCTTAAGTATGCGAGGGTCTATGTTACAATGATTAACGAAAAAGATAAAAAAGAAAATCTTAGAGTTTTAAAACAATCAAGTGGTTTTATTAGAAGTCTTATTGCCAAAAGAATAAATATGAGATATACACCCGAACTTGTTTTTGAATTTGATGATTCAATTGAATACGGTGCAAGAATAGATGAAATAATCAATAAGATTTCTAAGGAACTTAATGATAATAAAAATAATGACTAGTATCTAATGATAAAGTGAAAAGGAGAGTTTATGACTTTAGACGATATAAAGAGAAGAATTGATGATTCTGAAAATGTAGTAGTATTAGCACATGAAATGCCTGATGGTGACGCGATTGGTAGTGCATTAGCTATGTGCTTATTGATTAGAGAACTTGGGAAAAATGCTGTAGTGTTAATGAAAAATATACCTTCACAATTTGATTTTTTGCCTGGAATGGAATATGTATATGATAGCTATGATGAAAGCCAAGTATTTGATCTTGCAATTGTTTTAGATTGCCCTAATATTAATAGAGTAAGCAAGGAGTTTATTCCATTTTTTGAAGGTGCAAGATATAAAGTACAATTTGACCATCACGATAAGAATTCAATGTTTGCAGATTATAATATAGTTAATCATATTTCTCCAGCTGCATGCCAAATTTTGGTTTCAAGCATTGAATATATGGGCTATGAAATATCGAAAGATGTTGCTACATGTTTACTTACTGGAATAATTACTGATACAAATGGTTTCAAATCAGAAAATGTCACAATAGAGACATTTGACTTTGTATCTTCTACATTAGAAATGGGAATTAATCTTTCTTCAATATATAAAGATTCCTTATTACGTTTATCAATGGGGAAATTCGAAGTTCAAAAGCTAGCAATGAATAGAATGGAATTTTTTGCTGATGGAAAGATATCATTTACATACATTAACATGGACGATGTTAGAAGATTAGATCTTAAACCTGGTGACAGGGATGGAATTGTAGAAATTGGAAGAAATATCGAAGGCGTTGAAGTTTCTATATTTCTATATGAATTACCTAATGGATATAAAGTATCTTTGAGGTCTAATGACTACGTAAATGTTGCTGATATCTGTATGTTATATGGTGGAGGTGGACATATTAAAGCAGCAGCTTCGCCTATGCATATGGAATTCGAAGAAGCCAAAAAGATTATATTAAATGAAGTAGAAAAAAGATTAAAATAGATTTGATTTATTGAGCCAGCCTTTTTTGATGGTAAACTGTCAAAAATGGCTGGTCTTATTATACGAATTAGTTTCTTGGATATAAATAGGTTTGATATATTGAACATTTGTCTAATTTATGATACAATTGTTGACATAATTTAATATATGTTTCACAAGTTAGTTTTTAGGAGGTCATTAAATGAAATCAAAAGATTTAGCGGCATCTTCATTTCCGAATGGCATTTGGTTTCGGTCATCTAAAATTGTTGGCTTGATTGTGGAGGAATACTATGAAAATGGTGAAATAAAAGAAAAAGTATATCATAATGAATACCAGGGAAAGTTTGAACTTTCTGATCGAATATCGAATAAAGCAAAAATATTCGTTTTTGTACTTAGTTCTTTACTTATTATTTTATTTGGAGTTATGATATTTCGGTATTTAAGATCTACTGAATATTCGATTGCAGTGATGATTTATCTTGGACTATGGATGGCGTTTGCTGCATACTATTTTGCAAGTCTAATTACAGCAATTATCTTCTATTTCGGAACTTCTGAAGGTAGGAGTATAAGGCGATTTCATGGTGCTGAGCACAAAGCTGTTGAAGCGCGTAGGAAAATTATTGGATATCCTACATATCAACAGATTGAAATGACTTCAGTGTATAGTCCTTATTGCTCTTCTAGAAAGCTTGTTTATACAGTTATGATTTATGTTGCTAAAATTATTACAATCATTAAACTTGGAGATACTATCAAATTTTGGCAGTTAATACTTGTTGTAATTTTGGTAGATTTTATTATGGGTATTATTATTTCTACAACCAAAATTGATATGATTTTTCAATGGATATTTGTAGGAAATCCAACTAAGCACGAACTTGAACTGGCATATAAAGGTATGGAAGGACTTAAAGCTGCCGAAGAAAAGTTTTTTGAAGAGCATGGAAACTATGATAAAAGCTTCAGCTTTCTTTTTGAAAATCTTTTCAGTAAACTTTAATTCAGCTAACGGCTAATGAGTGAGCAAGGCACATATATACTAATGTGTGTAATAGACCCACCCATTTTTGACTAATTCATGTCAAAAGGGGGTGGGTCTTTTATTCATTGACTACTGATAGATTTTATGATAAAATAGTTTACATAAAACATAGAACTTTTCAGTTAGTTATTAGGAGGTTATTATATGAACTTAAATAAGTTTGAAGGTTCTTCATTTCCAAATGGTATTTGGTTTCGGTCAAGGAGATTCAATTCTCTAGTGCTGGAGGAGAGTATTGAAAATGGAGAGATAAAGGAGAGAGTATACTATAATGGTGAAACAAGAAAGTTCAATGCTTTGGAGTATTACTCTAAAACCAATGTTGCAATTATTGTTGCATTTACAATTTTGATCCACATAGTATTTGCTGTTATGATATTTCGGTATTTACGTACTGCAGAGTATTATGGGCTTGTGTTTTTTTTCCTTGGCTTAGAGATGCTGCTTACGGCACATTTTATTTCGACTTGGATTACGCAAATAATAGTTTTTAACTTTTTTCCAGAGGGAAGAAGTTTAAAGAAATTCCATGGAGCAGAGCATAAAGTATTAAATGCATATAAGTGCTTTAATAGATTCCCTACATATGATCTGATCAAATCTGTCTCTCACTATAGTGAAAATTGTGCCTCTAGAATTACTCCAATTTCAAGCATTGTTTCCATTGCTAAAGTATTTATTATTTTAAAATTTGGAAATAGTTTACACTTTGTGATATTAGTATTTGCAGTAATTTTAGCAGGTTATGTACTATCTCTTTTACTATTAAATTCAAAAGTAGATATGATATTTCAATGCATTTATGTTAGTAAACCAACTGAACGTGAAGTTGAAGTTGCGTATACTGGATACAAAAATCTTAAGAATGCTGAAGACGTATATTATGAAGATTGCTATGGCTAAATTCTTCAATAACTCTATAATATAATATGGATTCTATTGATGACTAACAAAAGGACAAGGTAAATGTATAATAACATATGCCTTGTCCTTTTGGCGATTCAGTGAGGTTGAAGGTTTGAGACGTTCATTATCTGTCTTGATTTTTTAAAAAAAAAGTTGTATAATAATTATGTTAACTGATGTTCGAAATTGAAGGAGGTACTATGTCAAAAGAAGTAATTCTAAAGACGCATACATCTGGAAACTTCTATTATCCCGTGCATATCATATTTAATAATTTAGGTGATGGGGATATAACAGATCTTTTTCGGGTTGCAAAAGAAAAATGGGGATATGGAATAAAGAATATTTCAACATTATCTAAAGAAATCAAAGGTGTGTTGAAAGAGTCTGGGGCTACTGACGTGAGTATACTAAGAAGTGTGAATGACTATGACTTAACTGTATCTAAAAGAGTCAAAAAGTTTCCGCATGGCCCGTGTACTTTTGATGGGCATGTTATTAATGCTGTATCAGACCGAATCAGGTGTTATAATGTGAGTTTTAAACTCTAAATGGAGCTCGGGGGCGTTCGTTAAAAGTTTCAAAAATGAAACTTTTGACGGACGTCCCCAAGTTCCATTTTATTATTGTAATAATTTTGTGTTTATGGTATAACAATAGTGATAATTTACAAATGAGGGGTTTTTATGAAAATAAATAGATATATTGGTATCATTACATTTATGGTTATCGTACTTACAACAGTTTTAGCAAATTTTGACGTTGTATACGCAGCTACACCTGCTGAGAATTTTCATGATATAGAAGCACTTGTACTTCCAGAAAAAGATATTAATCTACAATTGAATAATTTAACAAGGGGATGTAAAGTATATTTGTTATTCCCAACAGAATTATTGAAATATAATATGGAAAAATTTATAAGCAATAATATAGAAAATGATTTTGACACCGAAAAAGAAATTGCTGAGAAACTTCAAAATTTGTTAGATAAAGAAGATTTTATAGGATATATTGATTTTTTTTCAAATGAACCATATAAAGTTGAAGATAATGAAATTGAGTTTAGACAGTACTGTGTTGCGATTGGAAAAAATGAGGTTGTCGATTACTATGATTATGAGGGTGCAAAATATGTTAGATTTCGTATAAACCTTAATAATGAAAATAAGTATAGAGTAATATTAAAAGACTATTTTTTGAACGTTGATTGTTCATCAATTAAGTTTATGATTGATGAATTTAGTGATATTAAAATCATAAAAGTATCAGATTATCCGCTAACACATAGTCAGTTAGTTTCACATATAGATGAATATAACATATCTATGGATTACGTTTCAAAAGAAGATTATGATGCTATAGAAAGGTCAATTAAGCTTGCTTATTTTGTACTAATATTAATAGCATTTATAATACTATTTGTATTAATATTGTTTAAGATATCAAGAATACAAAAACGTAAGCAGGAGAGAAAAGAAGCATTGTTTTATAAACATGACGATGTCGAAAAGAAAAGTAAAAAAGAAAAGAAGTCAAAAAAGAAAAAATAAGGAGTATAAATGGGCAAAAAGAGCATAACACGAAATTACATATATAACATGGTTTATCAAGTATTAATACTAGTTTTACCATTAATTACTACGCCGTATTTATCGCGTGTTTTAGGAGCAGAGGGCATAGGAATTTATAGTTATACTTATGCTATAGTAACATACTTTATTCTCTTTGGATCTTTAGGCGTTGCCTTATATGGGCAAAGGGAGATAGCATACGCACAAGATAACGTAGAAGCTAGAGCCAAAACATTTTTTGAAATATTAATATTTAGGTTTATTACCATTTTCACCTCAATTATTATATACTTTTTTTTATTTATGAATGGTGAAAAATATCAAATGTATTATAGGATTCTATTACTTGAACTAGTTGCTGCAGCATTTGATATTAGTTGGTTTTTTCAAGGGATAGAAGAGTTCAAAAGAACTGTTACAAGGAATGTATTAGTTAGAGTATGTAGTGTTACACTAGTTTTTATCTTCGTTAAAACAAGAGAGGATTTGGCTAAATTTACTTTAATATACTCGCTAGCAGATTTGGTTGGAAACCTTTCTTTATGGTTTTATTTGCCAAAGTATTTAAAAGGTATAAATGTTAAAAATATTAATGTTGCACAGCACATACCTCAAATTGTCTTACTTTTTATTCCGCAAATCGCAAATCAAATATACAAGATTTTAGATACTACAATGATAGGAAAAATTGTAGATGATAAAACAGAAACTGGTTTCTATGAGCAGGGTCAAAAAGTAATTAGACTTTTACTTACAATAGTTACATCTCTTGGAATTGTTATGATTCCAAGAATGGCAAATACTTTTGCAAGTGGAGATAAGAAAAAGATAAATGAATATTTAAAGATGTCATTTAAATTTGTTTTCTTTTTGTCGTTTCCATTAATGTTTGGTATTTCAGTTATTGCTAGTAATTTTGTACCTGTATTTTTTGGTTTAGGATATGATAAAGTAGTAGTTCTTATAAGAATTATTTGCCCAATTGTTCTTTTGATGGGAATTGGTAACGTTGTTGGAACTCAATATCTATTACCTACAAAAAGACAAAAAGAATACACAATATCAGTTACAATAGGCCTAGTTGTTAATTTCTTTTTGAATTATTTTTTAATTATAAAATATAAATCGATAGGTGCTTCTATCGCAACTGTATTATCAGAACTAGTTGTAATTTTAATTCAATTAAGACTTATTAAAGATGATTTTAATGTAGGCTCTTTGTTTGACTTATCACATAAATATGTTGCAGCTAGTATAATTATGTTCATAGCATGTCTGATTTCAAAGGTTATGTTGAACATGAATGCATTTTCTAGAGGTATTTGGGATTTAGCCATAAAATTAGATATAGAGTATGAGTTTATTTTTAATATTTGTTCAATTGTAGTACAGGTTTTAGTAGGAATGATAACTTACATTACTACACTAATTATTTTAAAAGACGATAGTATTATTAAACTAATTGACAAAATTAAAACGGTCTTACATCTTAAGAAAGACGTGACATTGCAATAATTGGTGTATTACAAATAGTCAAAAAGTATGGACAAATTCAGATTTTTTTTATAGAATAAAAACGTTGACATCGAGTACATTGGCTTATGCAAATGATGAATTAGAAGGGGAATTATATGAGAGATTTTAACGCATTTGATGATGAAGAAACAAAAACAATAGAGACAGTGAGACCAACCCAATCTATTATGGAAGAAGAAATAGTAGTTAATGTTGAGCATCAACATAAACCTAAAAAAAGAAAAAATAGACTTGAGGGTAAAAGAAAAAATTCAAAAGGAGATATAGCATATAAATTTTTTAGATTTAACTTTTGCCTTGGCTCAATAGGTCTTATTGTTTTAGTATTTTTACTTTATGGACCTTTTATTGGATTTAGAGAGTGGTTAGTCACTACAGCTATGACAACAATGACTCATCAGTATTTAGCTACGTGGTTTTATGATGATGACACTATTCAATATATTCTAAATAAGAATAAGGTTGAAGAAATTGTTGAAGATACTGATTTGGATGCTATAGATTTTGCTAGTAAAACAACTACATACGAAAATGAATATGAACGTCAAATCCTTGAGAGAGATGAGAATAATAACGATTATAAAATTATAGAAATAAATGAGAAAAATTACTTTGGGTATTTGGTTGCAGTATATGACGCATCTAGAATAAAAACAGTAGTTACAGATAATTTAGGAAAATCTGGACAATACCTTACTAAGATGGCAAAAAATAGTGACGCTCTTATAGCTATAAATGGTGGCGGATTTGATGATCCTAACTTTAATAGTACAGGTGGATCTCCGCTTGGTATAACTGTATGTGACAGTGATTTTGTTACTACAAAAAGTTATAATGGCGCTGGAGGATTGATTGGATTCAATAAGGATAATGTCTTAGTGTTGGAAAAAATGTCAGTTTCTCAAGCTAAACAAAAAGGTATAAGAGATGCTGTTACATTTGGACCATTCCTTATTGTTAATGGTAAAGCATCTAAAATCGTTGGTAATGGTGGATGGGGTGATGCACCTCGTACAGTAATAGCCCAAAGAAAAGATGGTATTGTTCTATTCTTAGTATTGGATGGACGTAGAGCAGGTAAGCTTGGTGCAGATATGGATGATTTAATTGAAGTAATGCAAAGATATGGAGCATATAACGCTGCAAATCTTGATGGAGGTACGTCAAGTGTACTAGTTGTAAACGATACAATAGTTAATGATCCAATAGATAGTACAGGCGCACATAAGACTAGACCTATAGCTACTGGATTTATTGTTACAAAAGATGATAGTGATGATAGCGATCATAGTTTAGTAGCTGAGAAATTGGGAGAATAGAAATAGGATGCCAGATTTTGAAGTTTTTAAGGGAAACACAAGAGAGTTTCTTAAAAAATTTAAGACTACAAACATATTTATAGATTTACTTATTATTGTTCTTGTTGTTGCATTGATTTGTGTTTTGGCAATATTTAAGTTTTATTCAAATATTGAAAATTCTAATAAAATACAGTATGGAGTATTTATTAAAGGAATTGATGTATCAGGACTTACTAGACAGCAAGCCATAGAGAAAGTTAGCAAGAATTTAGAAGACACACTTAATGACCATTTAGAATTATCATATAAGAACAATGTATATTATTTAGAAATTGAGCAAATAGAAGCTAGATTTGATGTGGAAGCATCTGTTGATTTGGCAATTAAAATTGCTAAAACAGGTACATTCAAATCGAATATTAGTGAGTACATTAATGTAGCACTTGGAAATATAAACATTGATCCTATACTTACTTATAATGAAGATGAATTAATTAGATATATTTCAAATATTGAAATGTATTTGCCAGATCAATTACAACAAGCAGATTATTATGTTGAAGATGGAAATCTTATAGTTATAAATGGAGTTAATGGAGCTGGCATTGAATATGACCAACTTAAAGAATTAGTTTTAAAAAGTATTCAGGATATTAGCTTTAAAAATAAAATTATTGATATTCCAACATATGTGCAATATCCTGAGCCAATAGATATTGATTCAATACATGAAGATTTATATACTGAAATGCAAAATGCATATTTTACAACTGAGCCATATGCTGTATTTCCAGATGTGACTGGAGTTGATTTTGATACAAATGAATTAAGAGAAATGATTGAAGAAAATGGGAAAGCCGAGAAGTACGAAATTGCTTTGGATTATACTTATCCAAGAGTTACAATTGACGATTTAGGAAGAGAAGCTTTTCCTGATTTGCTTGCGTCTTTTTCTACTAAATACGTTCAAAGCAATACTAACAGAACTACAAACTTAAGATTGGCAGCAAATAAAATTGATGGAAAGGTTGTCATGCCTGGTGATATTTTTTCATATAATAGAGTAGTTGGTAAAAGAACCACCTCTGCCGGTTACAAAAATGCAGCAATTTATCAAGATGGGGATGTTGTCGATGGTTTAGGTGGTGGTATATGCCAAATTTCTACAACACTATATAATGCTTGCATTGCTGCTGATATGGAAATAGAAATGAGAAGAAATCATATGTTTGTTCCTTCATATGCAGATGCAGGAAAAGATGCAACTGTTGTTTGGGGTTCTCAAGATTTCCAGTTTAAAAATAGAAGAAATTATCCAATTAAGATAGAAACCTCAGTATCAGATGGTATTGCTAATGTTAAGATATATGGATTGCATACAGATGATGATTACGACAGAATATATATAACAACAGAAACCATAAAGAATTCTGGAAACAGCTTGGTAGTTGATTCATACAGAGTTTTTGAAAAAGATGGTAGAGTAGTTAAAAAAACAAAACTTTATAGAGACACTTATAAAAAACACTAAAAATGTGAGAAGAGTATGAGAATTAGAAGAAAAAAATGGGCTCAAAAAGAGCTTGAAGAATCAGAGTTTTATATAGATGAACCATCGTTGAATAAAGGCAGATGGAGGCAGATGTTTTCAAATCCAAATTTAGACCTTCATGTTGAATTAGGATGTGGAAAAGGAAGTTTTATATCAAATTTAGCAAGTCAAAATCAAGATTATAATTATATTGCAGTAGATATGATTGAAGCGATGCTTGGCCTATCAAAGAGAAATATAGAAAAGGCATATAATTATGAAAAGCCTAAAAACTTATTTTTGATAAGAGCAAATGTCGAACAAATATGTGATGTATTTGATACATGTGATAATATCAGCAGAATCTATATTAATTTCTGCAATCCTTGGCCTAAGAAAAAACATAATAAAAAAAGACTTACTCATCCTAGGCAACTAGAATCGTATAAAAGCTTTTTAGTTAATAAAGGAGAGATATATTTTAAAACAGATTCAGATGAACTTTTTGAAGCAAGTAAAGAATATCTGAAAGAATGTTCATTTAGTATTATTTCAGAAACATATGACTTGCATAATGATGATATATTTGGTAATAATATTGAAACAGAACATGAAAAAATGTTTTCTGAGGAAGGGATTAGAATAAAAGCTTTAATAGCTGTATATAACAAGGATAATTAAACCTAATATAATTTTAAGATTATTTTAAGGTTACGATTATATATAATAAAATGCTAGAATAATTAGAAGGGGGAATAGACGTTGATAGAAGTTAGGAACGTTACAAAAAAATATGGCAAATTTTATGCTGTTAGAAACATTAGCTTTGAAGTAGCTGATGGAGAAATTGTTGGATTTCTAGGTAAAAATGGTGCTGGTAAGTCTACAACAATGAATATGATTACAGGCTTTATAGAGCCAACATCTGGCTCAATACTTGTAAATGGGTTTAATATTGATACTAAACCAAATAAAGTAAAAAAACAAATAGGTTATATGCCAGAAGGAACTCCACTATATTATGAACTTACTGTAAAAGAGTTTATTAACTATATGGCACAACTTAGAGGTGTACCTAGAAAAGAGAGAAAAGAAGCTGTAAAAAAAGCTATTGAGGTTACAGGATTACAAACTGTACAAAACAACCTTACTAAATTTTTATCTAGGGGATATAAGCAAAGAGTTAGCTTTGCAGGAGCAATAGTTGGCGAGCCTGATATTCTTATTTTAGATGAGCCTACAGTTGGTCTTGACCCTAAACAAGTGGTTGAAATAAGAGAATTAATTAAGACTTTTGGAAAAACACATACTATTTTCATAAGTTCACATATTTTATCTGAAATAGGACAAATTTGCGACAAAGTCATAATTATAGATAACGGAGAAATAATTGCGGTTGATACTCCAGAAAATCTTGAAAAAGAAACAAGAGAAACTTATACATATAGCATTACAGTTGATGATGCAGAAAATAAATTACCAAGTATCAAGGATGCAATTCCAGAGATTAATGAAGTTATTTCTGATTCAGTTAATGAAGATGGAAGTAAAAAGTATACAATTACAACCAAATCAAATGAAGATATTAGAAGAAATATATCAAGTGAGATTTCAAAACTTGGAATTATTATGCTTGAGATAAAAACAGTTGATACTTCTCTTGAAGATGCTTTCATTAAATTAGTAGAAAACAGAAAAGAATACAGCATGAGAGAAATGAGAAAAATGCAGTATGATAAAGAAATCGAAGAATTAAGGGAAGAAGAAAGAAAAAATAAAGAAGAAAAAGCTCTAAAGAAAGAGGCTAAAAAAGAAGCTAAAGCTAGAAAGCAAGCTGAAAAAGAAGCTAAGAAAGAGAGCAAATCTAAAGAAGGAGGGGAAGAGTAATGTTTGCCATAATAAAAAAAGAATTAAAAAGTTATTTCTTAACACCTGTTGGTTATATTTTTATGGGGTTATTTTTATTAATACTAAGTGTATTTTTTTACACTACAATTTTTACATATCAGTCTCCAAATTTTGAATTTTTGTTTTACAATGGAGCTACAATACTAACATTCTTAACACCTATTCTTACAATGAGAATGTTTTCTGAAGAAAGAAAAAATGGTACAGAACAATTATTGCTTACATCTCCAAGAGGAATTACTTCAATTGTTCTTGGTAAATTTTTAGCTGGTGTGCTTATGCTTGTAATTACAGAATTGTTTACTCTTGTGTATTTTGCTATTTTAAAGTATTTTACAAGTCCATCACCTGTACTTGCTGCTACGACACTTTTTGGATTTCTACTTCTAGGAATTGCATATGTTTCTTTTGGAATGTTTGTTTCAAGCCTTACAGAAAGCCAAGTTATTTCTGCTGTTGTTACAATTGGTGCTTTACTTGTAATTTGGTTTTTCCCAACAAAAGACCATATATTGTCATTAGTTGATAAATTTCAAATGTTCCCTGAAGGATTAATTCAATTATCAGATATAGTTACATATGCTTCTTTTACCTTAATGTTTATTTTATTGACAATTATTACTTTACAAAGAAGAAAAAGTGTAAAATAGAAAGGAGAAGAAGATGGAAAATAAAGATGAAGAAATAGAAAAAAAAGAAGAAGTTGTTCAAGATATGAGTAACGATAATGTTGAAACAAATACAGAAAATACTAATCAAGAACAAGTTGATCCTGGTACAGATATGATAAAAGTCGAAACAGAGTCTAAAGAAGAAAATGATAAAATAAAAAAAGCTAAACTAGGAGAAAGACTTTCATTAGCATTCAGAAAAAGATGGATTGTAAGCGGTACAATTACTTTATTATTAGTACTTTGTATTATTGCCGCATATATATCTGTTAATCTTTGGGCTGTTGATACAGATTTGCCAAATTTTGATGTCACAGAAAGCCAAATATTCACACTATCAGATGAATCAAAAAAAGCTGTAAAAGATATAGATAAAGAAATAACAATTTATACGTATGGCTATGAAGAAGATTCTGCATTTGTTAAATTTGCAAAGCAATATACTGAAGCAAATCCTAATCTAAAATGGTCAATGCTTAATAATGATACAAATATGGCATTAATGAACGATATTGGTGATTCATATGATTCAACTTTAGTAGTTGTAATGTCTGGAGAAAAAAGAGTGATTATTACTCCTGAACAAGATTTTTCTACTATGGATTATGCTACTGGAAATACTGTAGATACTACTGAAGAAAAAATGACAAATACTATTCTTTCGCTTGCAGAAGAAAATCATCCCAATATTTATTTCTCAACAGGACATAATGAATTTGTTCCTGGAAAAGATGGAATGATTTATTATATGACATCTTCATTAGCAGATGAAGCATATAATGTAGGAACAATTAATTTACTAAATACAGATATACCAGATGATTGTAATATCCTTGCTATAGTCAGTCCATCACAAGATTTATCTGAAGCTGAAGCTAACAAAGTTATTGCTTATATTAATAAAGGTAAGAATTTATTTGTTTCTAAAGATATGACCAATAGTTTAAACGATAAATTTCCAAATTTACAAAAAGTATTAGATTTATATGGTGTTACAATTGAAAATAATGGTTTAGTTGTAGAAACATCTCCATCTAAAGCATATACAAGTCAAGAACAAAATGTTACTACACCGGTTGTATTCTATCCTGAATTATCTAGTACACATGAAATTACTGCTGACTTATATGCAGAACAAAGTAGAATTAGAGTAGTGATGCCTTTTACAGGCAGATTAAAGTTTGTAGATGATGCCACATTGACAAATTTAAACGTTTCTAAAGATGTCATTGTTAGTTCTTCTGATACATCTGGTTTTGCTACAGATTTTTCAAAAGATGCAGCACAAGCAATTGCATCTGCAGAAATGGGAGTTTGCGATATAGGTGCAACTCTTACAAAAACTATATCAACACCAAGTACAGAAGAAGGTGCTGAAGAGAAGACTGTTGAGTCTAAACTTGTTGTATTTGCCTCTTCAGCTTTCTTCAATGATGAAGCATCAGTTGTAAATACAAATTATCCAAATATTGTTATAGGAAATAATAGAGATTTAATACTAAATTCTTTTTCATATTTAGCTAATAAGGAGTATACAATGACAATTAGAAAGACATCTGCATCTTCGCAATTTGCATATGCTCCTACTGATAAGCAAACTAAAATAGTTTTAGCAATTATATTCATATTCCCTATATGTATAGTACTAATAGGTGCATTTATATTTGCATATAGAAGAATTAGAAAATAATAATTTCAAAGGAAAAGTAAATGATAGATAGAGAAGATAATCCATATTTTTTAAATGATTTTTTGGATTATACGGCAACGATTTTAAACAAATCACCTAATACTGTAAAAGAATACAATTATGACATTGCCCATTTTCTAAAGTACATTAAATTTAAGTTTGGGATGTCTGAGTTTGATGACGAAGGTCATGTAAAAGAAATAAAGATTAATGACATGACAATAGACACACTTAAGAAAGTTAAACTTCCAGACATCCATTCTTTTCTTGCGTATTTGAAAGCCGACTATAGAAGTAAGCCTGCAACACTTGCAAGAAAGGTAGCAAGCATAAGAGTATTTTTCAAATATATGTGCAATAAGATGAAGCTTATTCCTGATAATCCTGCTTTAGATTTAGAAACTCCAAAACCGGAAAAAAGACTTCCTAAATACCTAACATTAGAACAAAGCAAGAGCTTACTTGATACTGTTGCTGATCCAGCTAACAGTAAAGGGCATGGTAATCATAACAACATGGAAAGAAATTTTGCGATGATTACTCTTCTACTAAATTGCGGTATTCGTCTTAATGAACTAATAAATATTAATATAAGCGATATTGATTTTGAAAATAATAAGCTTACGGTTATTGGTAAAGGAGACAAAGAAAGAACTATATATTTAAACCAAGCATGTATATCTGCTATAAACCAATACCTTAAGGTTAGACCTAAAGAAGGTGTACATTTTAACTCAAAAGATGCTTTATTTTTAAGTGAGCAAAAGAGAAGAATAAGTAGAAGAACCGTGCAATACATTGTTAAAGAGGAAATCAAAGCGGCAGGTATTGAAAAAGCAAACACTTATTCAGTACATAAACTTCGTCATACAGCAGCTACTCTTATGTATAAATATGGAGATGTGGATATTCGTGCACTTCAAGAACTTCTAGGACATGAAAGTATTTCAACTACACAAATATACACTCATGTTGATAATGACCAAGTTAGGGATGCCGTGGAGAAAAATCCTTTAGCAAATTATTAAAAATGGAGACTAATATGAACGATGAAAAAATAATAATGCTTGGAACTGGTCATGGATTCACATTTGATTTATTCAATACCTGTTTCCTATTACAAAACAAAGATAAAAATTTTTTAGTTGATTGCGGTGGTGGAGCTGAAATTGTTAGAAGGATTGAACTAACAGGACTTAGTTTATATGATATTCACGATGTTTTTATATCACACTGTCATACGGACCATTTACTTGGCTTAATGTGGATATTTAAAAGACTTGGTACAATGTATTGCAGAAGAGGTTATACAGGTGAATTTAATATTTATTGTAATCAAGAAGTTGCTAATTCTATTAATAGTATGTATCCTTTAACATTAATTGATCCATATATTGAAGCAATAAAAGAACATGTAAAAATACATATTTTAAATGATAATGAAGTTGTTAACATCATAGGTTATGATATTAAGTTTTTTGATGTACACCCGAGAGGAAATATGCTATATGGATTTGAACTAACCTTAAATAATGGTAAAAGGTTGGTATTTTTAGGTGATGAAACTTGCAATCCAGATTTATATGAAAGAATAAAGAATTCTGACTATGTTATGCATGAAGCATTTTGCCTAGATTCTGAAGAACCGATATTTAAAGCATATGAAAAACATCATTCGACAGTTAAAAGCGTATGCCAAGAAATGAATGATTTAAATATAAAAAATCTAATTTTATACCACACTGAAGAATCGCATTTAGAAAATAAAAAAGAACTATATACTAACGAAGCAAAATTATATTTTGATAATAATGTTATTGTTCCAAATGACATGGAAGAAATCATTTTATAATTTTTGTTTGACATAATATTTTTAACGTGCTATAATAATTTACAATTTAAAGATAGAGGTTGCGATATTTAAGAGTAGAGCTATTTAAAGGCATAGGAGCTTATATAGCTTAAAAGGAAATATTGCCGAAGGGTATTTGAGTCCTAAGCAAATACTACTGGGCTATTGTAAAATATGCAATAGACTGTCACTTACAATAGTGGAGAGCTATCATAATATAAGCTTATAAATCATATTTTTTATGATGTAGTTTTATTGTGAGTGAGTATTTTTGGATATTCACTCTTTTTTTATTTTATAGGAAAGTGCTTCGCACTTCCATATAAAATAAAGCCTTCGGCAAATTTGGCGCACTGCGAACAAAGACGGGGACATTTGACGAAAAATATTATTATTCAGTATTGCGTAATG
>OCVV011347641.1_pt1 | contig 33778 bp, 44 predicted proteins | sample 1539721 | NCBI WGS metagenome assembly OCVV01 (sample SAMN02144230, study PRJEB22623) | gut metagenome | biome: sheep rumen | host: Ovis aries | place: New Zealand | reverse complement strand
TTCACCGGAATGCCCACAGACGAACAGATTCGATGTGTCAAGGAATGGTTGAAGTATGCCGTTGCAATGGCTGAAAAGGAACTTCAATCAGGAACAGGACAATTGAAACTTCGTCTTGTTTACCAACGATTCATTGAAACATTTCCGGCAATCGCAAAGGTTGTGTCGTTCGAAGTATTTTCCGAATGGGTTGACGATGCACTTGTGTGGTTGAATGACCAGCTTTCACAGAATAAGAACGTGAAGAATCTGATTGAAAGCGGAAATGAAGGTGAATCATGATACTGACGTTGTTTCTTGGTGTTTTGGGTGGTTTCATTCTTGGAATCATTATGGCAATACTTGGTGTTGCCGAATTAGAACGTTACATGAAAGAAATGCAAGATGAAGAAAGGGGTGTCGGAAATGGCAAGTGCAGCACAGGTGAAGAAGTTCATTGAAACCATTGCACCGATGATCGTTAAATGTGCAAAAGAACGTGGATACAAGATTGCATCCACCGTTATCGCACAGGCTTGTTGTGAAAGTGCATTCGGAACGTGTGCATTATCACCATATCACAATTACTTCGGTATGAAGTGCGGTTCAGCTTGGAAGGGTGCTTCGGTCAACATGAAGACCAAGGAAGAATACACACCAGGCACGTTGACATCCATCAAAGACAACTTCCGTGCATATTCTTCAATGGAAGAAGGTGTGAAGGGATATTTCGACTTCATATCGGCAAAAAGATATGCCAATTTGAAGACGGCAACCACATACAGACAGTATGCGGAATTCCTGAAGGCTGATGGATACGCAACTTCATCCACATATGTGAACACTTTATGCACAATTGTGGAAAAGTACAATCTGACACAGTACGATGATTTTTCCGTGAATGTGACACCGGTCACACCGGTTCAGACACAGAAAGCACCGTTTGTCGTTGGCAAGAACTACAAACTGAAGTATAATATGTGGGTTCGTTCATCTGCAAACGGTCAGAAACAGCCGTGGTCGAAGCTGACAAAGAACGGTCAGAAAGTATCCATCAGACAATCTGACGGAACAGCCGTGATGAAGAAAGGCACAATCATCACTTGTCAAGATGTCATGACCGTTGCGAACGGTGGTGTTTGGGTGAAGTTTCCTTCCGGTTGGGTTTGTGGCTTGGATCCGGACGGTACACAATACCTTGGTTGATGCTGACGAACTTTACACAAAAGTGACACAAAAGTGGTCGCAAGGCTTGATTTTACGTGGTCTGATGTTATCAAAGAGATAATTTTATACGATGTTTTGAAATCCCACGAATGCGGAAAAATACCGTGTTCGTGGGATTTTTCTTTTATCTGAAATTCTGCTGCAATCTGACAAAATCTGTTCAATGTGACACAAAAGTTACACAAAAGAATCACAAATAAAAGGTGTCTTATGTAAGACATTCCAAGTCTTATGTAAGACACCAAAATCATTGTAAATATGCGATTATTCCCTTTCGTGCTTCCAGCTTCGTTCGTGCCTTCAGGATGTGACCATCGTCAAAGGTGATAACGTATCCGTCGTGCATATTTCCGACAATTGACCGGATGTGTTCTTTGTTCTTGTCTGCAATCTGCATCGAATCAAACATTCCAAGTTGGTCTTGTCGCATCAGGTCAACAATGTATGCAGACAGTGACATTCCTTTTTCGGATGCACGTGCCTTGAAGATTTCCTTCATTCCCTTCGGAAGTGCGATGTTGATGCGTTCATAATGATCACGATTGAACTGATTCTTGTATTCTGTACGTTCCATTGTCAATCCTTTCGTTTGGGTTTTAGTTGGGATGATTATATCCGGTTGATTGCATCCAACAGTATTGACATATCAATATGCGTGTACACGTTTTCGGTGACACCTTTTCCGGCATGACCAACAATCTTCCGGATGATGCGGTCATCGACACCGGCTTCCGTCATCCGTGAAATGAACGTGTGCCTTGTGTCGTGTGGAAGGTGGTCGTGTTTCATTCCGATGTGGTCAAGTACCTGGACGAAGTATGCATCACGGAAGTTGTGGTCTTCCAAGTGCTGACCATCAGTTGTGGTGAAAATGTATTCAGATTGCACATTTCTGTTCAAAAACTGTTCGAAATATGTCAGTATTCTGTCATGTATTGGTACATTTCGGATTCCAGCCGGTGTTTTGGATTTCGTTATACTGAAGAATCGTTCTTCCAAGTGAACATCTTCTTTCTTCAGGTCACGAAGTTCACCTTGACGGACACCGGAATACAACATGATCAGAATGATTTTGACATAGTCGTTTGCATCAGACCACGTCCATAATGTGTCGATTTCGTCACTTGTGAACGGATTTCGGTCGATTTTATTCGGATTTTTGTCTTTATACTGACGAATATCGACATATTGTGCCTGATTATTGTCAGTAATCTGATTTTTTCCGCACCATTTATACAACATATGAAACAACAAAAGCACCTTTCGAAGTGTGGGATAATTCTTTCCGGATGTATCAATGACGTTCTGAAGTTCCTGATATCTGATATTCACGAACGGTCTGTCCGTTATGGATCCACACACCTTGAATGCTGCATTGTACGATTGAATGTTGGATTTCGACATTGACGGATATGCTTCATCAGACCATCGTTCGAAGACTTCACCAAACGTGATGGTTGCAGAATCAATGTCATATGGATGTTTGTGATATTCTGTCAGATGCATCAAGGCATCTTCGTATGTTGGGAAATATCCGACAACTTCATAATTACGGATGACACGTTCGTTTTCCACGTCCAAGGTCTTTCCAACACAGACACGGACACGATACGGATTCCGTCGTTTACCTGGAAGACGTGATATGTTTCCAAAGTTGTTCGGCAGACGTTTGAATTTTGACATAGAACATCAATCCTTTCAATTGTCAGACCTTCCAAGGATTGATATAATAGAAAAGGAAGTATGTTCAATCGTTGGATGGTTCGGTTGGATGTATTTACATGACGGATTCGATGGTCGCAACATCGGATCCGTTTTCTTTTCAATTACACATCATATTACAGTTGATTACACATCAAAAATTACACATGAAAGTCAGTATTTTCAAAGGAAATTACACTAATTACACATGATTTTGACTTCTTTATAATTGAAGTAAATTTCATCGTCATACGACGTTAAAAAGTAATATATAGTAGTATAGGAAATATGTGTAATATGTGTAATCATGTGTAATTTTTGAAATCATAATAAATCACATTACCTTCCTTTCGGCAGAAGGATCCCTTTTTACATATTCTTCCAGCCGTGTCAGTTCTTCGACACGTTTGAATGCTGCCTTTCTGCCTTCTTCATTCAATGTCAGGTACAATTTGACGATTCTGTATGATTCCCTTCCATAACACTTCGACATCAAGTCACAAAGTTTTGCTTCGTTGGTAAGCTGTTCCATGTTTGGTGGTGTCGGATCATCTGTCAGACCAAGAAGATAATTCGGATTGCAATTGAAGATGTCCGAAAGCACGGCAACCTTTTTCGAAGACGGCTTGCACCGGTCATTCAACCATTGTGACACGTTGGATTTCGTGATGTATCCGTTCGACCTGGTGACGATGTCAACAGCCTGAAGAAGATTTTCGTCCATCATATGTTGCAAACGTCGGCTGAAATCGTTCATGTACACACTTCCTTTCTTATTTATATTGTGCCTTCATTATATACATTTCTAAACATATTTTCAAGAAAAGTTTAGAAATTGATTAAAAAAGTGTTGACAAGTATCGAAAACTATACTATCATTCAGTTATCGGTTTACAAAACGATACTAAAACACAAGAAAGGAAGGTGTGCTGAATGGCTGAACCATCAATCATCACGATGATGAATGAAGACAATGTGAATCATCCGAAGCATTACGAATCAGGCAAGTTCGAATGCATCGACGTGATGGAAGAAGCAATCGGAACTGAAGATGTCAAAGGTTTTTGTCTATGCAATGCGTTCAAGTACATATACCGATGCTGCAAGAAGAACACGTCACCACTTGAAGACGTAAAGAAAGCGGTTTGGTATTTGAACAAGTTCATCGAAATCGAAGAAAGGAATCCGGAATAATGGCAAGAATGTTGAAAATGATTGATGAATACAGAAACGGCAACATTGACGTGTACACCGTAAAACGTGCAATTGATGTGTCAATGATGTCAGGTGACATCGACCAGGAAGAATACATGAACTTGCTGGATATGGTGGACGAATGAATACAAAAGTAATGTTTAGTAGTAATTCAGATGAATGGGCAACACCGGAAGACTTCTTCAACATGATCAATCAGGAATTTCACTTCAATCTTGATCCGTGTGCAACATCTGAAAATCATAAATGTGAAAAGTTTTTCACGATGGAACAAAACGGATTGAATATGGATTGGGGGGGGGTATCGTGTGTTTTGCAATCCACCATATTCGAACGTTGCAGAATGGGTTGCGAAGTGTTACGAAGAAGGCTGCAAGGAAAACACACTTGTGTGTATGCTGATTCCGGCAAGAACAGACACAAGATATTTTCACGACTACATCTTGAATCGTTCGGAAGTACGATTCATAAAAGGTCGATTGAAATTTGGACAAAGTAAAAATCCAGCACCGTTTCCGTCAATGTTGGTGGTGTTCTATGGTGCTAAAGTGAAAATTTGAAAGGATTGAATATGCCAAAAGTAAATGAAAAACGTGTATCCAAGATTGATATCAATCGTTTCAAAGAAGTTCTGAAGGAAAGCAAGTATTCACAAAGGGATATATGTGAAGAACTTGGAACTACGGAAGCATATCTTTCAAGACGGATCCACAGTGGAACAATTGACAAATTGTGGATGTTTGAAATCTGCAAGATGCTTGATGTATCACCGGAATACTTATCCGGAAAACCGTCAAAACACAAGAAGTACGGTACACCAGGCACAACACGACCGAATGGTGGTTTCAACAGACGAAAGAACAGATTCGGAAGTGTTCAGAAATTATCCGGTAATCGTCGGAAACCATATCGTGCAATGGCATTCGTTTCTTGTGTTTGGAACGAAGAAAAAGAAAAGTATGAACAGAAGTATGAAATTCTTGGTTATTTCGAAACCAAGGTTCAAGCGGAAAATTGTTTATTTGAACACAATTGTATGTATGAATACATATCATGAAAGGACGTAAAGAATGGAAATAAAGTTTGATTTTTCAATGCTTCGTGGAAAAATCCGTGAAGTATGCGGAAGTGAATTGAAGTTTGGTGATGCGATGGGTTGGTCACAGACAACGTTATATGCAAAACTGAATGGTCAGGTTGATTTCAAGCAATCAGAAATCCTTCGTGCTTGCGACATCCTTGACATCATGACGGAATTCATACCGGTATATTTTTTTACCGTGAAAGTATCGAATTCTAAACTTGAAGAAGGTGATGAAGATGAAAGTCTTTAATGTTCCGGTTGCCGTTGCAGCCAAACTGATGAACAAGAATGTGGAATTTCTGTATATGGGATTGCAACAAGGGATTTTCCCTTTCGGATATGCGGTCAAGACTTCCAGCAAGTATTCATATTTCATCAGTTCGGTGAAATTCGAAGAATATACCGGAATCAAGGTGAATGAACATGAAACTGTTTGAACATCAAAAAGAAGCACTTTTGAAAACTGAAAATCAAAACCGTGTCGCATACTACTATGACATGGGTTTGGGAAAGACCTTCATCGGATCCGAAAAGGTGAAAGCACTTGGAAGTAAAACAACGTTGGTCATCTGTCAGAAATCAAAGGTTGAAGATTGGGTTGAACATTTCCGTACGAATTATCCGGAATTCAGAACATTCGACCTGACAAACGACAAGACTTTGAAAGTATTCCTGGAAGGAAATTGGAAACGCAACGAAGGAAGACCGGCAGATCCGATGATTGGGGTTATCAATTATGACCTTGTATTTCGTCGAAATTTGGACGAATTACGTGATTTCACATTGATGTTGGATGAATCACAGCTAATCCAAAATGAAACGGCAAAACGGACGAAATACGTGCTAAAAATGACACCTTCCAACGTGGTCTTGTTATCAGGAACACCGACATCCGGAAAGTACGAAAAGTTGTGGACACAACTTCACCTTCTTGGTTGGGAAATATCCAAGGATGCATACTTCCGGTCATACGTCGAAACGGAATGGATTGAAGATGGTTCGACCGGATTCAAACGTGAAGTGGTGGTCGGATACAAGAACACAGACCGATTACGTCGAAAACTTGCTGACCACGGTGCAATCTTCATGAAGACCGAAGAAGCCTTCGACCTTCCGGAACAGACCGAAATCAATCTGTATGTGAAGCCGACAAAGGAATACTTTGAATTCATGAAGGAATCCATTGTCACCACAAAGGACGGAATCGAACTTGTCGGTGATTGCATCCTGACGAAGATGTTGTATGCACGTCAGTTGTGCGGTCAGTACAACGAAGACAAGCTGCAAGCCTTCCAAGACCTGATTGAATCCACCGAAGAACGGATCATCGTGTTTTACAACTTTTATGAAGAATTGTATGCGATGTACACGGTCATCGGTGACAGACCAAGGTCAGTTGTGAACGGTCAGTTCAAAGACCTTCACGCATACGAAGATGAAGACAATTCCATCACGTTCGTACAGTATCAATCCGGTGCGATGGGTTTGAACCTTCAGAAAGCACACATCACAGTATATTACACATTGCCGTTCGGCAAAGGAAGTTGTGCATTGTGGGAACAATCAAAGAAACGTACACACCGTATTGGTCAGAACAACAATTGCCTTTATTACTACTTATTAGCACGGAAAACCATTGAAGAAAGAAACCTGGACAACCTACGAATAGGAAAGGAATACAATGATTACCTTTTTGAAGCGGATTTTGGACAGACTTGAAAATCCAAGAAGACACACAATCAAAGAAAACATCATCAGTGCATTGATTGGTATCGCAATCGGTCTTCCGATTTCAATATATGCCGTCAATCATCGTTCACCGGCAGCAGACCTTCGTCCGGATCCTGAAATATATCCGGTTGTGATTATAGGTGAAGACAACGTCGGAATCAATACGCAAGAAGTCGGAACAACGTCGGAATCGGTCGAAATGTTCATTCATACACAAAACATTGACAAGTGTTTCCGATATCTGACACCTGAAGAATACACAGTGTTGGCACATTGCGTTGAAGCTGAAGCCGGAAATCAGGACGTGTACGGAAGACAGTTGGTCGTTGATGTGGTTTTCAATCGTGTGGATTCAGACGAATTCCCTGACAACGTGATTGATGTCATATACCAGGAACATCAATTTGCGGTGGTCACAGATGGAAGAATCGACAAAGTCACACCATCTGAAGACACGTACAAGGCAATCGACCTTGAATGTGACCTTCAGACAAACACCGAAGTGATGTACTTCAGTGCGGAAGGTTATCTTCCATACGGTGAACCGTGGGAAAAGGTCGGTGATCATTATTTCTGCAACGGAAAGGAAGAACAATGAACGAAACAGGATTCAAAAAGAAAGTCGAACAGTTCTTGGAAGACGAAGGATTTTGGTACATCAAGTATTGGGGCGGTGGTGGATTCACCAAGTCAGGCATTCCGGACATTCTTGCGTGTATCCACGGACATTTCTTCGGAATCGAACTGAAAGTTCATCCGAACAAGCCGACAAAACTTCAGTTGCACCATATCAACAAGATTGAAGAAGCTGAAGGAATCGCAATTGTCTTGTATCCGGAAGACTTCGAAACATTCAAGAACTTATGTCGAAAACTACAACCAACGGTCAAGACGGAATCCAAGTGGTTTCCGATTGATATACAAAAACCATCCAACAAAGAAAGGAAGTAAGAGTATGCCAAAGAAAACAGTACCAACACCAAAAGACACCGGAACAGGAACAATCGTCGGTGCAACACCTGAAGAACTGAAACAGTTCGAAGCCGAAGAAGCTGGAAACGGCAAGAAGGAAACCAAGGAAGAAAAGGTCGAAAAGTGGGATCCACAGACCGTCACAACCACACTGTCCAATGGAACGACAATAAAGTGTGTTGACGTGTTCCGTGATGCCTTACTTGACACCAAACGTGAAGGAATCAAAGACCTTCTTCAGTACATTCAGGAAATCGGATTCCTGGAAGCACCTTGCAGCGGTGGAAATCACTTGTGCAAGAAAGGTGGTCTTCTTGAACATTCCGTCAATGTGTTCCTGAATGCCGAAAGAATCGGTCTTGCCTTACTTGGTGAAAAGGCATATGAAGAAATCCGTGATTCCATCGCAATTGCAGCACTTCTTCATGACCTTGGAAAAGTCGGTGACTACGGCAAACAGATGTATGTTGACAACGTTCTGAAGTCCGGCAAGGTATCCGAAGCAAAACCGTTCAAACGCAATCCGGATTTATCTGCCGTACCACACGCAATCAGGTCGGTCAAACTTGCAACACTGTTTGTTGACCTTACTGAAGACGAAGAATGGGCAATCTTGTGTCATGACGGTCTGTACGACTACATGAAGTACGACTTGAAAGGCAAGGAAACACCACTTCAGATGATCATTCATTGGGCTGATATGTGGGCAAGCCACGTTCAGGAAGGCGGTTCGGATGACGGAAAGGCTGGTGAAGAATAATGTCAAACGGTGTCATCATCACGGCAATCATCTGTCTGACAATCGTTGCCGTGTCATTGATAAGTAAAGATAACAAGAAGAACAGAAAGGACGAAGACTAATGGCAAACAAAATTTTGATCATGGGTGAAAGTGGAACAGGAAAGTCCACTTCAATGCGAAACTTCGGATCCGATGAAATTGCAATCGTGAATCCGGTTGGAAAACCACTTCCGTTTCGTGGAAAGTTCGACACCTTGAACGGTGCGACGGAATCAAGAAAAATCACACAGTTCATGGACAAGGCTGTTGCAGATGGAAAGAAGGTCATCGTTGTTGATGATTTCCAATACATTCTGTCAGTTCCTTACATGAACCGAATCAAGGAAGCCGGTTGGGATAAATGGAACGACTTCGGTGACAACTACTTCACCATACTGAACCACGTGAATGAAATGCCTGAAGACGTGAATGTGTACTTCCTTACACATACGGAAACACTTGAAAACGGCATCACGACAATCAAGCTGATTGGAAAGTTGCTTCGTGAAAAGATTACAATCGAAGGTCTTTTCACCATCGTTCTTCAGACACAGGTCAACGAAGGCAATTACTACTTCTTGACACAGAATTCCGGCAAGAACACCGTCAAGTCACCAATGGGAATGTTCCAGGATTATTCCATCGAAAATGACCTGAAGTTCGTGGATGATGTCATCCGCAATTACTACGGAATGGACGGTGCAAAGTCTGATGATGAAATCAAGGCTGAAACCGAAACCAAGGCTGGTGACGTGGAAAAGCCACGTGCAAGAAAAGGTCGCAATGCAAGACACGACGATGAAGTGCATCAGAAAGCCGAAGAAGAAATGAAGCTGCATGAAGAAGCACTTGAAAACGTCGCAAACGGACGTGAAGAAGTACCGTTCGACGAAGTTGTTGCCGAAGAAGAAAGGCTGAAAGCCGAAAGACAGGCATCTGAACCGGAAAAAGAAGAAACACCGGTTGAAGATACAGATTCAGAAACACCAAAAGTACGCAAAAGACGTGTACGAACAGTTGATTGAAGAAAGGAAGGTACAAAATAATGGTGGATTTTGACAAGTTTGATGATCAGATTGACGTTGCGGAAGTCAACAAGAAGGTGAAGGAAGCAAAGGACAGTGGTTCTTTCGACAATGTTCCGAAGGGTTCATACACCTGTTCCGTTGAAAAAATGGAACTTGGTGCAACCAAGAAGGACGGAAGACCGATGTTCACACTTGCTTGCCGTATCAAGGAAGGCAAGATGAAGAAAAGAATGCTTTTCATGAACCGTGTTGTTTTCGGCACAAAGAACGATGCGAACATGATTCAATCCGTTCTTTCCATCCTTGAAAAGTTTGTTCCGGATGAACAGTTGTCTTTCAAGGGATATGCAAAGTTGAATGACACAATCCTTGACATCTTCGAAGATATCCAGGGGAAAGTCGAAGTTGATGTTGATTGGGATCCGGATGCATTCAATTCCATTTCCATCAAGGAAGTGTATGACATTTAACATACATTGCACCACAAAAATTTCAGACGTGTTCCGACTAATCATTTTTGATTAGTCGGATTCACGATGAAAGGAAAACAGATGATATTCTACGATTTCGAAGTATTCAAATACAATTGGTTGGTTGTCCTGGTTGATACGGATGCCAAAGAAGAAACCGTCATCGTCGATGATCGTGACAAGATGACAGATTTCTACAATGAACACAAATATGATATATGGGTGGGATACAATTCACGTCACTACGACCAATACATCCTGAAGACCATTCTTTGTGGTCTGAATCCGAAGGAATGCAACGATTACATCATCGTCAAAGGTGGTGAAGGTTGGCAATTTTCCAAACTTCTTCGTGATTTTCCATTGAACAATTATGATGTGATGCCGAATCCACCTGTCGGTCTGAAGACCTTGGAAGGTTTTCTTGGATCCAACATCAAAGAAACGGATGTTGACTTCAACATTGACCGGAAACTGACGGATTCCGAAATCGCACAAACAATCGAATACTGTCGGCACGACGTTGAACAGACAATTGAAGTCTTCCTGGAAAGGAAATCAGAATTCGAAGCACAATTCAACCTTGTGAAGTTGTTCGACCTTCCATTGAACATGATTGGATATACGGAAGCACGAATCACGGCACAAATACTTGGTTGTCAGAAAACTGACTTCAATGATGAATATGAATACTACTTTTTACCATGTATCGAACTGAAAAAGTACAAATATGTCATGGATTGGTTCGAAAATGCGGTAAAAGATAACACGAAGGAAATGAACGAACGATTCTTGAAGTCAAAAAGCAATCGTGACGATGCTTCGGATCCGTTTTGGTTCAAACTGTCCTTCTATAAAAGAAAGCTGGAAACGACCGTTGCCGGTATTCCACACACCTTCGGTTTTGGTGGTCTTCACGGTGCAACGGCAAAACCGATTCACACGAAAGGATTGATTCTTCACGTCGATGTCGGTTCATATTATCCTTCAATGCTGCTTGCGTGGGGATTGGTGACACGTGCAAGCACCAACGACAATTACAGGTTGGTGTATGACACACGAATGAAACTGAAGCATGAAGGCAAGAAGAAAGAACAAGCACCATACAAGAAGTTGTTGAATGCCTTGTCAGGTGCGATGAAAGATGAAACGAATCCGGCATATGATCCACGAAACAACAACATCATGTGTATCAACGGTCAGTTGATGTTGCTTGACCTGATTGAACATCTTGAAGTCGTTCCAGGATTCCAATTGATTCAATCCAACACCGATGGTCTTATCATTCAGATTCCGGACACGGATGAAGCCTTTTATCAGGTCGATGATATCTGTTTTGATTGGGAAAAACGGTGTTCGACAAAAATCTGTTCAATCCTTCTTGAACTTGACACCATTGCGGAAATCTATCAAAAGGACGTGAACAACTACTTGTGGATTGATGCAAACGGCAAGGTCGAAAGGAAGGGTGCATATGTCAAGCAGCTTTCACGGATTGACAACGACCTTCCGATTCTGAACACGGCACTTGTGAACTTCATGGTTGACCATGTTCCGGTCGAACGAACCATCAACAGTTGTGACGATGTCATTCAGTTCCAAAAGGTCGTGAAGCTGTCCGACAAATACAAGTGGGTTGAACATGAAAGGTTGGACGGAAACAACGAAGAATACACATACAAGTCATATCGTGTGTTTGCTTCCAAGGATCCAAACGACGGAAGGTTGCTGAAGTGTGGTGGAAGCCGTGGAAAGCCTGAAAAATTTGCGAACACACCTGACCATTGCTTCATCTTGAACGATTCGGTCAACGGATGCACTGTTCCGGACACACTTGACCGTAATTGGTATATAGAACTTGCAAAGAAACGATTGAAAGATTTCGGATTATAAGAAAGGAAGAATCATGGACATACTATTCAAAACACCAAACGGACATATGCAGATATATTGTGATTCGATGTTCCCTTGCGACGAACGAAGGTTCAGGAAAATCGTCAATCTGATGTTGTGGGATTACGAATCAAGGGATGACAACATCAAAAACCTTCGTCAGTTCTTCGAAGACGGCATCAAGACGAACGATGACCTGATTCCATCATATGTCAAGACCTATTTTGACAAACATCAGGAATGGTCAGACACCGAAAGGATCCTTTCTGACAGAAAGTATCCGAACGGTCTTCCGGTCAAAACAAACCTGGAAGTCAAGAACCTGAAGGAACGGTCAAAGTCATGTAAAGCATTGTGGCAATCGGCTGAAATCAATGCAAAACGGTGTAAACGTCTGAAGGAAAGGTATGAAAAACACTTGCAGATGTTGGAAGGGATGATATAAGCATATGGGATACGAACTTTACAAAGGATATGTTGAAGTCAGGGATAAAAAGTGCATTGAAAAATTCAAAGGTCGCAACGACTTCAAAACACTGAATGAAGTGCAATCGTTGAACGAATATGCCGGAATCCTTGCAAAAAATACATTGTTCATTGACATTGATGACCGTGAACAGGCAGAAATCATGATGAAAATCGTCGAAGATATGAACATATGCTGCAAGGTCATCAACACCAGCCGTGGAAAACACTTCATCTTCAGGAACACCGAAATCAAGTCATGCAAGACACATACACCACTTGCAATCGGTCTGACGGCTGATATCAAGTGCGGTTTCAAGGATTCATACGAAGTGTTGAAGGTGGACGGCAAAGAACGTGACGTGGTTTGGGATATCGAACCGGAAGCCGGTGAAGAATATCAGGAAGTTCCGAAGTGGATGTTTCCAATAAAACACAAGATGACATTCCTTGAAATGGAAGCCGGTCAAGGTCGAAACCAAGAATTGTTCAATTACATCCTGACATTACAATCAAACGACTATTCCGTGGAAGAATGTCGTGAATGCATCCGCATCATCAACAAATATGTCCTGAAGGATCCATTGGATGAACAGGAAATCGAAACAATCCTTCGTGATGATGCATTTCAGAAACCGATTTTCTTCAATAATGGCACATTTTTGTTCGATAAGTTCGCAAATTATATCAAAAACGTGGAACATATCGTCATAATCAACGGAAATCTGCATATTTACGAAGACGGTGCATACAAAAGCAATCCAAAATTGATTGAACGTGCGATGATCAGACACATTCCGAACCTTTCAGATGCAAAACGTCGTGAAGTATTCAAATATTTACTTCTTGCGTGTGAAGAAAAAGAACTTGCCGATGCAAGATACATTCCTTTCAGGAACGGCATTTTGGATGTGGTGACAAAGCAGCTTCAGGAAGCAACACCGGATATGATTGTGACGAACCGTATTCCGCACGACTACAATCCGGAAGCATACGACGAATTGATGGACAAGACCTTGAATAAAATTTCATGTGACGATGACACAGTTCGTGCGTTGCTTGAAGAATGTGTCGGATACTGTCTGTACAGACGAAATGAAAGGAAGAAAGCCTTCATTCTGACCGGTAGTGGTAACAACGGAAAGTCCACATTCCTTGATTGTGTCAAAGCACTGTTGGGTGAAGATAACATTTCAGCACTTGACCTGAAAGAAATCGGTGACAGATTCAGCACTTCCATGATGTTCGGTAAATTGGCAAACATTGGTGATGACATTGGTGATGATTTCCTGATGGGTTCACAGGTGGCAATGTTCAAAAAGGTCGTTGCCGGAAACCGTATCAAGGCAGAAAGAAAAGGTCAGGATCCGTTCGAATTCAATCCATACACCAAGTTGTTGTTTTCTGCAAACGAAATCCCACGAATGAAGGACAAGACCGGTGCGGTATTGAACAGACTTATCATCATTCCGTTTTCTGCAAAGTTTTCGAAGGCTGACAAAGACTTTGATCCGGAAATCAAGTACAAATTGTGCGTGGAATCTGCAATTGAATACTTGATAAAGATTGGAATTGAAGGTCTTGAACGTGTCCTGGATGATGAACACGGATTCACCGGATCCAAACGTGTCGAAAAGCAGCTTGCAGAATACGAACGTGAAAACAATCCGATTTCCGGATTCCTTGAAGAAAACGACATCGACAGTATCGTCAACAATTCGACCAACGACGTGTATGCGATGTATCAGATTTTCTGCAATGAAGGAAATCACACACCACTTTCGAAAGTCGTGTTTAGTAGGCAGATAAACGAACGACTTGGAACGGAAGTTCAGGTCAAAAACATCAAAGGAAAATCCATCAGGGTTTTTGTTCAAAGAAGATTTTGACAAAAATTTTGATTTCCGGTTTTGGTTGTTTGGAAGTGGTGGTTGGAAAAATTTGCGTGTTTGGTGTGAAGATTACATATAAAATTACACATGATTACACATAAAAAATTACACATCAAACACGCATAAATACTGAAAGATTACACATATTACACATGATTTCAACTTCTAAACATATGGGGTAAATTTCAACGTCGTACGACGATAAAAGAAAATTATATAGTAGTAAAGTAGTGTTTTATGTGTAATATGTGTAATCCTTCAGTAAAATCAAGGGTTTCATGTGTAATCCATGTGTAATGTCATGTGTAATTTTTGTAATTTTGACGGCTGAAACGTCGTATTTTCAAGGGTTTTCACGATTTTACAAGTGTAATTTCGATGTTTTTACAGAAAGGAAGGTTTCAAGGGGCAATGAATGAAGCAAAACAATATCTGAAACGAATCGAATATCTTGACAAGCTGATTCAGATCAAGGTTGACCAGGTCGGAACATTGAAACAACGTGCGGTATCGACCGAAGTCAAATTGTCGGCAGACCGTGTTCAGACTTCGATTTCCGGTGATAAGTTCGGCAATTGTATATGTTCTGCCGTTGACACGGAAGCAGAAATCGACGGTCTGATTGACGAATTGTGCGATATCAGGGAAGCTGCAAAGAACACGATTGCAGAAATGGACGATGCCACAGAAAAGGAAGTGTTGTATGACCGGTATTTTCTGTACAAGAACATGACACAGATATCTGTTGCAATCGGTCGTTCTGTACGGCAGACACAAAGGATCCACGGAAGTGCATTGTCTTCATTCGGTCTTTTAATGGGTTTTAGTATCGAAAATGCAACGGTTGACGTAATATAGTTTAGATTTCTTGACATTGTGTCATACCTGATGTATGATTATAGTACAAGGAAAATTATGTAAAGCACTGACGAAATATCGTTGGTGCTTTTTGTATGTATAGGATGGTGCGTTATGGCAAGAACACAAGGATCCGGAAAATTCCGCACACCAAAGTCCATGTGGGATGCCTGGTGTGAATATAAAGTCGATTGTGACGGTAGAACGAAGAAACAGACAACCTTTTCACAGAAAGAAGGTCGGCACATCACTGAAGAAGTACCAGCACCGGTTTCATATTCGTTCAAAGGTTTTTGTTTGTGGGTTGGAATGACAGAAGAAAATTTCTATCTCACATATCAAAAATCAAACAAAGATAGATTTAGTTCAGTTATCGCACGTATGAAGGAAGAATGCGAAATTGACACGAAAGAAAAGCTGGAATCCGGTCAGATTGAATCAAGATTGTCCGGATTGTTGCTTTCACGATATGGATATTCCACAACGGTTGAACAGAAAACAGATTTCACCAATATCGACAAACTGATTGAAGGCATTGACAGAATGGCGGATGCGTAATGGCTGCATTCAACCTTTCTGAAATGCAAAAAGAGTATTGGCGAAATTGTAACCATCGTTGGAATATCAAGACCGGTGCAACCGGTTCAGGAAAAACATATCTTGACTTTTATCTGATACCAAAAAGGATTCGTGCTTGCAACGGATCCGGATTGATTGTGTTGCTTGGAAATACCAAGTCAACCTTACAAAGAAATATCATTGATCCGATGCGTGAAATCTTCGGTGATTATTACGTCGGCAACATCAATTCATCAACGAACACGGCAAAGTTGTTTGGTCGTTCGGTTTATTGTCTTGGTGCTGACAAGGTCAACCAGGTTTCAAAGATTCAGGGTGCGACGATTGAATATGCATACGGTGACGAAGTTACAACGTGGAACAGAGAAGTGTTCGAAATGTTGAAATCACGTCTTCGTTGTCCGAACAGTTTGTTTGATGGAACGTGCAATCCTGATTCACCGACACATTGGTTCAAGAAGTTTATTGATTCGGATGCGGATGTGTATCATCAGAAATACACGATTGATGACAATCCTTTCCTTCCACCTGACTTCGTCAGGGAACTGAAGAAGGAATATGCCGGAACTGTTTACTACGACCGATACATTCGTGGTGAATGGACACGTGCTGAAGGGTTGTTGTTCCCACAGTTCGCAAGCAATCCGAAACGTTGGAACATCGAATACGAAGCTGCAAGGAATCTTCCCATCAATCAAGTGTTCATTGGTTTTGACGTTGGTGGAACAAAGTCACACAGTACGTTCGTTGCAACCGGAATCGTTGGAAACTTCCAACAGCAAGTACGACTTGCAGAATTCAAGGTTGTTCACGATAAAGGAACGGTTGATCCTGACAGATTGTATGAAGGATTCGACACGTTCATGCAGATGTTGAAACAGTATTATCCGGAATATCCGGTCACAAAGGTGTTCGTCGATAACGAAGCACAAGTGATTGAAAACGGTCTTCGGACATTCGTCAGACAACACGGATATTACTGTACGGTGGATGATTGCAAGAAAGTGAAGTTCATGGACAGAACACTTTCGTACAACTTCATCCTGAACACAGACAAATTGATGATTGTGGAATCCATGTGTCCGACAATCGTCGAATCCCTGTCAACGATGATGTACAAGGACACCGACGAAGATGCGTTGTTGGATGATTACACAACAGACGTTGACACATACGATGCAGACTTTTATTCGTGGTCAAGGTACATGGAATTCTTTTATTCGAAGGCGGTGTATAAGTGATGAACAAAACAAACGTCAGTTCAAAATTGATTGCGTTCTTGAAGAAACTTGGATACGAATACAATGCGGAAGCAATGTTGTATATCAACGAATGCAATGATTGGTACAAGAACACAACGACAGACTTTCACAAAAGAAAGACATTGACCAATGTGTCATATGAACTGTCATCACTGAATTTTGCAAAAAGATGTTGCGGTGACGATGCAAACCTTTGTGAAGTGGTTGAAATCAACGGTGGTGAAAACGAAAAACAATTCGATTTCATCAACGAAGTCCTGGAAGACAACCGGTTCGAAGTGATGTATCGCAAGCAGCTTGAAAAGATGTCTGCCCTTGGAACGGTTGGTGCGTATGTCCTGATTCAGAACGGTGACTTGATGTCAGACGGTACGATTCAGGGTGGTGACATCCGCATCAATTATTGTGATGCAGATTGCATCATTCCATTGACGGTCATCAACGACGAAGTCATTGAATGTGCATTCTTCGGATACAACCTGAACCGTGGTCAGAAACGACAGATTCTTGTTGTGTTTACGAAGAACGAAGGCAAGTACAAGTGCGACACATATTACTTCGACGATAAAGGATCCACAACAGATGATTCGATTTCCGTCCAGCTTGGTGAAGTGAAGCCGTTTGCAATCATGCGTACGGCAGAATCAAACAACATCGAAAACATGGACGGATACGGATATCCGAAGTTGTATTCGGCAATCCCTGTTTTGAAGGCACTTGACCTTGCGTACAACATTTTATATTCCGACTTGGACAAGGGTGAAAAAATCGTCCTGGTCAATGAAATGTTGTGTGAATTCGACAAAGACACCGGAAAACCAAGACTTTCAAACGAACAAAAGAAGATGTTCATGTTGATGTCACAGAAATTGTCCGGTGATCAGGTCTTCGTGAAAGAAATCAATCCTGAAATCAGAATTGATGCGATTGACAATGTGTTTGAAACTTGTCTTTCACTACTTTCCATGACGTTTGGTTATGGCACGAAGAAATATACCTTCGAAAACCATCAGATTCAGACGGCAACACAGTACATCGGTGAACGTCAGGATGCGATGCAAGAACTGAACAAACAACGTTCTGAAGCTGAAGCATATATCACCGACATCTGCCGTGCAATCATGTGGTTTTCGAACACGTTCAAGAAGACAAATTGGAACGTGGACGAAGATATATGCATCGAATTCGATGATTCGTACATCACAGACCGTCAGACGGAACTTGAAACACTTCGTGCGGATGCGATTTCATTCCCACAAGTGCCGGAATTCTTGATTCAGTACGTCATGACACGTCTGAATTGTGAACGTGAAGAAGCAATGAAATATATCCAGGCTGACACGTACGAATCCGAAGATATCGACGATGTGGAAGATTAAAGGTGGTGTGAACGATGTCACTGAATCAGGATCAGATTGATATTCTTGCAGATAAATACATCATCAGTTTGTACAAGAACTTGGAACGTGATGTGATTGGTGACATTGTACGACGTGTGAAGAAGTGTGAACGATGGACGGAAACAGCCGAAATCGAAGCCAAACACCTTCGTGAACTTGGTTATTCACCGAAAGAAATTCAAGCGAAAGTCCTTCAGATGCTTCGTGCCGACAAGGAATTTCAGGATTTCATCGCACAAAACACGTTGGAACACAAGAAATACGTGATGGATTGCATCAGACAGACCGAACGTGATGCGAAAAAGGCTGGTGACAAGATGGTTGCCGAAGCCGGAAATATGTCATTCAACAATGACCTTTCCATGTGGGAAGAAGCCGGAAAAGACCTGACGAAGCCGAACAACATGACACAGATGGTCAATGCATTCCAAAAACAGACGAATCAGGAACTTCGAAACCTGACACGGACGATGGGATTCAAAGGAACGACGTTGGAAAATGTATCGACGGCATTCCAAAAGGAACTTGACCAATGTGTTGTCAAGGTTGCTTCCGGATCCTTTTCATTCGATGCAGCCTTGAAAGATTGCATCAGAACATTGTCGAAAAGTGGTCTTCGAACAATCGACTATGCTTCCGGAAGGACATATCAGATTGACACGGCATCAAGAATGTGTGTCAGGACGTGCATTTCACAGTTGTCCGGTCGAATCACGGAAGCAAACATCGAATCAACCGGTGTTGACCTGGTAATTACGTCACAACACATCGGTGCAAGACCTGAACATGAAGTTTGGGAAAATCAAGTGTTCGCATACAAGGGAAAATCCAAGAAATATCCGGATTTTGTCGAATCAACCGGTTATGGAACAGTGACCGGATTGAAGGGTGCGAACTGTACACATGAATTTTATCCATATTGGGAAGGCATTTCAGTGATTCCGGACAAGAAAGTCGAACCGGATCCGGTCGAAGTAGATGGAAAAACATACACCTACTACGAAGCAACACAGGAACAACGTCGAATGGAACGTTCAATCCGTGCCGACAAACGTGAACGTGATGCCCTGAACAGTATTGGTGAAGATTCTTCGGAAGTAAGGAACAGAATATCAAAGAAAATCAATGATTATCACCGATTTTCACAAGAAATTGGCATTCGTGCCAAAGATAATCGGTTGTAATACATTTCGCACGGTGGTGAAGTCCGGTATCACGTCCAACACATTCGTTGGAAGGTCAAAGGTTCGAATCCTTTCCGTGCAATTCGGCAATTGTGCCGTGATTCCCTACGGTGGAAAGCACCGTCAAATAAACTTTTTGGAAGAAAGGAAGTAAAAGAACATGAAGAACATTGAAACAATCTTGTCAGAAGTCGAAGGAATCGAACTTACTGACGAACAGAAGAAGTCAATCGTGGATGCTGTCAATGAAAATTACAAGACCGTCAATGATTGGCAGAAACAGGTGGACAAGGTCAACAACCTTACCCAACAGTTAACCACCACGAAAGACGAACTGAAGAAGTTCGATGGTGTCGATGCGGATGACCTGAAGAATCAGATTGCAGACCTTCAGAAGAAGTTGAAGGATGCAGACGATGAACTTCAGACCAAACTTGCCGACAGGGATTTCAATGATCTTGTGAAAGATGCGATTCAGAAAGCAAACGGAAAGAATGCGAAAGCAATCACAGCACTTCTTGACCTTGACACACTGAAGAAGTCCAAGAATCAGGCAGCCGATGTTGCAGATGCAATCAAGAAACTTTCTGAAGCTGAAGATTCATCCATGCTTTTTGGTGAATCAGTTGTAAAAGGCGGTGTTGATACGGCTGGATCCGTGTCGAAGCCTTCAGGCGGTTTATCTGCCGTTGAACAGGCTTTCTACGACAAGAATCCTGACCTTCGACCAACAGAGTAAAAACAAATTTTGAAAGGTAGGTAAAATACTATGGCACATGATCTTCAGGAAAGATATGCAAAGATGGTTCTTGCAAAGATTCGCAAGGAACTTGTATTAAAGGACGGTGTTGTTTTCAACAACGATTACGAAGGTGATCCAAAAGCCGGTGCGGTAAAGATTCCTTCACGTGATTCCGAAGTTACTGTTTCCGATTACGACAAGGCAAACGGAATCAGTGCATCTTCAGGAAGCACAACTTACATCACAATGAACATTGACCAGGACAAAGCGGTCAACGAAGTCATCGACGGTTACGATGCACAGGCTGTTCCGGACAACCTTGTTGCCGACAGACTTGATTCTGCTGGATATGCACTTGCAAAGGCAGAAGACACAGCCGGTGGAAACGTTCTTGTTGCTGCTGCAACAAAGGTTTCTGAAGCAACACTCACAAAGGACAACATCTATGCAAAGATTGTTGACCTTCGTACAAGAATGTCAAAGGCAAACATCCCTAACGATGGCAAGAGATATCTTCTTGTTACACCTGACACACTTGCACTCATTCTGAAAGCACCTGAATTCATCAAGGCATCTGACCTTGGTGATGCTGTTGTTCAGACAGGTGCGGTTGGTAAGATTGCCGGATTCCTTGTAATTGAGTGGAACGACGAAACAGCAAACCTTGCAATGGTTGCTGGTCATCCTAAGTTCGCAACAAGGGTTCGTGAATTCAGTGTTCCTGTTCATGTTCAGGATCTGAACGGTTCAGGTAACTACATCGGTGCATCTGCCGTTCAGGGACGTGAAGTATTCGGTCACAAGGTAACAAGAAGTGTTGCAATCAACGCTGTCTTCGTACCTGGTGCATTAACACTTGCAGCAGCACAGGCAGCTACAAGCGGAAAGACCGTCATCACCGTTACTGAAACAGCAACATCCGCTTTCAAGTATGTGAAGAATCCTTCCACACTTGCAAAGTACGGTGAAACTTACGACGGAACATCCCTTACATCCGGCACAACACAGATTGCCGTTGCTGAAGGTGACATTCTTGAAGTTGCTGACCTTGATTCAAACGGCAAGGTTGTCAATGTTGGCTACCACGTTGTTGTTGCAGCCGACATCAAGTAATTCATTCTGACGAAAGGAAGGGAATTGGAACATGAACAATATCGTCAATTGGGAATATTACAGTTCCCTTCATAATGTCGTTTCGGAAAGTGATTTCGAAAAGGCTGAAGCATTAGCAGAAAAAGAAGTCGCACTTGTCATCGGCTTTCCAAGATGGGAAGCCGTTGACGATACGGCTTTTTATTTTACACAGTTGAAGGATTGCATCTGCAACGTGATTGATAAAATGGCAAGCACGAAGGCAAGTGGTGTTGGAAAGGGTGTTGCATCCGTATCCAACGACGGTTATTCCGAATCATACGTGGTTCAGACCGAATCACAAGCACGTGCGGAACTGTCAGTTTGTATTGCAGATTGGTTATCAATGACCGGTTTGGTTGGGGGTTATCCACTATGATGAACACAGACACAGTGACAATCTATAAAAAATCGAAGACCGAAGACACATGGTCAAAGACGGTTGTTCACGGTGTTCAGTGGTCTGACCATGTTGATAAAACGACTACAACCGGACGTGTGTCACGGAAACCGTATGCATCAATCACATTCTTCATCGGATCCGACGAATATGGTCTGAATGATTTCGGTGAAGAAGACATCATCGTTTATGGTGAATGTGAAGCGGTCATTTCGACCGTAAAAGGAAGCAGACCTTCAGACGTGGTTGAAGCAAACGTGAAGTCCGGATTCATCACGTCCGTGAACGATAATACGAACCGTGACCATCTGAAGAACATGAAGGTGGTGGTGTCACGTGGCTAATGGATTTACATTGAAAAGCATTAAATTTGACGGTGAACTTGCAATCAAAAACCGTGGTTTGATGCCTGGTGACAAGGTTCAACAGTTCATTGATTCTGAAGTTCTTCGGTTATGTGATCCGAAGATACCGAAAGACCAAAACACACTGATTGAATCAGGTCACATCAACACACGCATCGGATCCGGTGAAGTCATATGGTCAACACCGTATGCACGACGTTGGTATTATATGCCGGCAAACTTCCAGCAAGCACCGGAACGTGGCAATTATTGGTTCGAACGTATGAAGGAACAGTACAAAGACACCATCTTGGATGGTGCAAAGAAAATATGTGGGGCAATCTGATATGACAATTTCCAAGTACATCAGTGATTTCCTTGAAGAAGTCACCGACATCACAATTGATACGAATCACGTTCAGGATGGTTCGGACAAATACGGTCTGTTCAAGTCACCTGGTAGAACAATTCGTGATTTCAATGACGGAAGTTATGAAATCACGGAAAATTATCAGTTTGTGTGCAAACAGAACAGTGCATCCGAATACGACAGAACGGATTCCGACGAATTTTTGGAAAATCTGACGTATGCGGTTGATGATTTTCCGTATGAAAACGATTATCCGGCATTGGACGGTGGTCGCACGGTGAAGATGATATCCCTGACCGGATGTCCGTATCCGATGGAAGCTGACGGAAAGGAAACATTGTATCAGATGTCACTTGCAATTACTTATTTAAGAGAAAGGACGGATTAAAAGTATGTTTAAGAAAGATAAATGGCTTTTATACCTGGACACAACACCTTCAGGAAGTGCAAGAACATGGGCAAGAATTGGAAAGTCCACCTTGCACACACTGAACATGAATGCGGAAACTGAAACTTTCGATTATATCGAAGATGAAATTCCGACATCCGTTATCAGTAGATACCAGCCTTCAATGGATCAGGAAATCCACACATATGAAGACGATGCTTGCTACACCTACATTGAAAGTATGGCACAGAATCTTCCGGTTGGTGATGATGCATTCACAAACTTCCTTTACATCTTCCCACGTAACGTCGGCACAACCGAAGCACCGAAATTCAATGCGTGGTTATGTGAAGCAACCATCACAATCAGTTCCATCGAAGCTGTTGACCACAAGATTTCATTCAACATCGCAATCAACAGCAAAGAAGCCGTTCAGGTTACTGTTTCCGGTGGTGTTCCAACAATCGTACCTTAATGAAAGGACAATAATTTTATGATTTACACAATCATCCACAACAGGAAGTCATATGATCTTCCGAAAAAGACAATTGCAATCATGGACGAAATTGATGAAGGGTTGAAGATTGATTCGTCAGGTCTTTCACTTCGTGACAAATTTGACCGTCTTCGAAACATCATCGTTGGGATCCTTGGTGAAGACAATGCGGTTGAAATCCTTGGTTCGAATAACCTGGATGAAATGGATTTATCGGACGTGACAATCACCTTCAAAAAGATTGTCGATGCGTACGACAAACCGGTTCAGGATTATGACAACGGAAAGACACGTGACAGATTGTCACAGATACCATTCGATAAAATCGCAACATTGTCCAAGGTGACGGCTGAAATGCCAAAAGAATGATTGATTTAACGAACAAAGGCTTGCCGAACGTCATCACGATTGACGGCAAGCCTTTTTCTATTTTTACAGACTTTCGTGTTTGGATGAAATTCGAAATTTCCGTTGTCCATTCCAAACTTGAAGGTGGTTCACAAGTAGAAATCGGATATCTGTTCAAGAACGAACGTCCGACTTTCTGCAATATTGAAGATTTATTCGTATTTTCAAGACCGAAAAACGTCCTTCCACGTGATATCGGTCACGAATCCGACGTGATTGCGTTGGATTACGAAATTGATTCTGACTTGATTTATGCTGCATTCCTTGGTCAGTACGGCATTGACCTGGTGGATATCGACGAATTGCATTGGCACAAGTTCCTTGCACTTCTTCGTGGTCTGAATGATTCCACACTTCTTCATCAGGTGATGCAATACAGATGTTATGAAAAGACCACACGAAAAGACATGGATCCATATGAAAGACTTCGTTCGATGTGGGAAATCGAATACATCACGAAGGCTGAACAGGACGAAATTGACGAAGTGAATGCGATGTTCAAATAACGAAGAAAGGTGGTGGTTCAAGTGGCTGACGGAACATTGATTTTTGATACCAAACTTGATTCATCCGGTGTTGAAAGTGGTGTGTCTGCCCTTGGTGGCAAACTGTCCGGTGTGATGGGAACGGCACTGAAAGGAACAGGTGTTGCGATTGGTGCTGCCGTTGCTGGTGTTTCTGCCCTGACCAAGTCTTCCTTGGATGCATATGCCGATTTTGAACAGTTGACCGGTGGTGTTGAAACACTTTTCAAGACATCGGCAGACAAAGTCATGGAATATGCTGACGAAGCATACAAAAGTGCTGGATTATCGGCAAACGAATACATGGAAACCGTGACAAGTTTTTCGGCATCACTTCTTCAGGGTTTAGGTGGTGACACAGACCTTGCAGCCGATGTCGCAAACCAGGCAATCATTGATATGTCCGACAATGCAAACAAGATGGGTTCGGATATGTCAGCAATTCAGAATGCATATCAGGGTTTTGCAAAGCAGAACTTCACCATGTTGGACAACCTGAAATTGGGTTACGGTGGCACGAAGGAAGAAATGCAACGTCTGTTGGACGATGCAGAAAAACTTCAGAAAGAAAAGTTCGGTGTTGATGTCGAATACGATATGAACAATTTTGCCGATGTCATTCAGGCAATTCACACGGTTCAGGAAGAAATGGACATTGCCGGAACAACATCAAAGGAAGCTGCAACCACGATCCAAGGTTCACTTGGAATGATGAAAGGTGCGTGGCAAAACCTTGTGACCGGTCTTGGTGATGAAAATGCCGACTTGGATGGTCTGATTGATAATTTCATTCAATCTGTCATCACTGTTGGTGAAAACATCATGCCTGAAGTGGAAAAGATACTGACAGGAATCGGTGAAATGGTGACAACGATGCTTCCTGAAGTCATCAACATGATTCCTGACCTTATCAATTCGGTATTACCTGGAATCATTGAAAGTGCATCGAACCTTGTCACTACATTGTGTACGGCAATCATTGACAATGCACCGACATTGATTGACAGTGCATTACAGTTGGTTTTGACCTTGACGGATGCACTTCTTCAGAATCTTCCGATGCTGATTGAATGTGGTCTTCAGGCAATCGTTCAACTTGCACTTGGTATCGCACAAGCACTTCCGACATTGATTCCAACAATCGTCGAAGTGGTGCTTTCAATCGTGGAATATCTGATTGACAACGTTGATTTACTGATTGATGCTGCAATCGCATTGATCACCGGTCTTGCCGAAGGTCTTATCAATGCACTTCCGGTTCTTATCGAAAAAGCACCGGTAATCATTGAAAAATTGGTGGTTGCCTTGGTGACAAATGCACCAAAACTGTTGGAAGCTGCCGTGAAAGTGATTGAAACACTTGCAACCGGTCTTATCACCAATGTTCCGAAGTTGCTTGCCAAGATTCCACAGATTATGACAAGTCTGAAGAACGGATTCTTGAATCTTTGTTCAGGTTTTGCGGATGTCGGTAAGAATATCATCGACGGATTGTGGAACGGTATTCAAAACGGCTGGAATTGGTTGACAGACAAGGTTTCAAGCCTTGCAAAAGGTCTTCTTGATGCTGCAAAATCAGCACTTGGAATTGCATCACCTTCGAAGGAATTCCGAAAGATTGGTGAATTTTGCGTTGCTGGTTTCAACGATGGTATTGATGACCTGATGGATGGAAACAAACTTGCATCGAACATCAATGCAAGTTTTGGAACGATTCAGGCAAACGTGTCCGGTGGACAGATAAACGGTGTTGGTGGTGGATATACACAAGTCATCAATGTAAACCGTGAAATCAGCACACCTGACGAACTTGCACGTGCCGTCCGTCTTGAAAGTCGATACGGATTGATGAAAGGGGTTGCGTTCGGATAATGGAAAATATAGTAAAAGTACGATTCGTGCGTTCCGATGACCGTGAATGGTCGATTGACGGTTCAAATTGGGGTATCCCTTCCAACGGTCTTGAAGGATTCGGTGCGTTCGATAATTCAATATCAATTGTTGACAATGCAATCGGTGACGGTGGCATTGTCACAAGTCACCGTGTGTCACAGAAAGACCGTACAATCACGGCAATATCGAAGAATGTCAACCTGATGGAAATCCTTCGTGATGAAGTCACGGCATTTTTCAATCCGAAGATGACATACAGGGTGTACTTGACATACATGGGAAGAACCAGGTGGGCAGAAGGAAGAATCGAAAAATTCAACCTTTCGACCGGCAACATTCACAGACGAATGAAGTTGACAATCACCGTTCTGTTTGCGGATCCATACTTGAAGTCATTCGAAGACTTCGGAAAAGATATCGCATCGGTTTCCGGTGGTGCTGGATTCCCTTATTTATGCAGACAGAATGTCGGACAACCGACAGGAATCTTCAATTTCTCACAGATTGTCAACCTTTCAAACGACGGTGATGTGGAAGCATATTGTAAAGTCGTTATGACGGCAAACGGTGAAGTTGAAAATCCGAAGATTATCATCAACAACCATTATGTCCGTGTCATTGACACGATGGTTGAAGATGATGTCATCATAATGGATTTTGCAGCGAATCCACCGACAGTGAAGAAGAACGGTGTCAATTGTATCGGAAAATGCGACAGAACGTCCGAATTCGATGAAATGGGGTTGGTCATCGGTGATTCCACATTGTCATACACGGCAGACAATGGTTCAAACAATCTGTCCGTGTCAATCTATTACAACAAATTGTATGCTGCAATGTAAAGGACGGTGATGTCTTATGGGTTCATTTAACGTAATTGCACTTGATGAAGACTTCGAAATCCTTGCATTGCTTCGATACACAAATATTCAGTGGTCAAGGAAGTATTTCGAATGTGGAACGTTTTCGGTTCAGATACCACTTGAACAGTACGATTCACGAATCAAATACATATACACGAAAGACCGTCCGGAAATGGGAAAGGTCACACAGATAAATTATGTAAACAACCAACAGTACAAATACGTTGCGTTGTCCGGATACTTCCTTGAAAACGAACTGAACAGGATGGTCGTATATCCAAAACAGAACAACGGCAACATCACTTCGGATCCTGGATGGGTTGAAGGAATCGACAAGGCTGAAGACCTTGCGTTCACCTTCTTCAACGCATTCAAATCCATCACATTCACACAGAACGGTTCATCCGTGACGTTTGATTGTGGTGTGGATGCCGGAACAAGTCAAGGACGTGGAAACACGTCAGACCATCTTCGTGAAGGTGAATATCTTGGTGATCAGATATACAAGATTTTGAAGAATTCAGGTCTTTCATACCGTGTTGATTATGATTTCGACACGTCAAAGAAGACCTTCGAAGTTTGGGAAGGAAAAAACCGTACTGAAGAACAGACCGTGAACAATCCGGTCACATTTTCAACCAGGTACGGCAACATCCGTGAACCTGATGTGTTGATTGACAATACGTCATGGAAGACCGGTTGTATTGGTTGTAATTCGGTATCAAACAACGGTTCAACAACCAATTACAACCATGTAATCATCAATCCCACGGATGAAGCAAATATGAATTCCTTCTTGTTTTTGAAGTCGGCTGTCAGATTAGAAGATTATCCATCAACATCGGCATTTTATGATGCGATGGATGCTGAAAGCCTGAAAGAACTTGAAGGGTTTGTGCAAACAATCAACGTCACCTTCGATTCAATGGAAGGTTCGTATGAATACATGACAGATTTCGACCTTGGTGATGTCTGCAACCTGGAAATCACCGAAATCAACATTTCTGCCGAAGCACGATTGATTGGTTGTTATGAAGTAGTAAAGGACGGTGTTTGGACGATGACGATGGAATTCGGAACACCGATTCTGAAGAAAAGGTAAAAGAAAGGAAGGTTGAATGAAATGATTGGATATCCCTTGGATTCACACGTCACGTTCAATGATGGAATTCCACAGTACGACCGTGCAATCACATCCGCACCACTTCGAAAGCTGATAAAATCACTGTTCACGGACGGTGTTTTGCTTGCAGATCAAACGAAGTTGCGTGTTCAATGGGTTGGTGATACACGTGTTTCCGGAACGGTTGAAGGTGACACCGAAACGTACAATTGTGTTGTTTCTGCCGGATTCGGCATCACAGACGGTTGTCTGAAATTACTTGAAAATTGGTACGGCTTGCACGTTGACACGGCTGCTGCCGTCAATCCACGTATCGACACCGTTGTTCTTCGTCTTGATGACAACGATGCGGTTCGTGTGTGCGACTTTTTCATACACAAAGGAACACCGGCATCAACACCGGTTCGTCCTGACCTGACACGTGCCGGTGGTATTTACGAAATCGGTTTGGCTGACATTTATGTTCCAGCCGTTCCAAGTGCCGACAATCCACCGGTTGTCACTGACACAAGACTTGACACAACACGTTGTGGAATCATCACTTCCATATCTGAAGTTGATACAACGGCAATATGGGAAGATTTCAACACACTGTTCAATCAGGTCGAAGAAAGGTCAGATGAAACATATCAGGCATGGGTTGAAGAATATCAGAACTACTATCAGACCTTACGTGCAACACAAGTTGAAGAATTCGAACAGCTTGCCGACGAACTTCACGACATCATTGATGCGGAAGCAGCCGGACACCTTCAGTTGGAAATTGACGAATGCCTGGAAGACATTGAAAGAAATTACTTCGGAATCCATGCATCCACAACCGTTTTTGTTGATGATAACCACATCACCGAAACAATCGGATCCGGATACAAACGGTACACTGAATTTTCGGCAGATGGAAACACCATCACCGAAACCATTTACACGGTTGACGAACATCAGACCGAAACGTTGAAGTACACCAAGGTGACCACATTCAGTTCAGACGGTTCGACCATCACTGAAACTGTTTACGATGCCGTTGGTGAAGTGATAACAGATTAAAGAAAGGTGGTTCAAAATGAACGAAAGTGCGGTTTACAAGAAGTTAAAAGACGAACTGAACAAAGTTCCGAAAATCAAAGTGATCATCACCACGGAAGATTTTGCCGGTGATGACGTGACATTGTCACTGAATGGTGCGGTGTATGTAAAACAGGGAACGTTCGATTCCAACGGAAAAGTTGAATTCTACGTTGAACACGTTGGTGCGTACACCATCACTTGTGGTGAAAAGACCAAGTCGGTCGATGTTGCCGAAGTTGGTGGAATCTATCAGGCAGAAATCAACGATTCCATTATTTATGGATTCCACATCGACGGAACAGAATCTTCACCTTCCGGAAACATCACATACCTGGAAGCAGCCGTTGGAATGACACCGGCAAGCATGAATTTTTCAACCGGTGTGTTCAATTATGGTGATTGGGCAGATGCGTTCTTCATGCCACGTCCTTGTATGCTGAAGAACGACGGAACTGTTGACTATTATCTGAATCCTAACGACTACACCAAGAAAGCCGATGGAACGGCATCTGATGTTGCCAATACTTCATATGCTGGTAATGCAATGATGGAATGGGGCAAGGATAACACCGTGATATGGTACAAGATTGTTCCGGACGGAAACAACGGTGCAGACGTGTACATTTCCGATGCACAACAGGATGAAGACTACCACGCATATTCATTCATCGGTGTTGATGGAAACCTGAAGGAACACTTCTATACACCTATATACAACGGATGTGTGGTTTCTTCCAAGTTGCGTTCGATTTCCGGTCAATCCATCATGAACAACGTTGCCGGTGGAACTGAAATTTCATATGCAACAGCAAACGGAACAGGATACTACATCGAAACGTTTGCAGACAGAATCCTGATAAATCTGTTGTTGATGCTCATTGGTAAGAGTACCAACACACAGGCAACATTCGGTAATGGTCACTATACCGGTGGAAGTCAGGCATCACATCTGTTGAAATCCGGTACGATGAACGACAAAGGTCTGTTCTACGGTACAAACGGAACAGGTGTTGGTGTGAAGGTCTTCGGTATGGAAAACTATTGGGGCAATCAGTGGCGAAGAACGGCTGGTCTTCTCAATATGTCAGGTACACAGAAATACAAGCTGACAGCACCATACAACGACAGTGGTTCAGGATACAACACCGTATCCGGTGGAACACCTGACGGAACATCCGGTGGATATGTCAACAAGATGATATATACATCAGATGGTGCGATGACCACAAAGACGGCATCAGGATCCGATTCGACATTCTATGCAGACGGAATGTGGTTCAACAATTCACAGACCGATTATGCGTTGTTTGGCGGTGCTTGCGGCTACGGGCTGGCTTGCGGTGCGTTTGCGTGTAATCTGGGCAGCCCTCTTTCGGATGCTTATTGGGGCCGTGGCGCTGCCCTTTCTTATCATGGATAAGGTCGAAAAGGCATAAAATAAGTAATTCGGACGGCAACCGTGATGATTGCCGTCCTTTTTATAGGGTTTTGTATTGCGACAATTGACGGTAATTGCAACAACAGGCTGAAATGCGGTACGTTTACGTGTAATCTGAACAACACTCTTTCGAATGCTAATTGGAACAATGGCGCTGCCCTACTTATCGTATAGACGGAACAGAAAACAAAATGCAATACATCATCCTTACCACTTGGTAAAAATTAAGTCGCAAAAAGTCGGTTCAGTAGTTCATCGAAAGACCGACAGACGATAAGAAAAACTTAACGAATACAAAGAAGGTTAAAACATGAAATCATTCAATCATCTGTATGAACAGTTGATATCGGAAGACAACATCCGTCTTGCAATTCAATTGTCTTCCAGGGGTAAAAGAAGCCGAAAGGACGTACAAGAATATTTTGAAAATCCTGATAAACACATCGTTCCAATTCAAAACATGGTCGCACACTATAAAAATGCGAACCATGTGCCTGTTGAAATCTACGACGGTATTTCACGGAAGAAACGCACGATCATCGTTCCAAAATACCGTGAACAAATTGTTCATCATATGTTGGTCAATGTCCTGAAACCATTGATGCAACGGTCGATGTACTACCATTCATACGGTTCGTTGCCTGGTAAGGGTGGACACCGTGGAAAGAAGTACATTGAACGTTGGATACGCACCGACAAGGAAAACACACGTTATTGTCTGAAGATGGACATCCGGAAGTATTTTGATTCCGTATCACACGACGTTGTGAAGGATCAGATGCGACGGATGATACACGACGAAGAATTCCTTCGTGTTCTGTTCGAAGTCATTGACGTGAACGACAAAGGTCTTCCACTTGGTTTTTACACGTCACAGTGGCTTGCAAATTGGCATCTGACGTGTCTTGACTACTACATCAAACAAGACCTTGGTGCAAAGTATTATATGCGTTATATGGACGATATGGTGATATTCGGTTCAGATAAAGCGGAATTGCATCGAATGAAGAACGAAATCCAACAGTACCTTGTCACACGTCTTGGATTGACGTTGAAAGACAATTGGCAAGTGTTTTGTGTGGATTGTCGTGCATTAGATTACATGGGATTCCGTTTTTATAGAAACAAGACAACACTTCGAAAGTCGATTCTGATGAAAGCCTTCAGGAAGGCACGGAAGGTCGGAAGAAAAGACAAGATGACCTTGCACGAAATACGGCAGATGATGTCATATTTCGGATGGTTGAACGTCACGGACACGTACAATGCGTACGTTCAATACATCAAGCCTTTCTTCAACTTTCAGTACGGCAGACGAAGAATATCAAACCATGAAAGGGGTGCAAACTATGGTAAGAGTAGAATTCAAGTGGGTTGAAGGCTTTCAGGAAGAAAGACCGTTGGCAATTGACCTGACATCGTCCAAGTGCGGTGTGTACCTTCGTCAGAACTTCAAAATCGTGAACAATGAAGACCGTTCCGGTCAACATTGGAAGTATCAGGAAGCCTTTCTGACATTGGAAGAATACCAGGAATACGTCAATGAAAAGGAAGGTGTCGTTCTGACAACCATCATGAAGACCTTGACAGATATTCAGCTTCAGATTGATGACCTGACACCGGAAACCGAAGATGAAGACGAAGACTTGGTATGATCAGAAAGGGGTGAAGACGTATGAATCATAGTCCGTTATTTTACAAACTGTTGGAACAGTGGGAATTGAACTATATTACCATTGAAACACTTCGTGGTCGTGTTGAACTTGGTAAAAGAAAACCATCGAAAGGGATTACCGAAGAAGAATTCTTCGAAATCACCGGTGAAGAATACTGATGACCGAAGGTGTCATCGTTGCGTTGATTGGTTGTGTTGCAACCTTGATCGGATCCGTATTGACATTCATATTCGAAATCAAAAAACTACGTGTGGAACAAGCCAAGTATCAGGAAGAAGTTCGTGAAAGTCATCAGAAACAGTTCGATGACCTGAAGGACACCGTGAACGACAAGGTTGGTGGTTTGGAAGATTCCATCAAGGAAATGAAGTTCGAATATGAAAAACAGACAGCATTGACCACGGAAAAGCTGGTGCAATTGGAAAAGAAGCAAGACAAACACAACAATCTGATTGAAAGGATGTATGCAGCCGAAAAGGACATTGAAGTCCTGAAGAACCGTGAAAAGGTGTCGGAACATCGTCTTGAAGACCTTGAAGGTAAAGATTGAAGGTGAATATCTTATGGAAAACAAAAACCAAAAACCGAAGCGGTTTTCGGTGACTTGGACAAAGAACATCACAAGGATCCTTTTGATAATAGGTGTCATCGGTGGGATGACACCTTTTATCTTGTCATTACTTGACAAGGATCCATGTTCTGAAATGGGTATCGCATGGGTGACGGAAATTGTTGCCGTTGCACTTGGATACTTCGTTCGTGGATTCAAGGACACCAAGGAATCCGAAAAGGTTCGTTTATTGGAAAGCGGAATTGAATATTCTGAAGAATTGAAGGGGTGACAAATATGGAATGGTTGATTGATAATTGGTTCATTTTGGTCGGTGTATTGGCAATCGTGGTGTTCGTTGTGGTGTACTGTTGGAAATTCACCGGAATGCCCACAGACGAACAGATTCGATGTGTCAAGGAATGGTTGAAGTATGCCGTTGCAATGGCTGAAAAGGAACTTCAATCAGGAACAGGACAATTGAAACTTCGTCTTGTTTACCAACGATTCATTGAAACATTTCCGGCAATCGCAAAGGTTGTGTCGTTCGAAGTATTTTCCGAATGGGTTGACGATGCACTTGTGTGGTTGAATGACCAGCTTTCACAGAATAAGAACGTGAAGAATCTGATTGAAAGCGGAAATGA
>OCVV011290182.1_pt1 | contig 33831 bp, 30 predicted proteins | sample 1539721 | NCBI WGS metagenome assembly OCVV01 (sample SAMN02144230, study PRJEB22623) | gut metagenome | biome: sheep rumen | host: Ovis aries | place: New Zealand | reverse complement strand
ATTATATAACTATTCAATATTTATATATATTTTTAATGTAATAATGCTTATGGGATTATTTATATTTGGAAGCAAAATAAATAATTCTATTTCTTGGTATAGAGTTTTCAATATTACAATTCAACCTAGTGAATTTATGAAAGTTAGCTTAATTTTAATTAATTCTTATATTATTCATTTATTCTTTAAAAATAGAGATAAAATTAGTTTCTTTAATGAAATTAAATTATTAACTATTCTATTTTTTTTATTATTGCTTCCTAGTATTTTAACTTTTTTTCAACCTGATACTGGTGCGATTATAGGATATTTTGTTATAAGTTTATCTATGATATACATATCTGGTATTGATAAAAAATGGTTATATTTCTTTACATTCATTATTATTATTTTTGTTACTTGTTTTGTTGTAGCTTATTTAATAGATAAAGAATTATTAGTTAATCTTTTTGGCAAAAATGTTATTTATAGAATTGATAGAATTATTGATTGGAAGAATAAAATTGGTTTACAACTAAATAATTCACTTATCGTAATTGGTTCTAGTGGTATTTTAGGTCATAATAAAATACCATTATATTATCCTGAATCTTCTACTGATTTTATATTTACTTCGTTAATATCATTATTTGGATTAATTGGTATTTTAATACTTTTTATTATTATTGTATTGTTTGATTTACATATTTTAAACTCTATAAAAAAAGAAAAAAGCTTTGAAAATAAGTATACAATTTTTGGTGTATTATCATTATTTTTTTATCAACAAATACAAAGTATTTCAATGACGATAGGATTATTACCTATAAATGGTATTACTTTTCCTTTAATAAGTTATGGTGGATCAAGTTTAATTTCTTATTTGATATTAATTGGAATAGTTATAAATATTGAACAAAAAGAAAAAAAGCTAAAAAGCTTTTTATAAGAATTCTTTTATTTTTTCTATAGTTTCTCTTTTGAAATCCATAAACTTAATAGCATTATCCATATTATCAATTACTAGATAATCAGCTTTATCTGGTGGAATATTATCTATTTTACTAGCAACTATAACGGCATCTGTAGAGAAAATATCACATATTTCCTTTAATACATCTATAGTTAATTGATATTCTTCAAAGAAAGCATCCATTAAAACATCTTCACTATCATCTTTTACTGAATATAAAGTTACTCTATATGTATCTTCATCAACTGGATTAACTTCAATTAATGTATGTCTTCCATCTTTTTCAAAGAAATGGCTAGAAACATATGCATTTCTAATCATTGATAATAACTCTATTACAGATTTAGATTCTTTCATTTCTTCTTTTTCAATAGGAACTATTGTATCTTCATCATGTACTATATTTTTATGTGTGGTTAAATATGTTATTATTTTTTCTTCTAAAAACAACACTTCTTGCATAGTAGTTGGGTGATTAACTGTAAAATCTATTCCTTTTACTTCTGATAATGCATTTAATAAATTATTAATTTTATCAATATCTTGTGATTTTACTGGTGAGTTATTAATGTATTCTCTTAATCGTTCTTCTTCACTCATCTGCTTTTGTTTTTCTAATATATATTTAGCATTATCTTCTGCAAGTACTTTTAATTTCTCATTTTCTTTTTCTAGATCTATTATTTTTCGTGCTTGTTCTTCAGATGCTGCTATTATCTTCTTATATTCTTTTTCATTTTTTAATATAATCTTGGCAAACTCTTCTGCATCTTTCTTTAATTGATTTCTTTCTTCTTCAACTTGTATAAGTTTTTTAGCCTGATCTTCAGCATCAAGTTTTATTTTTTCATTATTGACATCTAAGAATATTTTTTCAACTTCATCCTCAACAGAATCTCCCACAATTGGATCATTAATTATATTTGCAAAAGACTCTTTTTGTCTTTTTATTTCTTTAAATTTTGATATTAAACTTTCTTTTTTATCTTCTTTTTCCATATTCCCATCTTCTTTATTCTTTCTATTATTAACTCCATATGAGTCTTTAAACTCTAAGCATATTGCTTCTCTAGCTCTATCAAGTATTGATGAATAATGTTCTTGTTTTTCATCCCACCACTTCAAATAGCTATCATCAAAATAATTTATATTTTTATTACAAGCTTCTAATGCTTCTTCAACTGCTAACTCTTCATTATTTAATAATATATCATTATCTTTCTCATATTCTGCAAGTAATAATGATTTATTATATATAGTATATTCTTCAAATTTTTCATTTTTAAAAATATTACATATTTCAATTACTTTTTCATTATCTTTATATTTTTCTATTATCTCATCCCAAATATTGTTATTTAATGTATTAAAAGTATATGCATATCTTGCAATATTTAAAATTAATAAATCATTACTATCATTATTTGTTTCATTATCATCAAATGCTTTTTTTACATTTGTTTCTATAACTTTATTATTAGTACTTTTAAAGTATGATACTCTATAATTTGCATAATCAAATATTATGTTATATTTTATATAATTGTTAAAATAATTATATGAGCTTTCTGTAAATAGAATTGCATCTTGTTTTGTTTTATCTACATTACTTATATTATTATAAGAGCTAAGTAATTTATCTATTAAAATCATAATTTTAATTGTACAATTTCTTACAACTAAACTATCTTTTCCATCTTTTCTTTCTAGTACAATAGTTCCTTGTGAGTCATTTGCCATTATCTTTCTAATATTTAATGATGGATTCTTTGATATGAATCTTTGAAATATTTTTGGTAAATCAAAATTTATAAAGTTTTCATTATTACTAAAGTCAAAAGGACTTTTTTTCTCTATATTGTTAATTAAATTGTTAATTGAAATATAAACTTTATTATCTAAAAGAAAATTAATATTAAAGTTTACTTTACCACCACTAATTATTGAACTATGAGCTAAGTCATATTTACTTAGTAACTCTTCTAACATATTGAGCACCACCTTATTATTCTATCATACCAATTATATCATAAAATTTTATAAATCATATATATAAATAAAAAATTCTTCTAAAAAGAAGAATTTATTCTATAATTAATCCAGTTATTATAATAATTGCTATAAATATTAAAAGTAATATACTACTTTTTGATAAGTATAATTTTCTAAAATCTTTTATATCTAATTTATCTTTTGTACCTACATAGTCAAGACCAGTCATTTTTCTACTACTTAAATTCTCATTTGTATACAATGCAAAAGATGTTGGATCATCAAATTCTGAATATTCAAAGTTTTTAATTCTTACTAAATGATAAAACATTGTAAGATCGCCAGCACATCCAGTTATATTTAAAAGAGATAATATTACCAAAACTGGTATATTAAAAATAATTCCTATTATTAATGTGACAATACCAATAAGAATAAATGGGTACAAAAGTGAAATCAATATGTTCTTTCTCTTAATATTTTGTTTACATAAACAGCACATTACTCCTTTTTCAAGTACAATTCCATAGGTTATATTTTTAAATTTAGCTCCATGAATAACATATGCAAAGCTATGTAATAATTCATGTAAGATTAAATATGGAATAATCAATGCACACGATAACAAAGTATTATCGTCAAAGATTTTCATACTATTTTCTCGATAAATTAAGAAGAAAAGAATACAACATACTACTAACAAGATAATAGGATAAACACCTATAGTGTTATTATTTATTTTAAAAATATAATATTTTTTCTTCATATGACAAATTCCTTACATTTTTAATACTTCTTCATATACTTTCTTTAATTGTTTTCCTACAGTTTTTATATCTCTTTCTTTTGCAACTTCATATGCTTTATCTACTAAACTAGGAAGTTTACCATCAAAGAATTTTTTTATTTTTTCTTCAAATTCATCAACATCTTTTGCTTTATAAACATTCTTACCATCTTCAAGCCAACCTTCAAATATTGGAATATCACGAATTATTGCATTTTGTTTGCATGCACATGCTTCAATTATCGGAATTCCTTCTGTTTCTTCTAACGTTGGGAATAGATATAAATCTGCTCCACACATTGCTGCTTTAATTTCTTCTTGTTCAACATATCCTGCCCATGTTAGATTTGGCAAGCTTGTATTAACTGCTTTTCTGACATCTCTAGTAGCAGCTTTTAAAGAACTAAATCCAAACCAAATAAATTTATATTCAGGTAATCTTTTTGCAAGTTCAACAAAATCAACTATTCCTTTTCTTCTAATATAAAGTCCAATTCCTATAATGACTTTATCGTCTTTTGTATAACCATATTTTTTTCTAAAAGATTCTCCTGCTTTTTTATCTTTTACAAATAGACTCATATCTATTCCATTTGAAATAGCATAAATTTTCTTCTTTTCTAAGCCTTTATATCCTTCTAATAATCTTTTTGAATATGGTGTTGGAGTTACAATTACATCTCCTAATCCATAACATTTTACAAGCCACCATTTAACTATTTTTGAAGTACTTTTAGAAAATATAAAACCATTTCTATAATCTTCTTCAGTTGAATGTGCATGATATACTATTTTTTTACCATTTTTTTTGGCTTTTTTCGCCATTCTATAAGATTTTAGAAACCATGTATTTATATGCATAATGTCATAGTCATCATTTGGATTAGTTGTCCATTCTATACCTTCATTAGTCAAAGCTGTCTTTTGATGTTCAATTGCTTTTCCTAATCCGCTTTTTCTAACTTTCTTTTCCATTTCTGTATATAGCAATACTTTCATAAGTTTCACCTCTATAGTAAGTATATCATAAAAGAAAAAGAAAAAAAACTTAGTGCTCTTTTTTAATCATTTTTACATGATTTTTTCTTATATTTTTATCTACTATATTTGCTTTTTTTATTGTATTATAAATGTCTTCTTTGTTATTTATTCTTTTAGTTTTATATGCTTTTATTGTTTTATTTAAATCTTTTATCTTAACTACTTTAGTAGTTGTATTTATTTTTAAAATAGAATTATTTCCAAAACATATTATTGAAATAAACTTATTTTCCTTTTCTTTAGTTATATCTTTTAATGCAAGTATATGTCCGTGATTTTGAATTATAGGATTGTTTAGTTTATTAGTTTGTTTTCCAACTTTTTGTATCCATATTTTATCATGTTCATTACCTATAATTGTTCCACTATAATTTTTCATTTCAATTACGATAATTCCAAAATCAGATATAACTAAATGATCTATTTGATGAGTTTTATTATCTGAAAAAAGCATTATATCATTTAATACTAAATAATTATTGTTTAATTTATTTAGTTCTCTTTTTACTGTTTCTTCTCCAATACTTCCTTTAATCTTTGATAATGTTTTTTTAAAGAAATACCCTAAAATAATTAATACGAGAGTAAAAATTTCCATAATTTCACCAACTTTTATTTAAAAAAAAAGTACTAATTCAAGTACTTATTCTTTTTCTACTTTTGCTTCTTTTTCTTTATTTTTCTTTTTTACAAGACCAAAAGTTACTACTGATGCTACAGCAAGTGCTGCTGCTCCAACTCCTGCTAAAACAGTTTTTTTCTTTGCCATATTTACACCTCCTAAACAACAAAACCTACATTTTAATTATAATATATTTGTATATTTTTTACAATAAAATGAATTATTATTTACACTATTCTTTTTATTATATTTACATATTAGCAAAAATTTACTTATAATTTTTAATAAATAATTTTTCTTAAACTAATTGACATTTAAAAGAAATAATATTATTATTAAATTGCATGATGATAAAACATTATGCGTTTCACTCTTACGGTTATATAGTGTGAGAGTGTATTCAACCAAAACCCCCTGAAGACCTTGTCGTGAGACAAGGTCATTTTGTTTATATTGCTAAAGCAAATAATATATGATAAAATGCTGTTTGAGGTGAATTTATTATGGATCCTAATATAAATAACTTGAATGAAAAAGTTGATGAAAATATTTTATATGCACCAGATGAACAAGCTTTAGTTGAACATGCAGCTGTCGAAGAAAATATTAAAAAAGCAACAAACGATGTAGAAAGAGCCCAATTCGCAAGACTAGCATTGTTGGAACAATATAAAAAATATGGTTTATTATCAAAATGGGGATTTGAAATGTTAACCAATTTAACATCAAGAGAAGTACTTGGAACCGGAGATTCTTATGTTGAAGAACCTGTAATGGATGAAGAATCAAATATCTCTTATAGAAAAAAATAAATATTATAAAGAAAAAGATTTTAATTATCTTTTTTTTTACTATTTTTTACGTTTATTATTCCTATTTCTATCCATAATAATATTGAGGAGGAAATTAAATGACAGAAAAAGAATTACTTTATGTAGAAGATGCAATAAAGCATGAATCAAACATAATCAATATTGTTACTGATACGATTAATAATTTACAAAATGAAGATTTAAAAGAATTTATGAAGCAAAAATTAAATGATCACATTGCTTTTAAATTAGAACTTGTTAATACATTGGAGGAATATGTTAATGAATGATCAATTATTAATGGATAATTATTTAATGATATTAAAAAGTACTGTAGAAGTATACGTTCATGGAACATTAGAAAGCTCTAATGAAGATATAAGAGAACTTCTAAAAGCTGGGCTTGATAATACAATGACTAATCAAGCAGAAGCTTATGATGAAATGACCAATTATGGATGGTATACTATTTCTAATGTTAAAGAAAATGAAATTAAAAAAGTTTTAAATAAAGTCAAAAAAAATTAAAGAGCTATTGCTCTTTTTTATTAACTTAATGTAAAATTTTCTTTTAATTATTAAATAATATAGAAAACAATTTGTTTTTATGGTAATATTCATATTGTAGGAGTGATTCTTAATGAAAAAGAAAAAGTTTGTTGATAATAATCAACAATATAATAATGAGTATTATGATCCAAATTATAGTAATCAACAGCCTTATTATGACGATCAACAACAATATTATGATAATCAAGAGCCTTATTATGACAATCAACAGCAATATTATAATAACAATAATTATGGATATAATTCTTATTATAATAAGAATGAACAGAAAGGTTCACCTTTAAAGAAATACTTTATTATAGGTGGTGTAGTTGTATTATTTATCATCTTTATTGTTATTTTAATGAATATGTCTTCTAGTAAATCTAGCAGTAAAAAAGATACTCAAAAAGATACACAGCCAACTTATAAAGACGATACAAAAAGAATTGGTAATAGTACTTTTGGTTATCTTACTGTTCCGGGAGAGTGGGTTCCATTAACTAGTGGTGCTGGCTCTAACGTTATTCAATACTCAGATAAAGATAACGATTATGTTATTAGTTTAGCAATTAGATACAATAGTACGGTTGATGATTTTGTTCCAAGATTTAAAGAACAGTTTCATGAATTGGGATATTCATTAACTCAAGATATCATAAATAAAGATAATACCAATATGTATCAATTATATGGACGTAATAGTTCAGGAACTAAGGCTGTTTTAGCATTATGTTTCCAAGGTGAAAATGATATTGTTCACTACATATTAATGGAAGGTCCTGACATTCAAAGTCCTTATTTCAATTCTATTCCTTACTCTTTTAGTTATACACCTTAAAAAAAGAAAGTATAAGAAGTGCATCGAGGAATTTCTACACGAAATAAAAAGTATTAATTATGACTACATCGATATTTTATCGGTGTAGTTTTTAGTTTATTTTTGATTTTTATGTTATTATTGTAGTATACAAATTTGTTTAATGCAATTTGTAGTTCATCTAACGTTACGGGATTATCACGTTTGATGAAGTCTTTAAGCTGACCGTTGATTGTTTCTATCCTAGGATTATGTGTGTAAGTAAATGGTGCTGACATACTTGGTATTAGATTCATTTCAGCGGTTTTTGTTTTGTATATATCAATTTTATACATTCCTCCACGATTTGAATGTAATATAGTATTTTTTAGTTTATAATCGCACTCATTTAATAATTTTAAATTGTACTCAATAAAATCATTATTTAAAGATTTCCCAACTGATGATACAAGTATTTCTCCACATTATTTGTGATAGTTATATATTTGCCAATGCTTTTCTTTTTCTTTTTCTTTTTCTTTCTTACTTCTGGCAGTTTTAATAATTTGCATTTTAATAAATAAGCCATGTAATACGAAATAACTAACCCTTCATGTTGATCCTTTTGTAGCCATAAACATTCTCCTTTCCTAAATTTTACCATATAAAAATCTACACTCTTTTTATTCTGTGTAGATTTTTTTCAAATCACTTCTTAAACTTTCTTTTTTTAATTTGAATCTATTGAGTTAATTAATCGTTTTTTTAAATTATCTTCATCATATTCTTTATTTTCCAAGTATTCTTTGGAATCTTTTTTTGCTTGTACTAATATTTTATAATCATTTTTTAAATTTGCTATTTTAAATGTCATATCTCCACTTTGTTTAGTTCCAAATAAATCTCCTGATCCTCTTAATTTAAAGTCTTCTTCACTTATAACAAATCCATCGTTTACTGTTTCCATAATTTCCAGCCTTTTTTCATCTTCTTTATCGCTTATTAAGAGACATTTTGATTGAATACTATTTCTACCTACTCTTCCCCTTAATTGATGAAGTGTTGATAGTCCAAATCTATTTGCATCAAATATAACCATCATTGTTGCATTTGATACATCAACACCTACTTCTATTACTGTAGTACTAATTAATATATTAACAATATTTTGCTTAAATTCTTCCATTATCAAGTCTTTTTCTTTTGGTTTCATTTTTCCATGAACTATATCAATCTTATACTTATTCCCAAATATTAAATTCATTTTATCTCTTAATGTATAAACATTTGTTAAGTCTAATTCTTCATTTTCTTCTATTAATGGTGCGATTACATATATTTGATGCTTATTTTCTAATTCTTCATTCATTAATTTATATACTTCATTCATTTCTTTATTATTAAATACTTGTGTTTTAACAGGTAGTCTTCCTTTAGGCATTTCTTTAATAATAGATACATCCATATCACCATAAATAGTTAGAGCATATGTTCTTGGTATTGGAGTGGCACTCATGTATAAAACATCAGGTTTAATTCCTTTATTTTTTAAATTTAATCTTTGATTTACTCCAAATCTATGTTGTTCATCTGTTACTACTAGGCCTAAATTATTATACTCTACTTCTTCTTGAATTAAAGCATGAGTACCGATAATTATATTTATTTTTCCTTCTTTTAAATCATTATAAATTACTTGCTTTTCTTTTTTTACAACTGATCCAGTTAAAAGTTCTATTACAACTCCTGTGTCTTTAAATAATTCTTTCATATTGTTATAGTGCTGAACAGCTAATATCTCTGTTGGTGCCATTAATGCACTTTGATATCCACATAGATAGTTATAATACATTGCAAGTATAGCAACAATTGTTTTTCCACTTCCAACATCACCTTGAAGAAGTCTATTCATTCTTTGACTACTTTTTAAATCATTTATTATTTCATCTAATGCAATTTTTTGGTCATTAGTTAATTCAAATGGAAGTTTTTTTATAAACTCTTCTATATTTTTATCTGTTTTTCTTTCTACTCCTGCATTATTCTTTTTATTAGCATTTCTTAAATAATTTATTTTAAACATGAATTCAAATAATTCTTCATATTTTAATCTTAAACTAGCTTCTTTTAATTTGTCATAGCTAGGTGGATTATGAATAATATTTAAAGCTGTCTTCTTATTTACAAAATTATATTTTTCTATTAGATATGTTGGAATGCTATCATTTATGACATTTCCATAAGTCATTAAAGCATTGTTAATTGCATTAATTAAAGTCTTTTGAGTTAATCCACTAGTTGAATGGTAGACTGATTCTATCTTTTCTTGATTTCCTAAAGAACCAAATTTTATATCTGATGCGGTTATTATATTTTTAGAAGAATCATATTTACCAATTACTATTATTTTTTCTCCTATTGGTAAGTTTTGTTTTAAAAATGCTCTTCCAAATATTGAAACTCCAACCATACCACTTTGAGTACTAAGTCTAAAATTTAACTTATTTGTTCCTCCTCTAAATCTAATAACTAAAGGAATACTTTCTACTTTACCATCAATAACTATTTTTTGTTCTGGGTCAGTTAAATTTTTTAAATCTGTCCTTTTTAATACATCATATCTATATGGATAATGAGATAATAAATCATCTATATTATAAATACCTATTTTATTGAATAATAATTCTGTTTTTGGTCCTATTCCTTTTACTTTAGATAGACTATCCATAATACTCACTTCCTGCTGTGTATTATACCATATTTGTCTTTTTTTTGAAAGAAAAAACATTGTTATTTTTCAAACAATGTTCCTTGAGGGGTGCATATTAATGATTCTTCAGATTTTATTTTCCCTTTATCGATAAGTTCAAAAGATAATTCATTATTTTCTAATAAATCATCATAGTCAAAATTTCTATTATAAAGTTTTAATTTAGTGTCCCTAATTTCATAAGCTCCATTTAAAGATATATAATTATCACAAACATTAATAGTTAAACTATAAGTCCCATCATTATTTAATGAAAGCTTAGTATTTTTATCATTTTTAACTACATAAATACCATATAATTCTTCTCTTTTAATTTTTGGTTCTTCCTTAATAGCAATTTTAGTTTCTTTTGATTCGTCAATTGTTATATTTGTTTTTAAATTTCTAATATTTGTTACCGCAAAACTAATGGCAACTGTTCCGATAATTCCAAATAAAATGCTACCAGTTTTCAACTTTTATACTCCTTTCTTTTCTTTTTTTCAACTTAAATATATATTTAAAATCTAAAAAAGTAAATTTAAATAAAAAAAAATATATTTTGCTTGACAAAATTTGACCTTTAGATTAAGATAAGAATCACCAATTCGAAATTGGCGAATTGGTCGCTAGTATCACACTAGCCAACCCCTTTTTATTCTTTTTATGAAGTGCCTTCTCAGGGGGAGGCGCTTCTTTTTGTGTTTTGATTTTTCTTTATTTATTGTATAATAAAATAGAGGTGCATATGAAACACAAAATTAATAAAAAAATAATAGCTAGAATAATTGATGTTGTAATTACTATTGTCATCATTATTTGTATTATAAATATTGCATATTCTTTATATAATATTGCTGAATGGAAAAAAGATGGTGATGATGTTAAAAGGCAGTTAAATGATATTTCTAAGCTTGTTAATATTACTCTAGTTGATAATGATAATGAAAATGTAGAAATAATTGAACCTACTGAGGAAATACCAGAATATAATCCTTATTGGGCATATATTAACATGAATTTAATTAATGTAGATTTTTATGATTTAAAAGAAGTCAATCCTGAAGCTGCTGGATGGATTCAGATTAATGGTACAAATATTAATTATCCATTTGTACAAACAACCAATAATGATTACTATTTAACACATGCATTTGATAAATCTTATAACTCTGCTGGTTGGGTTTTTCTTGATTATAGAAATAAAGCAGATTTATCTGATAAAAATAATATTATTTATGCACATGGTCGCTATGATAATACTATGTTTGGAACTTTAAAAAACGCTCTTACTAATGGGTGGCTTAATAATAAAGATAACTTTGTTATAAAGTTATCTACTCCATTTGAAAATAGTTTATGGCAAGTATTTAGTATTTATCATATTCCTACTACTAGTGATTATTTAAAAATAAATTTTAGTAGTAATGAGAGTTTTTTAAATTTTTCTAAAATGCTAATTGATAGAAGTGCATATAATTTTGAAACTACTGTTAATGAAAATGATGTTATATTAACTTTATCAACATGTTTTAATGATTCTGAAAGAGTTGTACTTCATGCAAAATTAATAAAAAAAGAGAAAAGATAAGTCGATGATGATGACTTATCTTTTTATACATTTTTATCTATATAATGATTAGGTAATATTACTTTTCGTAATCTTTGTGATGCTTCTTCAATAGTAGTACCTGTTAGTTTTGTTGCTCCAGAATATTGATTTCCTCCACCTTCTAATTCTCTCATGACATTTCCTACGTTTACTGAATCTTTACTTCTTGCACTAATTGATATTACTCCATCTCCAATATTACCAATACAATATGCGGCATCTACTTTATATTTAAGTAAATAATCAGCTGCTTTTGCTAATTCCTCTTTTGTATATTCTTTATCTTCTTTTCCTAGAATTATAGCAATTGTATAATTTAAAAATTTTGTTTCATTAACTAATTCTTGTATTTTTCTATCACTATTAAAATCTTCAGTAAAATAGTCCCCTGCTTTTTCCATTGATGCACCTGATTCTAATAAATTTGTTACTATTCTCATTGTATCGCTTGTTACATTTTTTGATAATCTATTTGTGTCTAATAAAATACCTGCTAATAAGATATTTGCGATATTTGTAGGTATTTTTATTTTATATGCTGAAATAAGTGAAGTTATTATTTCTGAAGCACTAGATGCTGTATTATCTATATGAGAAATCGATGCATCAAATGTTTCATTATCTTTATCATGGTGATCTATTATAACTAAATTTTCTTTAACAAATTCTTTTATATATGTTAATTTTGGCTTATTTACATCACAAAGAATATTAAGTGTATTATTTGTTTTTTCTTCTTCATATTGTTCAAGACATATTATTGAATGCTTATCTCGTTCTTGTTCAATAATGGTTTGCACTCCATGATCTAATTTATATATTGGATCTCCTACTAAGATATGATTATCTTTCTTAAACTTTTCTGATATTAAACTCATCCCAAGTGATGATGCAATTGCATCAAAATCTGCTTCACGATGTGGAATTATTATTACTTTTTCACTATTTAATATCTTTTGTTCTAAATTTATTTTTAGATTTTTTACATCTAGCAAACAAAACCATCTCCCATAGAAAATATTTTAGCAAATAGGATATTTTTGTCAATTTGACAAACTTATGATTTTGTGCATCAAAAAAAGGATATTGCTATCCTTATTTTTTTTATTCTTTCTTTGTTAAAGATTCATAATATGCAAATCTTCCTTCAGCGTTCTTTTGATTTTGTTCATATAAATTTAGTTTTTCTTCTTTATTTACTGATGATAATGAAGCATATCTTGTTTCTCCTTCAAGGAATTCTTGATATTTTGAGAAATCTGCTTTTGAATCAAGTAAGAATTCACCAGTCTCTGGGTTTCTTCTAAATATTGGGAAGTATCCAGCTTCAGTAGCACGTTTTTCTTCTCCAATAGAATCTCCCATACCTACCTTTAATCCTTGAGCTATACATGGAGCGTATGCAATTATTATTGATGGTCCATCATAGTTTTTAGCTTCTGTAAATGCTTTAATTGCTTGCATTGGATTAGCTCCTAAAGATATAGCTGCTACATATACATGTGGATAAGTAAGTGCTATTTTAGCTAAATCCTTCTTAGCTACGGTTTTACCTGTTGCAGTAAATTTAGCTACACTTCCTAATTTACTTGATTTAGATGATTGTCCACCTGTATTAGAGTATACTTCTGTATCAAGCACTAAAATATTAACATTTTCTCTATTAGATAATACATGGTCAAGTCCATTGTATCCAATGTCATATGCCCATCCATCTCCACCAACAATCCAGAATGATTTAGTTTTGATAAATTCTTTTAATTCTGTTAATTCTCTTAATTTAATATTCTTTACTGATTCATATAATAAACAACTTGATTCATAATCCATATGTTTATAATAAGAAGATACAATTTCTTTATATTCTTCTGGAATTACTTTTAAATTATTATAAATAATCTTTTTAATTTTTTCTTTGTGTAATTTATCTGCAAGAGCAATTCCAAATCCAAATTCTGCATTATCTTCAAATAATGAGTTTGCCCATGGAATACTATATGATGTTGCTGGTATACTTCCACCATAAATTGATGAACATCCAGTAGCATTGCTAATTACAAGTTCTCCACCAAATAATTGAGTTAATAATTTTAAATATGGTGTTTCTCCACATCCAGCACAAGCTCCTGGGAATTCTATTTTTGGTCTTGCGAATTGACTTCCTTTAATTGTGCTTAAATTTAATGGTTTCTTTTCTTTAACTTCATTATATAAGTATTCACTTTCTTTAATTGTTGTTTCTGTTTTAACTTCAGAAACTGGTTTCATTGTAATTGCTTTTTCACCTTTTTTGCCTGGACAAATTTTACTACATAATCCACATCCAGTACATTGATCCATATTAACACCGATAGTGAATTTTAAATTTTGATCTTTAACTAATGCATCTTGAAGTTTTCCTTTTAAAGACTCAGGTGCTTTCTTTTCTTCATTTTCATCAAGTAAGTATGGTCTTATAACTGCATGAGGACATACTAGAGCACATTGATTACACATAATACATTTTTCAGGATCATAACATGGTAGAACATCAGTCATATCACGTTTTTCATCTTTACTTCTTCCACCTTCAAAAGTTCCATCAACATATTGTTCTAATTTACTTACTGGAAGTTCATTTCCTTTTCTTGCAATTATTAAATCAAATACTGTTTTTTCTTCAGTTTTCTCTTCTTCATCAGTTGTAGTTATTTCATTTTTGTTAACTAATTCAAGAGTTTCTAATGCTCTATCTATTGCTTTAACATTCTTTTCAATAACTTCTTTTCCTTTATTACTGAATAATGTTTCAAGTGATTTTTTAATTTCATTAATAGCAAAGTTAAAGTCAATTAATTTTCCAATTTTGAATATTACTGTTGCCATTACTGTATTAATTTTATTTCCAAGTCCTACTTCATTTGCAACTTTATTAGCATTAATTATATAAAATTTAATATTTTTATCTTTAATTATCTTCTTGTCGTGATTAGTCATGTATTCAAATAATTCTTCTTTTGTCTTTGAAGTATTTAAGATAAAGGTTCCATCCTTTTGTAAATCGTCAAGCATTTCAAATTTCTTTAAATATGTATCTTTTGTACATACTACTAATGCTGGTGTTTTTACATAAAATGTTTGTTTTATTTCTTTATCTCCAAGACGTAAGTGACATCTTGTTACTCCACCTGACTTTTTAGAGTCATATTCAAAATATCCTTGAGCATAGGCATTTGTATTATTACCTACTATTTTTAATATATCTTTAGATACACTAACCATTCCATCAGATCCAAATCCATAAATTAGTATCTCATGATTTGATGATTTATATCCAAAATCAATTGGATCAAGTGATAAGTTAGTTACATCATCTTTAATTCCAATTGTAAATCCATTGAAATTATCTTCTCTTTCAAGGAATTTATTAACTGCATATATTTGTTCTGGAGTTGTGTCTTTACTAGATAATCCAAAACGTCCTCCAATTACTTTGATATCTAAATTAGCTTCTTTGATGATATTTACTACATCTAGATATAATGGTTCATGAGCTCCACTTTCTTTTGTTCTATCAAGTACAGCAATATTTTTAACTGTTTTTGGTAAAACATCTAAGAAATATTTTGAGCTAAATGGTCTATATAGGTGAACTTCTATTAATCCAAGTTTTTCACCTTTTCCAATTTTATCAATTGTTTCTTTTATTGTTTCACAACCTGAACCCATTGCTACTATTACTTTAGTTGCATCTTTAGGTCCGTAGTAATTAAATGGTTTGTATTCTCTTCCAGTTATTTCAGATATTTTTTCCATATATTCATTAACTATATCTGGAAGTGCATCATAATACTTGTTGTGAGCTTCTGATATTTGAAAATAAATATCATCATTTTCATTTGTTCCACGAGTTACATTATTAATAGATAATGCTCTTTTTCTAAATTCTTTTAATGCATTTTTATCTATTAGTGTTTTTACTTTATCTAAATCTATTAATTCAATTTTTTGTAATTCATGACTTGTTCTAAATCCATCAAAGAAGTTAACAAATGGTACTCTTCCTTTAAGTGTTGATAAATATGCTACACTTGTTAAATCCATTACTTGTTGAACAGAACTAGATGCTAAAAATGCAAATCCAGTTGCTCTTGTTGAATAAATATCTTGATGATCTCCTAGTATAGATAATGCATGAGTTGCTAAACTTCTTGCTGCTACATTTATTACGCATGGAAGAAGTTCTCCTGCTATTTTATACATGTTTGGAATCATTAATAATAATCCTTGAGATGCAGTGTAAGTAGTTGCTAATACTCCGTTTTGAAGTGCACCATGAACAGTTGCTATTGCTCCTGCTTCACTTTCCATTTCTACGACTTTTACTTCATCGTTCCAAAAGTTTTTCTTTCCACCACTTGCCCATTTATCAGCATATTCTGCCATTGGAGAAGCTGGAGTTATTGGGTAAATACCTGCTAGTTCTGTAAAATTATAAGCAACATAGCTGCAGGCTTCATTACCATCCATTATTTTATACATACAATCAATCCTTTCTACAATTCACTATATAATTATATAACAATTAAAAAAAGAAAAAAAGAGAATTAATCTCTATTTTATTTTTTTCTATAATGTTTATACATTATTTTTGCTAAAAATTTATTAAATAATAATAAATATATTCCTTTTAAGCTTTTATAAAAATATTTATTACGTCTATATTTAGGAAATTCTCTTTTTACATTTTGTATTGCTTTTTTAACAGCATTATTAAATTCATCTTTATCAAATCCACTAGCATGCTTAATAAATGTTGCATAAATATATCTAACATATGAATATTCTATTTCATCATGATATTCTTCAAACAAGCCTTTTTCTTTATAAAACTCTACAATACCATTCCAATTCTCAATATAATTGTAAAGCCTTTTATCTGTACTTTTACTAATTGATCCTTCTCTTTGAAGATATTGATACATTGCTTCTTTTACTACTCCAATAGACTTTATATATGGAAGCATTCTATAGATAAATTCAACATCTTCAAACCAAATTCCTTTTTTAAATTCTATTCCTGTTTTAAATAGTTCTTTTTTAAATAATTTATTCCAAGCAACTGGGTATATAGATAACATTGTTTCTTTTATATTAGTTGTATCATTTTTTATATGTGATGACACTATCTCTGTTTTATCACTATTTTCATATATATAGTTTACATCACATACAACCATATCATAATCTTTTGATATTGCTTTATCATACATCTTTTCATACATATCAAGACTTATATAATCATCACTATCGATAAATGATATATAATCTCCACTAGCTTTTCTTAAACCATAATTTCTAGCATCTGATAAACCGCCATTTTCTTTATCATATGCTTTTATATTTTTATATTTTTTTGCATATGACTCAATTATTTTTTTACTTTTATCAGTACTTCCGTCATTAATAACTAAAATTTCTATATCTTTAAATGTTTGATTAACTAATGAATCGAGACATTTATTTAAATATTTTTCCATGTTATAAACTGGAACAATTACACTAATTTTAGACATTTCTTCACTTCCTATATAATCATTTTTATTATAACAAATAATAATTATTTTGAATATTATCTTTTATGTAAAAAAATAGATAGTTATCACTATCTATTTATCATCTTTTACTATTCTTTCAATTTTTTCAAATACACCAAAGTATTTAACTTCTATAGTATCTTTTTCTGGAATTTCATAATAGTTTTTAAAATCATTATGTTGAAAATAATCAGTAGGATTATGTCTCCATACTAAATATACAGGATTTGCTTTTACTTCAATGTTAGTAACGTTATCATTTAATTGTTCTTTAATATATTCTTCTCTTTTAACATCAATATATTTAATTACTGCAAAACTTGATACATAGAATAATACTAATAAGAATGCTAATGCTCTTATTATTTTTACATGTACTCCCATATTTGTTTCTTTCGTTATTATGCATACTGTTATTATAATAGAAAACATAATTAATACTATATTACCTAAGTCAAAGGTACTTGAGCATAATGTAAATATTAACATCAATATAGAAGAAATATTAAGTATATTTATATATTTTTTTATCTTATTATTTTTTAAATAATAATTTACACTTATAAAATATAATATAATGTATGTTAAAAAGTAAAAAACATAATACCAATTCTCTGTAGCAAATATTCCACTATATTTTTTTAATACTAAATTAATATTAAATGGTATATAGTTGAAGAAATTATAACTTAAAGAAAAGGCAAGAATAATATCAAATAATACAATAACTACTCTTCCATAAGTTTTATTATTTAACTTTTCACTTAAGAATAAATTAATAGGTATTGATCCAATTATTATCAAAACTATATTTTTAGAGAAGACATTTTCAATCATGTAAGATATATTTCCTAGTGAATTATTAAAATCCATTACAAATAATCCATTTTCTAAATTAAAAAAGCTAATTAATAATAGAATAAAATTATATATAATTAAGGAAAAATTAATTATATTTTTTTTCTTTAAAGAGAATAATACAAAATATACTAAATTTGCTATAAAAAATATTATAGCCATATGAATAGATGAAAAAATAATATATGTTGAGATTAAAAATCTTTTAATAATTTTATAAACATTTGTTTCACTATTATTTAAATCATAAAAATAGAAAATAAATAGTAGTGCTGGTATAGTGTATGTAACTGTAGAAGTAATTGATACGTAGTTATATGAAAACATAAATGAACTTACTACAAGTATTCCAATTAAGGGATATAGATAGCAATATTTTGTTTTAACATCTCCTTGAAGATCATTACACATTTTAACAAATCTACTTATTAGAAATGCAAATGATATATCAAATAATATTTTGTTATAAGATAGAAAATTAACTAAAAATCCACTTATTATTCTTCCATCTCTAAAACTTATATTTTTAAAACATTCTACTAATCCAGATTTACCAATAACATAACTTTTCCAATCATCTCCACTTATTGGGGATAAAACTTCTATTATTAAGAATAAAATAAAAGTAAATATAGTTATTTTATATTTATAATCTATTTTTTCAATTTTCTCTTTCATAAATGCTCCTATAAATTGTCAATAAAGTTTTCGACTATATTTATTATATTTTGAGTGTTACTTTCAAATTTTCTTGGTTTGAAATCTTTTGCTTTTTCAATAATTTTTCCTAGCTTATTCATATCTTTTACTACTAAGATATATTTTTTTTCGCCAAATTTTTCAACTATTTGTAATTGGTGATCATTTCCATGTTCGTTATATCTAGCAAGTCGTGGAACAGCAATTACTTTTTTACCATGATTTATTCCTGTTAAAATACTTCCTACTCCACCATGAGTAATTAATAAATCACATTCACTTATTAATCTATCAAATTCTTCTCTTGATACTAAATCTAATATTTCCATATTCTTACTGGAATATTTAGTACAACCTGCTTGGACAATTACTTTTTCTTTAATTGTTTTCTTTTCAATTTCTTTATCTATTGCTTTTAATAATCTTTCAAAACTTTCATCATTTGTTCCCAGTGTTACAAATATCATTAGTATATCCAACCTCCATAAATTGCTTTTGGATAAAGTTTAAGCATTTCTTCCCATTGTACAATAAATAAATCTGCAATATGATAAATTAATCTTCCTGTAGCAGTTTTTGTTTTACTATTTGCAAGAGTTTCTATATAAACAACCTTACTTCTAAATAGTTTTGCAATACAACACATTGGTCCTGCTGTATGAGTTCCTGTTGTAACAATTACTTTAGGTCTAATCTTTAAGAAATAATAAAGACTTTTAAAACAATTAAATAATAGTTTGAATGGATAAGATAAAAATCTTCTTTTAGTACCGTAAACTAGATATCCTACTCTATTAGGATATATACTTTTAAGGTTTAAATTAGATTTAGTTTTTTCAGTAATAATATAATAGTCATATTTTTCAAACATTGGAGATAATCTTAATAACTCTGATAAATGTCCTCCAGTTGAAGAAATAAAAAGTACTTTCTTCTTCATATTTAAACTTCCTTTTTCCACATATAGTGCTTATTATTCATCAGTTAATTAACTTTTTCAATAGTTTTTTTGATTAATTAACTATTTAAGACTATTCTACCATTATTTTTATATTTTTTTAATATTATTTGCATTTTTGATAAAAAGAAGCTTTCTTTGTTTAAGTGTAAACAAATGTATATTATTTATTACTTATCTTTAAATATAAGGCCTAAATGTAGACTTTAGAAAGTCAAATATTGTATAATTTTGTTAAGTATAATGGAGGTGGATATGAAAAAAATAAATTACTATTTTATAATGTTTTCTACTTTAATACTTTTACTTCCAGCGTTTGTAAATGCTGAGAAAATTACTACTGGGGTAGTTTCTGCTGATTTAAATCTTAGAATTAGAAGTGGTCCTGGTACTAATTATGATAAAATTGGACTTGCATATTATAAGTCTGTAGTTACTATTCTTTCTTATGAAAATAGTGGTAATGGGTGTGATGATAAATGGATTAAGATAAAAACTAATGATACTCTTACTACTGGATATGTATGTTCTACTTATGTTACTGATATAGTTGAAAAAGAATTAACAGAAGAAGAAATAAAAGAAATGCAAAAGAAAGAAGAAGAAAAAAACAAATTATCTGTAGATGGTGAGAAAATGTCTAAGATGACAGATGAAGAGTTTGAAGCATATCTTACTTCTCAAGGCTTTCCTGAAGATTATAAAGTTAAATTAAGAGCTTTACATAAAATACATCCATCATGGATATTTAAAGGAATTCCTTCAAAATATAGTTGGTTAGATGCTTTAAATCAAGAAGATCAATCTGGTACAAGTTTAATGAATGTAAATCCTACTTATGCACAAAATGGATATGAAGGTTATTTATCAACCGCTTTAGCTGATTATGATCATCTTGCTAATAAATTTATACCTCATGATGGTTCTTATTGGTTTCAAGCTAATAGACAAACAATTGAATATTATATGGATCCAAGAAACTTCTTAGATGAAAAGCAAATATTCATGTTTGAAGAGATGTTTTACTATCCATCATATCAAACAGAGGATATGGTTAAGATAACTTTATCTTCAGAGTTTCTAAAGCAATTTTCTAATCTATTTATAAAAGCTGCTGAAGTATCTCATGTATCACCTATTTATCTTGCTTCTTTAGCTAGACAAGAAGTTGGTACATCTAATACTAATATTTGTACAAATGGAAAAGCTGGAGTTTTAGCTGATGGTGTAAATTATAGTAATTATTATAACTTCTATAATATAGGTGCTAGTTCATCTTCAAACCCTAAATTAAAATCATTACAATATGCAAAAAATGCTGGATGGGATAGTCCAGAAAAAGCAATTGTAAATGGATCTACTATTATTTCAAAAAACTATGTTAATTGTGGACAATATACTTCATATTATCAAAAATTTAATTTAGCAAATACTGCTACTAAAGGAATTTGGCATCAATATACAACTAATATAAGTGCATTAGTTTCCCCTGCTAGATCTACATATAATACTTATAAATCTGCAAATATAATTGAAAAAGACTTTGTATTTGCAATACCTGTATTTAATGGAATGCCAGCATCAACTACTCTTCCTAGTTTAGGAAATCCAAATAACTGGTTAAAAGAACTTAAAGTAAATGGTGCTTTAGTAACAAACTTCAATACTGATAACTTAGAATATACTGTAAATATTTCTTATGCTGAATCAGTTAATATTAGTGCAACACCAGTTGTAATTAGTGCAAAAATAAGTGGAATTGGTGATATTTCTTTAACACAAGATAATAGTGTTTTAAAAGTAAGTGTTACTGCTCAAAATGGAAGTGTTCGTACTTATACTATTAATATTATCCGTACTCCAAAACCTACACCTGTTCCTACACCTACTGTACCTAAAGAAGAACCTAAAACTACTCCTATAGAAGAACCTAAAAATAATGATAAAAAGGAAGAAGAACCAACTCCATCAACTACACCAATAGATAATACACCTACTCCTAGTGTTAACTTGGATGATGTTATAAAAGGATCTTCCTATAATTATTCAGGTAGCTATATTTCAAAAGTTACTTTAGGAACAAGTGTAAGTAATGTTATTAATAATATGACTAAATCTAATAATACTATTTCAGTAAATGTTAAAGATAGAAATAATAATACTAAAAATCAAGGTACAATAGTTACAGGTGATAAGGTTACATTATCAAATAATGGTAATTCAAAAACTGTAGAAGTCGTTATTTATGGTGATGTAGATGGAACTGGATCAATTACTGTTACAGATTTATTATTTGTACAAAAACATATTCTTGGATATACAAAATTAACTGGAGCATTCTTATCTGCTGCTGATGTTAATAAAGATTCAAAAATAACTGTTGTTGATATATTATTAATTCAAAAACACTTATTAAGTGTAAATTATATAAGTCAAGGTTAGGAGGTTTTGAAAATGAAAAAAATATTATATTTTGTAGTAACTTTAGTGATGTTTTTTACTACTTCTCTTATAGTTAATGCAGCATCACTTAAAGTTACTATAAGTTCTAATTCAAATAAAGTTGTAGTTGGTAATACTGTTACATATACAGTTACATTATCATCTGGTGAGTATCTTGGAAGTTTGAGATATAATTTTGGATATGATGAGAGTAAACTTACTCTATTAAGTGGAACATTAAATGCAGCACCTGTATTTGATGGAACTAAAAAATCTGTTAGCTATACTTTTAAATTTAGAGCTAAAGCTAGTGGAACAGCAAATGTAAACTTTAATATTTATGAAGCGGTTGATTGGAATGCAAATAACTTTTCATTTAATGGTACTACATCAAAAAGTATTTCAATAATAACTCAGTCTCAACTAGAATCAAGCTATAGTAAGAATAATTATTTATCTAAATTAGGTATTGATGGTTATAACTTAGAACCTCAATTTAATAAAAATACTTTAGAGTATTCCCTATCAGTTGAAAATGATATTAGAAATATTAATGTAACTGGTACAAAAGAAGATTCTAAATCAACTGTTACAGGTCTTGGTAGTCATGATTTAGTTGAAGGATTAAATAAAATAGATGTAATTGTAACTGCACAAAATGGTAGTAGTAAAACTTATGTTATTAACGTTACTGTTAAAGAACTTACTCCAATAGTTGTTGAAGTTGATGGTAAAAATTATAGTGTTGTTAGAAAAAAAGAACAAATTGAAAAACCTAATAGTAATTATGAAGAAACAGTTGTAAAAATAAATGAAGAAGATATACCAGCATTTATAAATAATGTTACTAATACTACTCTAGTTGGTCTTAAAGATGAAGATGGAACTATTAATTTATACATTTATGATAATGGTAATTATAAAAAATATAAAGAATATGCATTTGAATCAATAATTATTACTGAAGCAAGTGTTGATGAAATACCAGAAGGATATAAAGAAACATCAATTAAAATAAACGATGAAGAAATTAAAGCTTATGAAAGTGAAGATGAAAATAATTATTATTTAGTTGGAGCAACTAATATCAGTACCGGAGAAAAGAATTTATATCAATATAATCCAAAGGAAAACACTATTCAAATATTTAATTCTTCACTTCTTACTAAAATAGATAATTTGAAATGCGAAAATGAAAATTATATCTATATAATTATTGGCTTAGGTACTTTATTAATAATTACTTATTTAGCTATTCTAGTTTCATGTATAAAAAAGAAAAAGAAAGTAAAAAATAGTAAAAGAAGAAGAATTAATGATACAAATAATGAAAAAATACTAGAAAATGATAAAGAAGTTGATTCAAACGATGAAAAAGATGATAAAATGGAAGAAGATATTTCAAGAAAGAAAAAGAAATAATCTTCTTTTTTATTGGAGGGTCTATGAAGAAAAAAATTAAATTTCATTATAGTAGTTTATTCGCTATAATTTTTATTATAGTTTCTATATATTTAATACATTCTATCTTATTATTTGATAAAATAGAAACATTTTTAAGATATGTAATCATTGCTGTTATTGTCATAATAGACTTAACTATTTTATGGAAACTTTTCTTTGGAAAAAGAAAAAAGAAAAGAAAGTATATTTATTCTACTTTATTAATTTTATTTACTCTTTTATTTGGATACATTGGATATAATTTAAATGATATATATTCCCTATTCTCTAATTTTGATAAAGTAGTTATTATTTCTACTAGTCTTGTATCACTAAGTGATAAGAATAATGAAGACTTATCTAAACTAAAAGATCATAAAATTGGTGTAAGTATTGAAGGAAATGGACAAGAATTATCACAAGAAATGGTCAATAAGTATGATTTAGAGAAAAATAATACTTTAGTTACTTATGAAAGTTATACTGAAGCAATAAATGCTTTATATAGTAAAGAAGTTGATTATATCTTCTTACCTACTAATTATGTTGATGTATTTGGTACTCGTGAAGGATATGAAGATATTGGACAAAGAATAAAAATAGTTGATACTACTCAAAAAGAAACTACTAAAGAAGAAGTTCATTTAAGTGGAAGTTCTAAAGATATTAGTGAACCATTTACTATTTTATTGATTGGAATAGATTCTACTATTGATGGATTACAAAATGCAGATTCATTTAATGGTGATTCACTTATAGTAGTAACTTTTAATCCTTCAACAATGAATGCTACTATGCTTAGTATACCAAGAGATAGTTATGTTCCTATTACTTGTATGAATAATGTTGAGAATAAGATTACTCACTCTGCTGCTAGTGGTACTAAATGTGTTATAAACACTATTCAAAATTTCTTAGATATTAAGATTGATTACTTTATGAAAATAAACTTCACTGGTGTTGTAGATTTAGTAGATACTCTTGGAGGAGTTGAAATAGATGTTCCTTATAATCTATGTGAACAAGATAGTAAAAGAAGATTTGGAGACCATATGGTTTATATAAGAGAAGGACATCAAACATTAAATGGTGAACAAGCACTAGCCTATTCAAGAAACAGAAAGAACAATAGTCAATATTGTAGTAAAGAATGGACTCAAGGTTATAGAGATGACTTTATTAGAAGTGCACATCAACAAGAAGTAATTCAAGCAGTATTAAATAAAATGAAAAGTTTCTCAAGTATAAATGATTTAAAAAAATTATTAGAAGTTATTTCTAAAAATATTGATACAAATATGAGTGAATCAACAATATTCTCATTCTACAATATAGCAAAAGATGTTATGATTTCTTCTGCAAGTGATTCTGTTATATCTATTGAAAAATTATATCTTGATGGTACTGGTCAAATGATATATGATGAAAGAAGTAAGCTTGTTCTTTGGGATTATATATTAAATCAAAAAAGTTTAACAGCAGTTAAGAAAGCTATGAAAGATAATCTAAATGGGTCTAAAAAAGAATTAATTAAAACTTTCACCTACACTATTAACGAAAATTATGAAACTAAAGTAGTTGGTAAAGGTTATTCTGGTACTGAAAAATATAAATTATTGAGTAATTTAGTTGGAATGAAAGAAGATGCTGCAGATAGCTGGGCAAAGAATAATGGTGTTAAATTAAAAGTTGAATATGTAACTAGTGGCGGTGCTACTGGAACAGTCATTTCTCAAAACTATCCAGAAAGTAAAAGAATTGATTTAATTCCTGATAAGACAGTTACAGTACAAGTTGTTAAATCAAATGCTGATAACTCTGATGAGAAAGTAGATTGTACTAAAGATACTACAAATGCATTATGTCAGTTACCTAATTTTGTTGGTAAAAGTAAAAGTAATGTTACTACATGGAAGAATTCAATATCTAATACTATTGATATAAACTATGAATATGAGGAATCTGAAGAAATTCCAGGATTAATTCTAAAACAATCTATTGAAGCAAAAACTAGTGTTAAAGATATTTTAAGTAAAAATAAAACTTTAGTAATAACTATGGCTAAAGCTAAGGCTGAAGTTAAAGATGATGATAATAAGACTGATGATAATAAGACTGATGACAACAAGCCTGACGACAACAAGCCTGACGATAACAAGACTGACGATAATAAGACTGACGATAATAAGACTGATGATAACAAAACTGACGACAATAAGGCTGATGACAACAAAACTGATGATAATAAGACTGATAACAAGCCTAATGATAATACAACTGATAATACTCAAACTGAAAATGGTGAGAACAAGACAAATGAAAACGGATAATTCCGTTTTTTATTTGAAGAAATATAGACAAATTAGTAATTTCATAGTATAATTTTTTAGTTAGGTCTTAAAAAAAAGAGAGGAGATTTATGATAAAGAAAACAAACGATACTAAAATTATTATTTTAGGTGGTTTGGGAGAAGTTGGAAAAAACATGTATTGTTTAATGCATGATGATGAAATTATTATTATAGATGCGGGTATAAGTTTTCCAGATGCTAGTCTTTTAGGAATTGATTATGTTCTTCCTGATTTTACGTTTTTAAAACAAAATCAAGAAAAAGTTAAAGCACTATTTATAACACATGGACATGAAGACCATATTGGTGCTATTCCATTTTTAGTTCAGTCACTAGAAATACCTGCTATTTATGCGCCAAACCAAGCAAAAGAATTAATAAGTTTAAAATTACAAGATAAAAATATTAGATATGATAACCTATTTGCATATGATGATACTACGATAGTTAAAACTAAACATTTTCAGGTTGAGTTTTTTAGAACTACTCACTCTATTCCAGATTCACATGGCATTTTAATTAAAACTCCAGATGGAAACGTTGTTACTACTGGAGACTTTAAATTTGACTTTACTCCTATTGGTCCAATGGCTGATTTACATAAAATGGCTAGAATTGGTGAAGAAGGTGTTGATGTTTTAATTAGCGATTCTACTAATGCTTTAAATGAAGGAATTAGTAATAGTGAAGCTAAAGTAGATAATGCTTTAAATGATATATTTGATAAACATACTACTCAAAGAATGATTATTGCAACATTCGCATCAAATATTTATAGATTAAAACATATAGTAGAGTCTTGTTACAATCATGGTAGAAAATTGTGTGTTTTTGGAAGAAGTATGGAGAATAACATAAAAATATCTATTGAAGGTGGTTATATTGATCATCCAGATATTATTATTACTCCTGAAGAAGCTAATAATTTAAAACCCGGAGAAGTAACTATTTTATGTACTGGTTCACAAGGAGAGCCTTTAGCAGCTCTTTCTAGAATTGCTAATGGAACACACAAACAAATAAAGTTAAGACCTGATGATGTTGTTGTGTTCTCTTCATCCCCTATTCCAGGAAATTCTATGTATATAGGTCATACAATTAATAAATTATATTTACAAGGTGTTAAAGTTTATACTACTCAATCATTATCAGATATACATACATCAGGACATGCTAATATGGAAGAACTTAAACTTATGATTAGACTTATAAAGCCAAAGTATTTAATGCCATTTCATGGTGATTATAGAATGCTTAAGAGCCATGCTAATTTAGGTATTGATTGTGGTATTCCAAAAGAAAATACTTTCGTACTTCAAAATGGTGATGTTTTAAGTTTAGATAATCATGTTATTACAAAAGATATTCCAGTAATATCAAGTGATGTATTTATTGATAGTAATAGACTTGAGGAAATTAATAGTGCAGTTCTTCGTGATAGAAAGATAATGGCTAGTGATGGAATACTTGTTGTTATTGCAAATATAGATATGAAGAAAAAAGAATTATTAATCCATCCAAATATTACTACTAGAGGATTTATTTTAATAAATGAAAATGAAGCATTAATTAAGAAAATTGAAAATGTATCAGAAAATATTATTTTAAATAAATTGAAAGATGGTAATGCTACATTTAACGATATAAAAAGTCAAATAACAGCTGATTTATTTCCATTTATTTATGAATTAACTGGTAGAAAACCAATTATCTTACCTGTAATTTTAGATATTAAAAGATAAAAAGAATATCCACAAAACTTGTGGATATTTTTATTTTATTATCTACTCAGTAACTTTTGGTTTTGAAGATTTATTTTTTAAAATAACAACAATTAAAGCACCTAGAAGAGCTACATTTGCTCCTAATGAACTATATAATAAAATATTGTTATTTTCTTCTTTTTTATTATTGTTTTCATTAGAATCTCCAGTAGTAGTAACTGGTTCTTTTGTATCACCATTATCTTTTGAACTATTACTTGTTATTGTGACTTTTGGCCAGCTAATTACATCAGGTCCATTATAAATTTCAACTTCTGTTTCTCCTTCTTTTAGAGCAGTAAATTTCATTGTTAATATTGGTGTACCTTTATCTCCTACTGTGCAGCAAGAATCTGTCATTTTCACTTTTATTGTTGCCTTACCATTTTCAACATTTGCTTGGATTAAATTGCTTTTTTCAACTGGATTATCATTTCCATTCTCATTAGCAAGGTATGTTTCTTCATTTATTGTTATCATACTATTATCTGTTTTAAGCATTGAAGAATCATAATTAACAGTAAAATTATACTCTTTATCATAAAGAAGTGGAATATGTACTTCAAGTTGTCCTCCAACAAGTAATTCTTTGTTGTAATATGTGTAAATATGTTCCATGTCAGCTTTGACCACAATTGGCATTACTAATGTCATCAATAATAAAAATACAAATATCTTTTTCATAGTTTTCCTCCTATGATAATTATAACATAATTTTATAAAAAAAGAAGCTATCTTGCTTCTTCTTGTGCTCTTGTTTCTCTAACTACAGTTACTTTAATAGTACCTGGATATTGCATTGTTGATTCAATCTTTTCTTTTACATCTCTAGCAATCTTATGAGCTCCTAAATCATCTACTTCTTCTGGTTTAACAATTACTCTTAATTCTCTTCCAGCTTGAACAGCATATGATTTATCAATTCCAGGGATTTCTTTTGCAACTCCTTCAAGTTGTTCAAGTCTCTTAATATAATTTTCTAATGAATCATTTCTAGCTCCTGGACGAGATGCAGATAATGCATCTGCAATTGCTACAATTACTGCTATAACTGATTTAGCTTCAGTATCTCCATGGTGTGATGCAATAGTGTTTACAACTACATCATTTTCATGATATCTCTTAGCAATATCTACACCAATTTCTACATGGCTTCCTTCTACTTCGTGATCTATTGCTTTTCCAATATCATGTAATAATCCAGCACGTTTTGCTAATTGAACATTTTCTCCAAATTCACTAGCCATTAGTCCTGATAAATGAGCAACTTCAATTGAATGTTGTAATGCATTTTGTCCAAAGCTTGTTCTAAAATGCAATTTACCTATTATTTCAATTAATTCTGGATCAACTTTTGTTATTCCTAATTCAAATAAAGCAGATTGACCGAAATCAATTATTTTTTGTTTCATATCTTTACTTACTTTATCATATAACTCTTCAATTCTTGTTGGATGTATTCTTCCATCTTTAATTAATGTTTCTAGTGTAACTCTTGCAATTTCTCTTCTTAATGGATCAAAGCTAGATAAAACTACTGCTTCTGGAGTATCATCTATAATTAAATCAACACCAGTTATTGCTTCAATAGTTCTTATGTTTCTACCTTCTCTACCAATTATTCTACCTTTCATTTCATCATCAGGTAGATTAACAACAGTTATTGTTTGTTCATTTGCTATGTCAGCAGCATATCTTTGCATTGATGTAACAAGCATATTTTTAGCTTTTTTATCTACTTCTAATTTTGCTTCATCTTCTCTTTCTTTGATATACTCTGCTATTTCTTTTGACATAGTTTCTTCAACTTTTTTCATGACTAATTTTTTAGCTTCATCTTTTGGTAAATGAGCTATTTTTGTTAATTGTTCTAATTCATTTTGTTTTAATTCTTCTATTTTTGCATATTCTGCTTGGATATCTTTTTGAGATTCTAATATTTCCTTTTCTTTTTCATCAAGAGAAAGCTCCCTTTTTTGGAACAATTCATCACGCTTATCCATGTTATTCTCTCTTTGGATAAGTCTTTCTTCTGATACTTTTAATTCTTCTTTTTTCTCTTTAATTTCTTTGTCTGTTTCAAGTTTTAATTTATGTATTTCTTCTTTTGTCTCAAATAATGAATCTCTTTTAGCTTTTTCAGCTTCTTTTTTAGCTTTATCTATAATTTCTTCAGCTTTTTTATTAGAATTATTAATTTTTGAGTTATTAATTAAATGATTAATTATAAATCCTACTGACATTCCAACCACAACTAGCAAAATAGGGAATACAACTTCCATCATATTTTTCCTCCATTTATTTAGTTTGTGTATTTAATTAATTATACGCTAATAATTAATATCACTAATTCTATTGTAGGAGATTTAATAAATAATGTCAAAGTTTTTTAAAAAAAAGTTATGATTTCATAACTTTCAATTAATCTTTATTTTTATTACTTTTTCCAATTCCGTAATATTCTCTTGTTTTAGTCTCTATTTCATTAGCTAGTTCTGGTCTTTCTTTTAATAATAATTTAACATTTTCTTTTCCTTGACCAATTTTTTCGTTATTATAAGAAAACCATGCCCCACTTTTTTCTATAATTCCGGCATTTGCAGCAAGTTCTATTATTTCTCCTTCTTTAGATACTCCTTCTCCATACATTATATCAACAGTTGCTGTTTTAAATGGAGGTGCTACTTTATTTTTAACTACCTTAATACTTGTTTTGCTTCCTACTACTGATTCTCCTATTTTTATTTGTTCACTTCTTCTTACTTCTAGTCTTATTGTTGAATAGAACTTAAGTGCTCTACCTCCTGGAGTTGTTTCAGGATTTCCAAACATAATTCCTACTTTTTCACGTAATTGGTTAATAAATATACATATTGTTTTTGTTTTATTAATTGCACCTGATAATTTTCTTAAAGCCTGACTCATAAGTCTTGCTTGAAGTCCAACATGAGAATCTCCCATTTCACCATCAATTTCTGCTTGAGGAACAAGTGCTGCTACTGAATCTATAACGATAATACTAACTGCTTCACTTCTAACAAGTGCTTCACAAATTTCAAGTGCTTGTTCTCCAGTGTCTGGTTGTGATAATAATAACTCATTAATATTAACTCCTAAGTTTTTAGCATACATTGGATCAAGAGCATGTTCTGCATCTATAAATGCTGCTCTTCCCCCAGTTTTTTGTACTTCAGCAATAGCATGTAACGCAAAAGTAGTTTTACCACTTGATTCTGGTCCATATATTTCTATAATTCTTCCCTTAGGATAACCTCCAACACCTAGTGCTATATCAAGAGATAATGATCCACTTGAACATACGTCAACTTCCATATGTTTGTTATCTCCAAGTCTCATTATGGATCCTTTTCCAAATTGTTTTTCTATATCATTTAAAACTTGTTCTAAAGCTTTGTCTTTATCTATATTTGCCATTTTTAACTTCCTCCAAACATTTACTTACAAATTAATAATACACTATCAAAAACAAAAAAGCAATACATTTTCGAACATTTGTTTGAAATTCAATAATTCATTTATTTTTCAAGTAAAAAAAAAGAATTTCTATTAAAGAAAATTCATTTTATTATTATTTTTTATCATCAATTATTAATTTTTTATTAATATTATAATATTGTATCATTGATATTATTGACATTATTGTTGCAAAATATAAGAAGAATTCAGCAACATTAAATCCTAATAATGCAAAAGGCATGTTACCAAAGAATACCAATACTACACCAAACATTAATGCAGCTGTTTTAATTTTTCCACTTCCGATTGCTGCAACTACTTTTCCTTTACTTGCTGCTTCCATTTTAATAGCATTTACTATTATATCCCTTACAACAATTATTACTGGTATTATTGCATTAATTTCTGCTTTTGAAGCTAGTATTATTAATACTGAATTTACTAATACTTTATCTGCAATTGCATCTAACATTTTACCTGTATTTGTAACTAATCCTCTTTTTCTTGCAATACGTCCATCAAAGAAATCAGTTAAGCTTGCAATTATAAATAAAACTCCAGCAATCATATAATCTACTCTTAATGTAACTCCATCTATTACTGGTCCTTCAGGAAACTCTATTCCAAAATCATAAAATGGTGTACATAATAATATTATTATAATCACCGATAAAACTAATCTAGCAACTGTTAATCTATTAGGCAAGTTCATATATTTCACCATCACTTCTTACTTTTAATTCTTTTGTTATTATTTCTTTTTTTGGTCTAACTATACTAAATATAATTAAAACTATTATAATCAATAAAGCTATTCCTAATATACCATATATTATAGGTTTTTTACTTTTTTTCTTTGGCTTTACTAAAGTATATGGAGAAGATATTTTCTTTGTTTCATCTTGTTTGTTTTTTAATCCATTTTCTGCTTCTTCTATGTCTTTTAAAGAAATCTTAGAAGTTTTTTCAAATAAATAATCATTAAATTCATCGATTACATCTTCTGGTTTTAATCCTAAATATTTAGCATATTCTTTAATTCTATCTTTCATTGATAGAACATCTTTAAATGCTCTTGTATTCCCCTCTTCTATACTTTCTAATAAAAAATCATCAATATTTAAGTCTTGAGCAGCTTCATCAATACTTACGCCATTATCTATTCTTGTCTTTTTTAGATATTCACCAAGCTCTTTCATAAACACCTCATTTAAAAAAATAAATAATACTTAATAAGCCATGTTCTGTACCTATTTCTAGGTGGTAAATATTTATCTACTGGTTACCCAGTCCCTAACTCAGTTCTTATTCCCAAGTTATAGGCTCCTCTACCAAAATTTGAGTTTCTCGCTCGTGGGGTTTATCACGTTCCACTTCCGTCGTTTCCAACTTCTTCGTCACTATGACACTTTATGACTACAATAACCATATCAAAGACTTAGGTTACTTCGTCGCCGTTAGCAAAAGCTACCTAGAGTTATTTTTTCCTCTAGCACGAACACTAGAATCATCACAGATTCTGCGAGCATGGACTTTCCTCTATATTAAAAAATATAGCATTTACCCTAAATATTATTCATCTTTTCCATAAACTATTTTTTCTAGTTGTGATAATCTTCTCATGATATCTACGTTTGAAACTGCTTTAACGTTATTAGCATCTTCCTCTTCATTAGACTTAGCAATTTCTAAGCTTGTCTTTAAGTTTCTGTTTTCTTGCTTTAAAGACATTATTTCATCAAGAAGTTCTTCCTTTTCTTTATCTTTTTCTTTTAGAATTTTAAAGAATTGATCATAGTCGCTAATAATAAGATCAAGATATTGGTCAACTTCTTTTAATCGATAACCTCTTGTGTCAATTTTAAATTCTTTTTCTAAGATATCTTTAGATGATAAATTAAATTGTTCTTGATACATATAATATCACCAATCCCTACTTTAATATTATCTTATAAATTGATTATTTTGTCAAATATAACAATATATAAATTATTAAAGTAAAAAAGAATTGTTTATATATTATAACACAATTCTTTTTATAATTATTAACCGAATATAAGTTATTTATCAAATCCTTGAGCGCTTATCCATGCTGCTACTTGTCCTGTTCCTGCTCCTGTTCTTGCAATAGATCCTTTAAGTGATAAGCCATTCTTTACTGTTGCTCCTGATAGTCTTGATTGTAATTTTGTAAATGTTCCAGCATCACCTGATATTTCGTATGTACTAAATGGTATTATTTCTTTTCCACTGAAATTATTTTGTTCAATAAATGTATATACTGCCATTGGTAAATCTTCATGCCATACAGGATATCCTATAAAGATTCTATCATAGCCTTGGAGATTA
>OCVV012874304.1_pt1 | contig 33832 bp, 24 predicted proteins | sample 1539721 | NCBI WGS metagenome assembly OCVV01 (sample SAMN02144230, study PRJEB22623) | gut metagenome | biome: sheep rumen | host: Ovis aries | place: New Zealand | reverse complement strand
TATCACAGGATTTTGAGTCCAGCGCGTCTACCAATTCCGCCATCCGGGCTAACGGACTGCAAATTTAGGGGAAATTCACTTAACTGCAAAATTTTTCCCTTATCTTTGTAATCTATGGCAAGTGAGTTCAGCATCAGTTTCAACCGTAACATTCAGAGCCGTATCTGCGGTTCGGAGAACCTGCGTGACGTAGCCGCCCTCCTTGAAGGGGAGCGGGAGATATATGTGGTATATGACGAAAACGCATCCCACTTTGCTGCAGAGGTGGTTGGCTTGCTGGACTCGGTCAAGGGTTGTTTTGCCATCGACACGTCAGAGGAGCTCAAGACCGTGGAGACGGCGGTGCTCATTTGCCGGCGGCTCATGGAGGCGGGCGCTTCCAGAAAGGCGCTGGTGCTCGCCGTCGGCGGAGGAATAACCACCGACTTAACCGGCTTTGCCGCAAGTATTTACAAGCGTGGCGTGCGATACGCGAACATCCCCACCACGCTGCTTGCACAGGTAGATGCGGCAGTCGGCGGAAAGACCGGCGTGAACCTTGACGACTACAAGAACATGCTGGGCGTCATAGTGCAGCCGCAGTTCACCTTCCTGTGCCCGGAGGTGCTCAGAACCCTCCCCGTCCGTGAACTCCGCGCCGGCATCGCAGAAATGCTCAAGACCTTCCTCATTGCCGATTCCGCCGCCTACTCCGAGGCCGTCACCACCCTTCCGGACACGAAAACACCCGTTTCGGTGCCCGAACGGTCGAAAAATGACTGCCCGGACACGAAACACCCCGTTTCGGTGCCCGCGGGCCTTATCCTAAAGGCCGCCGCAATAAAGGCGGCCATAGTGGAACGGGACCCGTACGAGGCGGGCGAGCGAGCGAAGCTGAACCTCGGGCATACCTTTGCCCATGCCATCGAACACGAGGCGCGCATGAGGGGAGACGACATCGTCCACGGGGAGGCGGTAGCCATCGGCATAATCATGGCAGCAGAGATGGCCGAGAGGGAAGGACTTGCCGAAAACGGTCTTGCGGCGCGCCTGAGGGCCGATTTTAAGCGTCTTGGCCTCCCTACGGAATGTCCGTATGAAACCCTTGAATTCGTCAAGGACAAGAAGGCCGCAGACGGAAAGGTGACGTTTATCCTTCCCGTAAGGCCCGGCGAGGTAATAATGAAAGCGTATGATCTGCACCACAATACAGAATAAGGAACTGCCCGAAATACTGAAAGCGCTGGAAGGTCTTGAAATGGCCGAAATCCGCCTGGACCGCTGTGCGCTTGAGGACGAGGAAATCGAGACTCTTTTCCAGGGGTCCGACATCCCTCTCGTCGCCACATGCCGCATGGCGGAAGAGCCGGACGCACCGCGCCTTCTGGAGCTTGCCATCATGTCCGGGGCAAAGTACGCTGACCTCGAAATGGAGGCGCCCGCCGCCGTCGGAAGGCGCATCCGCGAGGCCTGCCGGAACTATGGAACGGTGCTTATCAGGTCATACCACAACTTCGATAACACCCCCTCCCGGGAACTGCTCAGAAGCCTTGCCGAAAGATGCCGCTCCTTTGGCGGCGAAGTTGTAAAAATCGTCACCACAGCCGCCTCCAAGACCGATATTGCCGCCGTCCAGTCCCTCTATGCCGATGCCGCCCCGGGCTCCCTCATAGCCTTCTGCATGGGCGACGAAGGCCGGGAGTCGCGCCTTGATGCGCTGAAGCTTGGCGCTCCCTACACTTATGCCTGCCTGTCCGAAGAGGAATCGGCCGCCCCTGGCCAGTGGGCTGTTGCTGACATGACGCAGGCGGTTTACGGTTCATGGCATCCGGTAAAGGCTTCAGGCCTTCGCATGCCCGCCTCCAAGAGCTTTGCCCAGCGCGCCATAATTGCCGCCGCCCTTGCCGACGGCGAATCCCGTCTTTCCGGTTATTCTCCATGCGGGGACAACGAGTCTGCCATAAATGTAGCCCGTAGCCTTGGAGCAAGTGTAAAAGAGGAGGGTAACATTCTTGTTATCAATGGAATCGCCGCTGCTCCCGGCAGCCTGAAACTGCAGGAAATCCATACCGGAGAATCAGGTTTTCTTACACGCCTGGCCATTCCTGTGCTGTCTGCGGTGAGTTCAACACCCGTGAGGGTGACCGGAGAAAAGACGCTCCTTGGACGTCCGCTTTCCGGCGCCCACGACATCATGGCATCCTGCGGAGTACGCCTGTATCCGGAGCAGAACAACTCTGTTACATTTTCTGAAAATGGGGGTGATTTTGGAAACAAACCTGTTTTATCACCACGAAAATCAGATTGTTATCTGCCGCTTACTGTGAGCGGTCCGCTTATTCCCGGCCGTGCGGACGTTTCCGGCCGCGGAGGTTCCCAGCTGATTTCCGGCCTGCTTGCTGCACTCCCTCTATGTGACGGTAAATCAGTTCTTTACGTAACCGAGCCCAAGAGCATCCCGTATCTTTTCATCACGATGGACGTGCTTGGCAAGTTTGGAGTGAAGATAGGTTCGGAAATGGAAGGCGATGAAAGCTTCCTCGAAACGCAGGACTGGAACCTGTGCTCCGGCATAACTTTCAAGATAAAAGGAGGCCAGCGCTACCACGCTGCCGATTTTGACATCGAAGGCGACTGGTCCGGCGCCGCACCCTTCCTTGCCGCAGGAGCCATCTTTGGGGACGTAGAGGTGGAAGGCCTTGATACAGAGAGCCTTCAGGCCGATATCTCCATCATGGACATCCTTATCCAGGCCGGAGCCAGCATGTCCCAGCTGGACGCCCCCCGCGGGCCGATACACGTATCCAGGGCCCCTCTCAGCGCCTTTGACGCAGACCTGTCCAACTGCCCGGACCTCTTCCCCACGGTGGCGGTCCTTGCTGCCTTCTGCCCTGGTGACACGCACCTTTCCGGAGTGGAGCGCCTGCGCCACAAAGAGACCGACAGGGCCGCTGCAATAGAAGAAATGCTGTATAAAATTGGTGTCCCCGTAACCGTCGAGGAAGACATGATGACGATAACCGGCATGGCTCTTACCCAGCGCATCCTTACCGGAAACCTCCTCAAGGGAGGCAAGTTCACCTCGTATGGAGACCACCGTATGGTTATGGCGCTCTCCCTGGCTTCCCTTGGGGCTTCCGGCAAAGTTGAAATAGACGACAGCTCCTGCGTCGCCAAGTCCTTCCCCTCCTTCAACGAACTCTTCCAACAACTTACACTGTCATTCTGAGCGAAGTCGAAGAATCTCCATCCACATGAATACATTCGGTAATAAATTCAGAGTAAGCATCTTCGGAGAATCACACGGCCCCGTTGTGGGTGTAACCGTAGATGGTGTTCCCGCAGGTCTTCCGCTGTCGGCAGACGATTTCAAGGCCGATATCCTCCGCCGGAAGCCCGGCGCCGTGGGCACTACCCCAAGGGTTGAGGCCGACGTCCCCGATTTCCTTTCCGGCGTTTACGAAGGCCACACCACCGGTACGCCCCTCACCATTATTTTCCGCAACGAAAACACGCGCAGCGCAGACTATGCCGGTTTCCGGGAGAATCCCCGTCCCGGCCACGCCGACCACGTTGCCGATGTGAAATTCTCCGGATTCAACGATCCCCGCGGCGGCGGCCACTTCAGCGGGCGCCTTACTCTTGGCATAGTAGCCGCAGGTGTAATAGCCAAGAAAATGCATCCAGAACTGTCTGTAAAGGCTGTTTTGAAGGAAGTGGGCGGCATTGCCGATGCGTCCCTGTGGAGTGAAGCGGTGAAGGCTGCCGCAGAGGAAGGCGATTCCCTTGGCGGAATAGTCGAATGCCGGGTGCAGGGCCTTCCCATCGGCCTTGGAGAGCCGTTTTGGGACAGCGTGGAATCCCTGATTTCACATGCGGTGTTCGCCATTCCGGGTGTGCGCGGCATTGAATTCGGCGACGGCTTCGGAACCGCACGGATCAAAGGCTCGGAGAATACGCACAAAGGCGGAGTTGTGGGAGGCATCACAAACGGAGAAGAACTGCTCTTCCGCGTTGCCTTCAAACCCACTGCCAGCATAGCCAAGGCCGGAATCCCCGGGCGTCACGACGCCTGTTTCGCCCTGCGTACTCCCGTAATTACAGAGGCAATGACAGCAATCGTCTTTGCCAATCTTTAAAACCGATTTTGCATTCTTGAACCGCTCCCCAGATGCCTGAGGGGCGGTTTTTTGTCGATTACCACCAAACGGATAAACTGTTTCTGAAGGTTTGGGACAAATGGGACGAAAAACCGTAAGAAAATTCGTGCAGATTTATACGTTTCCGAATGTCAGTTCCAAAAATACTCTCCAGCTTTGCGGCAAAAGAACTGACTATGCTGGTTTATATTCATGGAGCTAAATGCATCGGCATAAAAGCCGTCCCCGTTACCGTCGAGGTGGAAATCGGCGGAGGTATAGGAATTCACCTCGTAGGCCTTGCCGACGCCGCAGTGAAGGAAAGTCTCCTCAGGACCGTTACTGCCCTGCAGGCCAAGGGTTTCCATATCCCGGGCAGAAAAATCATAATAAATCTGGCCCCGGCCGACATGCACAAGCAGGGCAGTGGCTACGATATAACCATAGCCCTGGGGATAATCGCGGCTTCCGGGCAGCGGAGCATGCCACATCTGGAAGAGTACCTCATAATGGGAGAAATGGGCCTGGACGGTAGCATACGCTATGTGAGCGGCACCCTGCCCATGGTGGAACTCGCCCGCGAAAAGGGCTACAAGGGCTGCATTTTTCCGGAGCAGTCTGCCCTTGAGGCGGCCGATTTCACCGATATCCTGATTTATGGTGTCCAGACCCTGGACGATGTTCTCCGCATCCTTGCCGACGACTCCTCCGCCACGGACCTTCTCATCTGGAACACAGCCGCTTACAACCGGGCGCTGATGTATGCCCCGGACTGCCGGAAAAACTACATGGACTTTGCCGATATCATGGGCCAGGAAGGCGCCAAGCGCGGCGCCGAAATCGCCTGTGCAGGCGGCCACAACATGCTTCTTATCGGCGCACCCGGCTCCGGGAAGAGTTCCTTGGCGAAGGCCCTGCCCGGCATTCTTCCGCCCATGAGCCTTGAAGAGGCGGTGATTACCTCCAAGATTTATTCGGTTGCGGGGAAATCGTCGGGAGGTCCGGGGCTCAGGCGGCAGAGGCCCTTCAGGGCACCGCATATATCGGCATCGAAAGTGGCGGTGCTGGGCGGCGGCTCCGGAGAAAACATCATGCCCGGGGAAGTTTCACTCGCCAGCGGAGGCGTGCTCTTTCTGGACGAATTCTGCGAGGCGCCAAAAAGCACCCTGGAGGCGCTCAGGGCCCCTTTGGAGGATCACAAGGTGACAATTTCACGCCTCAAGGCGAAGATTGAATACCCGGCGTCATTCATGCTTGTCGCCGCCACGAATCCCTGCCCTTGCGGCTACTGGGGAGAAGAGGGCCGGTGTGTATGCCCGCCGGGAAAAAGGGCGGCCTACCTCTCGAAGCTCAGCGGGCCGGTAATGGACAGAATAGATCTGCAAGTATGGATGCATCCCGTTGATACACAGGCGCTTATTCGTGGGGTAAAGGCAGAGCCTTCATCTGCGGTGGCAGAAAGGGTGGCCGCCGCGCGGGAAATCCAGCTCTGCCGTTTCCGGGGCACAGGGATATTCACCAACGCGGAGATGGGCTCCAAGGAGATGGAGCGCTTCTGCCGCCTCAACGAAGAGAGCACGGACCTCCTCGAAAGCATCATCGACAGGATGGGCCTTTCCGCCCGGGCCTATACCCGCATCATAAAGATAGCAAGGACCATCGCAGACCTTTCCGGGAAGGCCGATATCCTTGCCGAACACATAGCCGAAGCGGCCTCCTACCGCTTCCTGGACCGTAAAAGCCTATTTGTATGAGAGAGAGAAGAAAGCAGAACCGCTGCCCGACATTGCAGCATACAGGGCCCCTTCCTCGTAAAGCTTGTCCTTTATGCCTGCAAGGGCGGGGTACTTCCGGAAAACGGTTGATTCAAAGTCGTTTTTCAACTCATCCTTCCATGTTGCAGGGTCCTGGAGAAGAACCTCCCTGAGGGGCTTTTCCGGAGTGGCCGGAACTATGCCGCGGTAGGCATCGGCAGTGGAGACGGATATTCCTTCCGGGATGTACAGTTTGATGGTGAAACGGCTGATATCCAGCGGGAAAGGCTCAAGAATCTCCCCCCGGCCGCTGCCGAACATGGGGGTGTTGTAAATGAAGAAGGCGCAGTCGCTGCCAAGGCGGGCGGCATATTCGGCAAGGGCGTCGTCGGCAAGGTCCAGTCCGGCAAGGGAGGATATCATCCTGAGGGCGAAGGCGGCATCGGCGGAACCGCCTCCGAGTCCGGCGCCCACGGGCGATTTCTTCTGCAGGTAAATCTTCATCGGCGGGAGGTCAAACTCCTCGGCAAGAAGAAAATACGCCTTTGCCGTGAGGTCCTTCAGAGGGTCCCAGTCTACGCCTTCGGCACGGGAAACCGTTATCATGAGCTTCCCGTCCGGGGAAATGGCCTGCACGGCGGGAATGCCTTCAAAACTGCCGATGGTCCTGGAAAAATCGTCACCGGTTACGATTTCGAGGGTGTCGGAAAAATCGGCTGAAGGGACAAAGAGAGTCTCCAGGTTGTGATACCCGTCCTGGCGGCGGGAAAGGACGTTCAGTCCCAGGTTTATCTTGACGTTAGGATGGGTGATCATGGGTACAAAGCTACTAATTTTTTGACGGAATGAGAAGAATATCGATACTTGCCGTGGCGTTTGCCCTGCTGCCGGCCTGTCAAAAGCCGGACAGGAGCGCCGTGCCGCGTCACATGAGGGAACAGGGGCGCTTCAGCGAATTTGCGTCCACGGGACAGAAGGAAGATGAAAAGGAAGCGGCTCAATCCCTGTATCTTACGGCCGTTTCCAATGAGGAGATCCTGCTTTTCAAAGACGGGGAAATAGTTGCCAGGGCGCCGGCGGGGCCCAATCCGGAAAGCCACAGGGCGCGCGGCGGGCATCTGTATTCAGAAATCATCGACGGTCATGAAACTGTCCTTTTAAAGGATGGAAAGGAACTTTTCCGATATTCCCCGGAAGAAGTGACGGTGGGTTTTACCATAGTGGACGGGGATATTCATACCCTTGGCCAGAGAGCCGGGCAGGGGTTTTCCTACCGTATCAACGGGAAGGAGGTTTACTCGGACCCTGCCGGCAGAATAGTGGGGTCAAACCGGCTTTCCGAATGGGATGGCGGGGCGTTTTCAGAGGGTCTTCACTATGCCTACGGGAAACCGCTGGGGCACAGTTCCTCGGCCTATGAATACCACGTGATGCGAGGTGCGGAGACCGTGGAAATATTCGAGTCTGGCAGCGCGAATCCTGTTTTTGACATAAGGGTAATAGGAGGGAAGGTCTATGTCGCAAAGGAGACAGCATCGGGAAATATAGAGCTCGTCAGCGGCGGGGAGAGTTCGGTTTTCATGTCCACTGCGGTTGAATATCCGCACGGAGTATGGATAGCTCCGTACGGAGATGGGGCGATGGTCAAATGGTGCGGCAGGAATTTCGGAGGGAACAGCACATATTGGATATATGCCGGGAACACGCTGCTGGAGTACTGCGAGATAAAGTCCTGGGGAATCATTCCGGACATGCTTGCGGGCGGGCACTACGTTACGCTCTATGGCGGCAAGGTGATCCGGGTGTTCAGCAATCATTCGAGAATCCCCGTTGAGACGAACCGCTATACGTTCACATCTCCCCTTTGTGCCGCCCTGATCGACGGAGAATACCATGTAGCCCTCTCTGATGCCGATTCCGGAACCCACATCGTCCTGGCCGGCCGCTCCGAACCGTCCGAGTGGCACTTTCCCGGATATTTCACATCCATCCGCCGGGAATGAAGAATAATGACTATCTTTGTGCCGATGAAACACAAGATAGAAATACCCGGCCTGGACAGCCTTGAAACGGCTGCAGCAGAATTCTTGAAGGAGATAGGGCAGAACCGCCTTGTTGCCCTTTACGGGGCAATGGGGGCGGGAAAAACCACCTTCACCACGGCGGTGTGCAAGGCTCTTGGCGTAGAGGAAGACGCCATAAGCTCACCCACCTTCGCCATCGTCAATGAATACCGCGCCCGTGGAGGCGAAAGCATATTCCATTTCGATTTCTACCGCATTGACAGGCCTGCAGAGGCACTTGACATCGGCCTGTATGATTATCTGGATTCCGGCTGCCTGTGCATAATGGAATGGCCGGAGAACATAGAGGAGCTTCTTCCGGAAGAGACCCTGAAGGTTTCGATTTCCGTTTCTCCGTCAGGCGCGCGCATTCTCCAGTGGGAGGACTGATTTTTTTCACTATCTTTGCACTCCTATGTCAGAAGACAAGAAGATAATAAAGGAATTCACCTCGGGGGAGTACAAGGAAGGTTTCGTAACCGACGTACAGCAGGAATTCATCCCCAAAGGACTGAATGAAGATATAATAAGGCTCATTTCCAAGAGGAAAGAAGAGCCTGAGTGGCTGTTGGAATTCAGGCTTGACGCCTTCCGCCGATGGGAGAAAATGCCCATGCCGGACTGGGCGCATCTTGACATGCCGGCCATAGATTTTCAGGACATCATCTATTACGCCGCTCCAAAGCAGGACAAGGACAGGCCTAAGGAGATAGACCCCAAGCTGCAGGCGACCTTCGACAAGCTGGGCATTCCGCTCAACGAGCGTGAGGTCCTTGCCGGCGTGGTTGCCGTAGATGCCGTCTTTGATTCAGTGTCGGTCACCACCACCTTCCGCAAGACCCTTGCAGAGAAGGGAATCATATTCTGCTCCTTCTCCGAGGCCGTAAAAGAGCATCCGGACCTTGTCCGTAAATACCTTGCCAGCGTGGTTCCGCCGGGGGACAATTACTTTGCCGCACTCAACAGCGCAGTGTTTTCCGACGGCTCCTTCTGCTACATTCCCAAGGGCGTAAAATGCCCGATGGAACTCTCCAGCTACTTCCGCATCAACGCCCGCGGCACCGGCCAGTTCGAGCGCACGCTCATTGTTGCTGATGAAGGCTCCTACGTCTCCTACATGGAAGGCTGCACGGCCCCTATCAGGGACGAACAGCAGCTCCATGCCGCCGTGGTAGAAATCGTGGTGGAAAAGGATGCCGATGTCAAGTACAGCACCGTCCAGAACTGGTATCCAGGAGATGCCCAGGGACGCGGAGGCATCCTGAACCTCGTTACAAAGCGCGGCATATGCAAGGGCAGCGGTTCCCACCTTAGCTGGACGCAGGTTGAAACCGGCTCTGCAATTACGTGGAAATATCCTTCAACCATATTGAAGGGGGATTACAGCAGCTCGGAGTTTTATTCCGTAGCGGTTACCAACAATTTCCAGCAGGCCGATACCGGCACCAAGATGATTCATCTTGGCCGGGGCACCAAGAGCCGCATAGTGTCCAAGGGCATATCGGCAGGAAAGAGCCAGAACAGCTACAGGGGGCTTGTGCGCATGGCAAAAGGCGCAGTTGGAGCCCGCAATTACTCACAGTGCGACAGCCTTCTCATCGGCAAGGACTGCGGGGCGCATACCTTCCCGGATATCCAGTCCTTCAATCCTACCGCAGTGGTTGAACACGAGGCTACCACCTCCAAAATATCGGAGGATCAGCTGTTTTACTGCGGCCAGAGGGGTATAGGCCCGGAGGATGCCGTAGGACTTATCGTAGGCGGTTATGCACGCGAAGTGCTGTCCCGCCTTCCCATGGAGTTTGCCGTTGAGGCACGTAAACTCCTGCAGGTTTCACTTGAGGGTTCAGTTGGCTGATGGATACCGTCCTTTTCATACTTGGAGGCCGCCCGGTGCTGCTTCTGGACCTGGTTAGTTCCATACTGGGGTTCACCTGCGTTTTCCTTGCAGGCAGGAATTCGAAGTATAATTTCTGGGTGGGATATCTGTATACGGCGGCGCTGTTTTTCCTGTTTTGGAACCGCAGCCTGTATGCGAGCCTGCTGCTTCAGCCGGTGTCGCTTGCAATTAACATCGTTGGCCACTGGCGCTGGACGCATCCGCGTCCCGAGGAGGAATCGGCAGAGGACCGTTCGGCACTCAAGGTGAGCATGCTATCCTGGCCGGCTCGCGTGATATCGGCTGTCGGCGTCCTGGTGGTTGCAGGTGTCTGGGGCTGGACTTTGGACCGGCTTTTCCCCGCAGACCCTCATCCCTATCTGGACTCCGTGGTGACCGCCCTCATCATCCTGGCACAGTTCCTGAGCGCCCAAAAGAAATGGGACTGCTGGGTGGTCTGGCTCATCGTGAATGTGACGCAGATGGCCCTGCACCTGAGCGTTGGCAACGTATTTATGTGCGCCGTGTCCGGAATCTACCTCATAAACGGACTGTGGTCTCTCAAAACGTGGATTAAATTGTACCGAAATAACGGATAATATGCTTGAAATAAAGAATTTGCACGCCCGTATAGGCGACAAGGAAATACTCAAGGGAATTGACCTTACCATCGGCAAGGGAGAGGTCCATGCAGTGATGGGCCCCAACGGTGCGGGCAAGAGTACGCTCAGCGCGGTCCTCACCGGCAGGCCGGACTATGAGGTCACGGAAGGCACTATTACCTTCATGGGCCGGAACCTTCTGGAAATGAGCCCTGAAGAGCGCTCCTGGGCCGGTATTTTCCTCAGCTTCCAGTACCCGGTAGAGATTCCGGGCGTGTCCATTACTGCCTTCATGAAAGCTGCGCTGGCCGCCCGCCGCAAGGCTCAGGGCCTTCCCGAGCTCAAGGCCGGTGAGTTCCTCAAGCTTCAGAAGGAGAAGATGGCGGCGCTCAGGATGAACCCCGATTTTGCAAAACGCGAAGTTAACGTGGGCTTTTCCGGCGGCGAAAAGAAGCGCAATGAAATCTTCCAGATGGCCATGCTGGAGCCCGTCCTTTCCATCCTGGACGAAACCGACAGCGGCCTCGACGTGGACGCCCTCAAGATAGTTGCCGACGGCGTAAACGCCCTCAGGACCCCCGAACGCTCCTCCATCATCATCACCCACTACCACAAGCTTTTGGAATACGTTCAGCCCGATGTGGTGCACGTCCTCAAGGCCGGCCGCATAGTCACAACCGGCGGCCGCGAGCTCATAGAAGCAATTGAATCCAAGGGCTTTGACCAGTTTTAGCGCATGGGACACGGCAAGTACATAGACCCAATCTGCGGAGAATCTTACAAGGTCGCCGCAGGTGAAACCCTCCGCCTCTCGTACGTCATCCTCCCGGGCGAAAGCCGCAGCATCGACGTTGCCGTAGACCTCACCGGCGAAGGCGCAGCCCTTGAGCTCACGGCCCTCTACCTCTCCGGTGCCGATGAAACGGTCCGCATCCGCACGCTAGTGCACCACCGCGTAAAGAACTGCCATTCCCGTCAGCTCATAAAAGGCATCGCCGGCGGCAGTGCCGACGTCCGCTTTGACGGCGTAATCGTCGTCGCCCCCGGAGCCGACGGCACAGAAGCCCTCCAGGAAAACCACAACATCATCCTCTCCGACACCGCAAAGGTCGAAACCCTTCCACAGCTGGAGATCTATGCCGATGACGTAAAATGCTCCCACGGTGCCACCGTGGGCCGCCTCGGGGAGGAAGAACTCTTCTACATGCGTTCCCGCGGCATCCCTGAGAAGGAAGCCAAGGTGCTGCAGATGCTCTCCTTCATCTCTCCAGTGGTTCCAGAAGGCCGGGAAGAAGAAATCGCCGCCGCACTTACGAAGTTGTAATACTTTTGCTATCTTTGCCTTATGAGGCAGAAGCACGCCACATTGTTAATAGCACTTGCCCTTCTTACGTCATGCCATGTGTATGGCCCTGACCGCCAGACAGAGGCCTTGCTGCAGGAACTTGACGGTTACGTGGGTTCCAGGGAGGTCTATGTCGCAAGGAAGAAAAGCCAGATGGAAACGCTCTCCAAGCTGGCCGGGCAGGTATCCGCTCCCGAGCGTCGGTTCGACCTTGAAATGCGCATCGCCCAGGAGTACTTCGCCTTCAGCTTTGACTCTACCCAGGCATATCTCAAGCACTGCCAGAACCTGGCCAGAGACGTCCTCAGAGACAGGGACAGGTACAACGAGGCCTCAATCCTGCTCGGCCATCTGTATGCCAAGGCCGGCAGCTACATGGAAGCCCAGAATCTTCTCTATAACGGGATAGACACGCTTTCTCTTTCCGACACCCAAAAGATCGACTACCTCCTGACACTGTATGATTTCAGCCGGGACCTCTCCGGCGACTCCGGCATGGTGGAAAAACTTTCTATAATGGATATGGAAAGCATACGGGACAGGCTGTTGCCGATGCTCCCAAAGGATTCAGAAAACTGGCGCGTTCTCACGATGCATGATTATTTCGGCCGTGGGGAATATCAGAAGGCAGACAGCGTCTGCCGTCGCATCATTTCCGGCTACACTACGGAGAACCATTCCTATGCCGTTTATGCCTATGAGCTGTCAACTATCCGGGAATCTATGGGAAAGCCGGAAGAGCAGATGCAGTGGCTCGTAAAATCGGCAGAGAGTGACATCATAAATGCCGTCAAGGACTATGCATCCCTTACGGTTGTGGCCCAGAAGATACTGCCTGTAGACGTGGAGCGGTCTTTCCGATACCTTCAGATAGCGCAGGAAGATGCCATTTTCTATAATGCGAAGCTGCGCCCCTGGCAGATTTCCCGTTTTATGATGCGGGTAGAAGGGGCCTATTCGGACAGGCAGTCCAAAACCTCGAGGATGCTGCAGGTGATGATAGTCCTCATGGCGGTATTGTCCGCAGGCCTTATCATCATCTCCTATTTCCTTTCCCAGCGTTCAAAGAAGCTTGCCAAGGCCAAGGCCGAACTTGAAAGCAGCAACACGCAGCTTGCATCGGCAAATATCACCCTCAACGACCTCAACCGCCAGATTTCCCGTGCCGATGCCGTCAAGGAAGAGTACATCGTCCAGTTCCTGGAAGGCCTTTCCAGCCAGATTTCCACTATCAGGACAGAGGATAACCGCTTCCGCAACCTCCTCAAGCAAGGGAAGGCCGACCAACTCCTGAAGGAGCTCTCCATATCGGGCCGTTCCGAAAAGGCCCGCGACAGTTTCTACCAGACGTTCGATTCTACATTCCTTGGCCTGTATCCCAACTTTGTCGAGCAGTTTAACGCCCTTCTTAAGGAAGAGGCTCGCATTCATCCGCCTAAAGGGCGTCTCACGACGGAGCTTCGCATCTTTGCCCTTATCCGTCTTGGCGTCGACGACTCCAAGGAGATAGCCCGCATTCTGGACTACTCGGTGAGCACTATCTACAATAACAAGGTATCCGTCAAGAACGCCGCTCTGGAAGACCGCGACGGCTTTGAGGATAGGGTCAAAATGATAGGAAAGTAGTAGAATCCGGGTTCCAAATCCACTACTTTTTTACCTTTTTAAATAGTTTTAATTTATTGTTAAACAGGTATTTGTCTACTACCTGTTACTACCAAATTATTATCGTACGCGCGTTGGTATGTGAAAGCGGATAATTTTGCCTATGCCAGAAGCAGAAACACATTTGTAAACCAACCAATAACCAACGCACAACCAACCAAAGCGTATGAAAAAAATTCTCTCACTCATCCTTGCATTAGGATTTGGCTTGATTGCAACGGCACAGAACGTTTCCTTCAAGGGATTCGTCAAGGATGCAGGCAATCAGCCCATCGTCGGAGCTTTCCTGGTTGAGCAGGGAACCAACAATGGCACAATGTCAGACGTGGACGGTTCATTCGCCCTTCGCGTCCGCAAAGGTGCTACCGTCGAGGTTTCCTGCCTGGGCTATGAAAGCACTACAGTTCAGGTTAACAACGACAGTGTCCTGGACATCGTCCTCAAGGACGATTCCCAGATGCTGGAAGAAACCGTCGTTATCGGCTACGGTGTCCAGAAAAAGTCCGTGGTCACCGCATCTATCGCGAAAGTTGATGCCGAAGCCATCGGCGTCACTGCTCCTACGCGTGTGGATAATGCCCTCAAGGGCCTCACTGCCGGTGTTTTGGTAACTTCGTCTTCCGGTCAGCCTGGCGCTTCATCCAGGATCAGGATCCGCGGTATCGGCACAATCAATGACTCAAACCCTCTGTACATCGTTGACGGTATGCCTATGGGCATTGACGGAATCGACTACCTGAACCCTCAGGATATAGAATCCATCGAAGTTCTCAAGGATGCTGCAGCAGGCGCTGTCTACGGAGCCCGTGCAGCAAACGGCGTTATTCTCGTCACCACCAAGAAAGGTACCAAAGGTCAGGCAAAGGTGAATTACGATTTCTCCTATGGCGTATCAAGCCCTTGGCGTGAACGTTCTGTCCTGAACGCAAGCGAGTACGCGCTGATGATCAACGAAGGCCGTCTCAATGCCGGAATGGCTCCCGCTTACAGCGACCCTTGGAGCTATGGTCAGGGAACCGACTGGCAGAAGCAGGTCTTCAATTACAATGCACCTTCCAGAAACCACGAGCTTTCAGTCAGCGGCGCTTCAGATGCCGTTAACTATTATATGTCTCTCGGCTATACCAGCCAGGAAGGTATCGTCGGCGGGCAGTTCGGACGATCCAACTATGACCGCCTCTCACTGCGTTCCAATACCATATATACACTTCTTGACAAGAAGGACGAGCGCAACTGGCTTAACAACGTAACAATCACCTCTCAGCTTTCTTATGCCAACATTCATTCGAAGGGTATTGCAGAGAACTCGCAGTGGGGGTCCCCTCTTGGCTCGGCCCTCGCCCTGTCCCCCATCCTCGGTGTTTATGCAACAGAAAGCCAGATTGCAGAGTATAATACAATTTATGCAGGACAGAAGCTTGTAGAGGACGCTGGCGGCGTTTTCATGATTCCGGGTATGGATTATAATGAGATGGTCAACCCTGTTGCCTCCCTCAATCTCCCTGCAAACAACAACTGGACCCACAAATTCACCGCAAACTTCTCCGGCGAAGTCCAGATATGGGACAACCTGAAGTTCAAGTCTTCAGTCGGCTTTGACCTCGGTTTCTGGGGTAACGAGGGATATACCCCCCTGTTCTACCTTTCCGGTAACAACAAGGCAGAAAACACTAACGCAAATGCCTACAGTGCCCAGAGCCTTTCTTACCAGCTTGAGAACGTCTTATCATACAACAAGACGCTGGGTCTTCACACCTTCTCCGCCATTGTCGGCCAGAGCGCATTCCGCTCAAAGGGACAGCAGGTTGGCGGCTCCCGCATGGACCTTCCCGAAGACAAGTTCTCCAAGCCTTACATCGACAATGCCACAGGTCTTGCAGAAGACGGCCGCATGAGCGTATATGGCGCATATTACACAGAGCATCGCCTTGCTTCCTACTTCGCCCGTGCCGATTACAACTATGACGAGCGTTACATGGCACAGGTAACTGTCCGTCGTGACGGTTCTTCTCGTTTCGGCTCAAACAACAAGTGGGGCGTATTCCCTTCCTTCTCTCTGGGCTGGAATATTCACAAGGAGCACTTCCTTGAAGACAGGCTTCCTGCATGGCTCAACAACGCAAAGCTGCGTTTCTCCTGGGGTAAGAACGGTAATGAAAACATCGGTGATTTCCGTTATACCGTCATGACCTCAAAGGACAATAACTACATATTCGGCGCAGGCGAGTCCATTGCTCAGGGCGTCAAATCAAGCGGCCTTGCCAATCCTACCCTTCGCTGGGAGGAATCGGTCCAGACAAACGTCGGTATCGACCTCGGCTTCTTCGAAAACGCGGTTACCTTCTCTCTGGACTGGTATAATAAGCGCACCGACGGCATGCTCATGGAAACCCCTATCAATGCTTATGTAGGCGAAGCCCGCCCTGTGGGCAATGTGGGTATCATGGACAATACCGGCATTGAGATGGAAGCGTCATACAAGTTCAAGGTGGGGGACATCAACTTCCGTCTTGGCGGAAACGCGACCTACCTGAAGAACACGCTCATCAAGCTTGGTAACGACAGCGGCTTTGCAAACTATGGGAGCTTCCAGGGCGCCGGTGCTGTTACCCGTGCCGAAAACGGCAAGCCCTTCGTATTCTTCTACGGCTACAAGACCGACGGCATCTTCCAGAACAATGAAGAAATTGCCGCTCACGTGAGCCCCACCGGTGCAGTCCTTCAGCCCAATGCTGTTCCCGGCGATGTCCGCTTCGTGAATGTCAACGGTGACGACGTGATTGACGACAACGACCGTACAGATATCGGCAATGGTACTCCTGACTGGTCCTACGGCCTTAATTTTACCGCTTCCTGGAAGGGACTTGACTTCTATATGCTGTGGCAGGGCACTGCCGGAAATGATATACTCGACCTTACCCGCCGTGTAGATATCTCTCAGTCCAATCTCCCTGCATACATGCTCAACCGCTGGACCGGCGAGGGAACTTCGAACAGGATTCCCCGTTTCGTTCGTGGAGACTCCGTTAACTGGAGGCTTTCCGATCTTTATGTCTACGACGGTTCATACGCTCGTCTGAAGAATCTCCAGATTGGCTATACCCTTCCTGCCGAACTCGTGAAGAAGTGTCTCATCTCTTCCCTCAGGGTTTACGTGAGCGCAGAGAATCTCCTTACGCTTACCAAGTACCACGGATATGATCCCGAAATCTCTTCAGGCGGCACATCCCTCGGCCTTGACTATGGCGTTTATCCCCAGCCTCGTACATTCCGTGTGGGCCTTAACCTTAAATTCTAAGCGGGAGGACAAATTATGAAAAACAGTATTATCATCGCTATTTCCGCCGCAGCCATCATGCTTTCTTCCTGCGGCAAGGAGTTCCTCACCGTGGAACACCCTACAGAGTCTCCGCTTGAGGAGTACTTCACCACTCCTGAACATCTCCAGGAGGCGGTCATAGCAGCATACGACCCGCTCGAGTGGTTTGACTGGGCCGCAGACCAGTACAATCCCCTCAACATCATGAGCGACATCATGGCCGACCAGCTCTGGGTTGGCGGTTCAGACCGTTCAGACAATGCTTACTGGCATCTTATGATGAACTATGAGGCTATCCCCACCAGTTGCATGTCAGGTATCTGGTCGGACTGCTACTCCGGTGTAAAGCGCTGCAACGATGTGCTTACCTACATCGGTTGGACGCAGGGGCTTGACAACGAAACAGCCAAGCTTGCAGAGGCACAGGTCCGCGTCCTCAGGGCTTTCTATTACAATATTATCTGGAAGTTCTGGGGCAACGTTCCCTATTTCGAGGAGAACCTGGGCGGCGACTTCACCTGCCCTCAGTACCAGGCCGATGAGGTCTACGCAAAGATCATAGCCGATCTCGAAGGCGCAATCGCCCTCAACGCTCTTCCCATGAAGTGGAGCGGAGATGACCAGGGCCGCGTATCCAAGGCCATGGCATACATGCTTTATGCAGAACTGACCATGTACCAGAATGACGCCGACCGCCTTCCCAAGGCTCTCGACTATATGAAAGAAATCATCGCTGCCGATTATGACCTTGTCTCCGATTACGGCACCATCTTCAAGGAAGAAGGCGAGTGGAGCAAGGAGTCCATCTTCGAAATCAACTACAAGGACGACAATGCAGTCCGCAGTTGGAACTGGGTACGTGGTGCCGGCGGAACTGTCCTTCCCCGTCTTATCAGTCCCAACGGCTGGGCCGGTGATGCAGTCCACGACAACGGCTGGGGCTTTGCTCCCGTCCGCCAGTCTACATATGACATGTATGACGCTGCCGATGCACGCCGCGCCGCAACTTGCTGGAACGTAGGTGCAGGAAACGGCTATAACCCCCGTTACCAGGATACCGGTATCTTCCTTGAGAAGTATGTCGCATACAAGGATAACAACAAGGACCAGCTTGCCGACAGCGACCTTAACTTCAACAACAACCTCCGCATTTACCGCTTCTCCGAAACACTGCTGAATGCCGCAGAACTCGTACTCCGTAATTACGGAACCGGCGATGCCGCTGAATGGCTCAACAGGGTTCACTCCCGTTCGCTCCCCGGCACTACCGTCGCCGCAACGCTTGAAAATGTCAAGAAGGAGAGGGAACTTGAGTTTGTCGGAGAAGGAAAACGCTATTGGGACCTTGTCCGCTGGGAATCCGATTCTGATGATATCAAGGCTTCCAAGGTCCTTGTCCCCGACTCTTTCGGCTATCGTACCAATTCCTGGACGGCAGCAAAGAAGTATCTCCCTATCCCTCAGGGCGAAATTGACTCCGCCAAGGGAAAGACCAATGAATTAACCCAGAACCCCAGCTATTAGTCATGAAAAAGATATTTTCCATACTTCTTGCTGCAGTTACGCTTGCCGCCTGTGTGCAGGAAAAGATCAACCACCCCACAGAGGCCCAGGTTCCGGAGGCTTCCGGATTTGAGCCTGTGATAACTGTGGACCAGGAAATCAATCAGGTAACATTCTCCCTTGACGCCAAGGCCGTAGTGCCAGTCTGGGTATTCCAGGATGACAAGGAAGAGTGGTCAGAATATCATACAGGCTCCGGCTTCAAGAAGATTTTCACCAAGATGGGTGACTATTCCGTGAGAATGTATGTCGCAAATGCCGCCGGACAGTCTCCCGACTATGTCCAGAAGAGCTTCCACATCGACAACACCCTTGCCAATTTCGACCGTTACATCACCTTCCTTGCCGGCGGAACATCAGCCGACAATACCAAGAATTGGCATGTTGACGGAACTGTCGAGAACCATTTGGGTTGCGGCCCTTCCGGTTCAGAGGGACTTGAGTGGTGGCATGCGGTACCCGGAGACAAGGAAGCCTTCGGCGTCTATGGTGACATCCTCACCTTCGGCGGTGACGGTGCCTATACTTACGATCCCGGTGACGATGGTGCAACCTATGTGAACGTCGACGGCGTAACCGTAGAGCCTTTCATCAGTCAGAAGGGTGATGCAACTGCAGACTACAACGTCACAGTTGACAAGCAGACGGCCACCTACCAGTTCGAAATGCACGGAGACGACCTCTATCTAGCCTTCCCTGCCAAGACTCTGTTCCCCTACATCGACAACGACGCATTCTGGGACAATCCTGAATTCAAGGTTCTGAGCGTCACTCGTGAAACCATGGAACTCGTTCATGACAACGGTTCAATCGCATGGCACTTCATCCTTACATCCAAGGCTGCCGCAGTGAAGTTCAACGGCTTCAACTACAATGCCGACTCCAATATCTGGAAACCTGCCGATGCCGCTCATACCTACAGCTTCTACTATGCTCCCGGCTGGAGCCAGATTGCCGATCCCGAGGTTACCCTTGAAGGTGCAGAATACACCCTCAGCCTTCCTACAGCTACTTCAGACCAGTGGCAGGCACAGTTCTTCATCATCCCTGACGCCCCTGTCGTCCTTTCGGCAGACAAGGAGTATGACTTCTCCGTAATCGTCAATTCTACGACGACTATCCCGAATGTTACCTTCAAGCTCACCGATGTAGGCAGCGATGATAACTTCCTCTTCGCAGAACGCCAGACCATCAATGCCGGCGAAGAGTATATCTTCTATCGCAGCGGCCTTAAGGGAATTGATGCTCCGAACGGTGTCAAGATGGTGTTTGACTTCGGCGGCAACCCTGACGGAACCACTGTGTCAGTAGCACGTATCACAATCAAGGACCATGCGATTGACGACGGTACCGTACTTCCTTCCGATGAGCCCGAAGATCCGGAAGGACCCGCTACATATACTTACGGTCCGGAACTTCTGGACGGCCTCTACCTCAAGGAGACCTGGTTCAGCCCTGCCGACTGGAGCGGCGGCCTCGATCCCAAGGCATCCTTCGAAGGCGGAAAACTCACACTCACCGTTCCTGACGGCGTAGGCGGCGGCGAATGGCAGGGCCAGGTAAAGCTGGTTGCCGATATCCCCGCAGACCCTGAAAAGCAGTACGCTTTCTTCGCCAATGTAGAATCTTCGAATGACGGTGTTTTCACCGTTAAGCTCGCAGATGCAAACGCCGACAGCGCCCACGCATTCTTCTATGACAACGCTGCAGCCCTTACGGCTTTTGAAAAGACTGCATACAAGAATGAGCCCGTTGCTCCTGACCAGGCATACGAGGCTGTGATGGTAATCTTCGACTTCGGCCGTCTTCCTGCAGGAACCGAAATCACCGTTGACGGTATCTCCCTCAAGGAAATCACCGGCACCGGCGGTGGAAACGGCGGTTCTCTTGGAGACAACATCCTTGACGGCATTTATCTCAAGGAGACCTGGTTCAGCCCTGCAGACTGGAGCGGTGGCCTTGATCCCAAGGCATCCTTCGAAGACGGAAAGCTCACTCTCACCGTTCCTGACGGCGTAGGTGGCGGCGAATGGCAGGGCCAGGTAAAGCTGGTTGCCGACGTCCCCGCAGATCCCGAGAAGAAATATGCCTTCTTCTCCAAGATTGAATCCTCCACGGACGGCGTCTGCACCGTAAAGGTTGCCGATGCCAACGCCGACAGCGCCCACCAATTTTTCTATGACAATGCGGTGAACCTGACCGCATTCGATGCCCTTTCCTATGAGAAAAAGGATATTGCTCCCGACCAGGCCTACGAAGCCGTCATGGTGATCTTCGATTTTGGGCGTCTGGCTGCAGGAACTGAAATTACCGTGACAGACATTGCCCTCAGGGAAGTTGTCGGCGGAAATGGCGGCGGCGAAGCTGATGGCTACGGAGACAACATCTGGACAGGCGAGACCCTCAAAGAGACCTGGTTCAGCCCTGCAGACTGGAGCGGTGGCCTTGATCCCAAGGCATCCTTCGAAGGCGGAAAGCTCACTCTCACCGTTCCTGACGGCGTAGGTGGCGGTGAATGGCAGGGCCAGGTGAAGCTGGTTGCCGACATTGCTGCAGATCCTGCGAAAAAATATAGGTTTACAGCCAAGATTGAATCCTCCACGGACGGCGTCTGCACCGTAAAAGTTGCCGATGCCAACGCCGACAGCGCCCACCAATTCTTCTATGACAATGCGGTGAACTTGACCGCCTATGACGTTCTTTCCTATGTGCAGGAAGGCGTCTCGCCCGATCAGGCTTATGAAGCTGTAATGGTGATTTTCGATTTTGGCCGCCTGGCTGCCGGAACTGAAATTACAGTTACCGACATTACCCTTTGTCCGGAGAAGTAATGCCATGGGAAAAGCAAAACTTCTTATTGCCTCGTTGTTCGCCATCGCAGCTTGCGGCTGCGGTGGCGGCTCCGAGGACAAGATCGAAAACGCAGAAACTGTAACTGTTACCCCCGCAAGCCTCTCCTGCAATGCCGAGGCCAACGTCCTTACACTTCATGTGAAGGCCTCAAAGGCCTTCCAGGCATATGCGGAAGACGGAATCGAATGGATAACCGTGGAGCCGGCATATAGCTCTGCACCCGAGGCTGACGTAACCGTAAAGGTGAGCGAAAACGCATCCTACAAGGAGCGCAGTTCTGAGATTACGATAAAGTGCGGAACAACGCGAAAGAAGGTTTCCCTCACTCAGGAGGCCATGCAGAAAGGCCAGTTGGAAATAGATGTTCCGGATGGTTACCATCTTGCGTGGCAGGATGAGTTCAACAACGACGGAAAGCCCTCTGCTTCCGAATGGTGGTACGAAACCGGCGGCGGTGGCTGGGGGAACAACGAAATTCAGACATACGTGGCACAGTCCCAGTCCGGGGAAGACCTTGCCTATATATCCGACGGCTCCTTGAAGATAAAAGTCCAAAAGATTGACGGAAAGGTTTATTCCATTCGTATGAATACGAAGAAATACTGGACTTACGGGTGGTTCGAAGCCCGTATCAAGGTATCGGATGTTCCCGGTTCCTGGCCTGCCTTCTGGATGATGCCCCAGAACTTCAAAGCCTGGCCGCAAGACGGCGAGATTGATATTATGGAGTATGCCATCTCTACACAGGGCAAGAACAGGAGTTCTTCCAGCATACACTGCGGCGCCTTCAACTGGCCCAAAGGTACGCAGAAGACACATGCTCAGTCCGTGAATAACGCCGCTTCCGAATACCATGTCTACGCCCTCGAATGGAAGTCCGACAAGATGGTTTTCTACATTGACGGGAAGCAGCATCTTGTCTTCAACAACGACGGCGGCGGCTATGATCACTGGCCGTTCTACAACCCTTTCTACCTTAAGCTCAACATGGCTTGGGGCGGAAATATGGGAGGCACCACTGATGAAACCAAACTTCCCGCTGTATACGAGATAGATTACGTACGAGTATTCCAGGCAGACTGACGTGAAAACCGGCACCGCATCAATACTGATGGCTTTGACGGCCATTGTCGCAATGTCCTGCGCAAGGGAGGACATCGTGCAGCAGCAGACAAGCGAGACCCCTCGCCTCAAGACAATTGAGGTGGGGGTGTCTTCCCTGGACCTTCCCGAGGGTAAAACAGCCGAGCTGCCATTCTCAATAACCGATGCCGAATTCGATTTCTGCACGAATCCGTCGGCATCCGTTTTCCCGCTTGAGATTCATCTTGCGAGCGGCGCTTCGGCATCTTTCTGCAGGATTGCTGCGGTCAACCCCGGAAACCGCGTCGGCAGTTATATTGCGGTGATAGAGAATACAGGCGAGCTGGAGTCTTTCAATGAAATGGTTCACCTGACCTTCGTCGTCGGAAAGGGGAGCGGCAGGGAAAGCTTTGTGGATTCGGGCAGTTTCATGATTTTCAGCACCGGACGGGAGCTGCTTGTGGATACCGGGCTTCCCGTAGTGGTGATAAACACCGCCGGCAACGCCCCGGTCACGTCCAAGACAAACTATGTGAACGCAGAAATCCTGATTCAGGGAGTGGCGGAGGGCCAGAACCTTCCCGTTTCAACCTGCCGAATACGCGGCCGCGGAAATACTACATGGACGTGGCCCAAAAAGCCCTATCTCGTCGCCTTGGATAAGAGACAGAGCCTGCTTGGAATGCCGGAACACAAAAGATGGGTGCTTCTTGCAAACTTCATGGACCGTACGCTCATGCGAAATCTGGTTTCAATGAGAGTTTCATCCATGACAAACCTGGCGTGGACGCCACGCTGCGTTCCGGTAGAACTGGTCCTGAACGGCAAGCATCAAGGCTCCTACCTCCTGATAGAGCAGGTACGGGTGGACGAAAACCGTTTGAACATATCCGAGGATGGAGGGTACCTCTTTGAGCTGGACTTCCATTATGACAATCCCGTCCAGTGGACGGATAAGCACGGCTCCTGCCATGGCATGTCAAGAGGAATACCCTTTTCCGTGAAATATCCTGACAGCGACGATATAACCTCCGACCAGATAAGTTATGCAAAGAACTATATTGCCGAGGTTGCCGATGTCATTTACGGCAGCAATTTCAAGGATCCGGTCAACGGTTATGCCAAATACCTTGACGTAGATTCATTCATCGACTACTGGATAGTATATGAAGTGATGACAAATCACGAGCTCAACAATCCGGGGAGCATCATGTTCCACAAGGACGTCGGCGGAAAGCTCACGGCCGGCCCCTGCTGGGACTTTGACTGGGGTATCCTGTCCTTCTATACCTCCAACGGCGAATACGGTCTTGTGAACAAAGATGCTATATGGTATTCCCGCCTGTTTCAGGACCCGGATTTCAAGGCCAGGGTAAAAGCCCGCTTCCTTGAGCTCAAACCGCAGCTCCAGACCATTCCTTCATACATGGACGAGTGTGAAAAGCTGCTTGAAAAATCTGCCGGGCTCAATTTCAAGATGTGGAATCCGGCTGACGACAAATCTCAAAATGGCGGCAACATTATAAACGGGGATGAAAACCTGACGTTTCACGATGCTGTCAAGCGTCTGAAATCCAATTATAGCAAGCACCTGACAGTGATTGAATCGAAACTGTAAAAACCTAAACCATGAAGCGTACTAAAATCTTGATAATGGCAGTTCTCGCCGCAGTGGTCTCGTGCACCCAGCACCGGACCACTACGGTGGGCACTACCCCCGAAATAGAGAACCGCGTTGAAAAACTGCTGAGTCAAATGACCCTGCAGGAAAAAATCGGCCAGATGAACCAGGTTTCGGCGGGCGGTGACGTGGCAAATTATGCCGATGCCCTCCGCAGCGGACAGATTGGCTCCATCCTTAACGAGGTGGACCCCGTCAAGATAAACGAGTTCCAGCGCATTGCTGTAGAGCAGTCCCGCCTTGGAATCCCCCTGCTGGTTGCGCGTGACGTCATTCATGGTTTTCACACGGAGTTCCCGATTCCCCTTGGCCTTGCCGCAACCTTCGACCCTGAACTGGTGGAAGAAGGCGCCCGTGTGGCAGCCGTCGAGGCTACGGCCCAGGGCGTCCGCTGGACCTTCTCTCCCATGCTCGACATCGCACGCGACCCCCGCTGGGGCCGTATCGCTGAGGGCAGCGGAGAGGACACCTACCTTGACGCCGTGATGGCCCGCGCAATGGTGCTGGGATATCAGGGAAGGAATCTGGATTCCACTTCCATGGCGGCCTGCATCAAGCATTTCGTGGGCTACGGCGCAGCAGAAGGCGGCCGTGACTATAACAGCACCTACCTCACAGAGCGCCAGCTCCGCAACACCTACCTCCCTCCGTTCGAGGAAGCCGTGAAAGCGGGCGCAATGACTCTCATGACCTCCTTCAACGACAACGACGGCGTCCCCTCCACCGGCAACACCTTCGTCCTGAAGGACATCCTCCGCGGCGAATGGGGCTTTGACGGCCTTGTTGTAACGGACTGGAATTCCATGGGCGAGATGATTTCCCACGGATTCGGAACGGACCGCAGGGACGTTGCCGAAAAGGCGGTCAATGCGGGCGTAGACATGGACATGATGACCTTCGGCTTCATCTCCCACATGGAGGATCTCGTGAACAGCGGCGCCGTGAAGGTCTCCACCATCGACAATGCCGTCCGCAACATCCTCAGGATTAAATTCCTCCTTGGCCTTTTCGAAAACCCCTATGTAGACGTTGAGGCCGCCAAGGCCGTCCAATATGCACCGGCGCATCTCGACGCGGCCAGGCGAACGGCGGAAGAATCGGCCATCCTCCTCAAGAATGACGGCATCCTGCCCCTGAAGCCCGGCGCCCGCATCTTTGTCACTGGCCCCCTTGCCGATGCCCCCCACGACCAGCTCGGCACCTGGGCATTCGACGGTGAAAAAGAGCACACCGTAACCCCTCTGAAAGCCCTCCAGGCCCGTTTCCCGGGCAAGGTAAGCTACGTCCCCGGCCTCTCCTACAGCCGCGAGTCAAAGCCCTCCTTTGCCGGTGTCACCGCCGCAGCCCGCCGTGCCGATGCCGTCCTCGTCTTCCTTGGCGAAGAAGCCATCCTCTCCGGCGAAGCCCACTCCCTTGCCGACCTTAACCTCCAGGGCTCCCAAAGCGAGCTTCTGAAGGCCGCAAAGGCATCCGGCAAGCCCGTCGTCGCCGTCGTGATGGCCGGAAGACCCCTCACCATCGAGCGCGACCTTCCCAGCTGCAACGCCCTCCTTTACAGTTTCCATCCCGGAACTATGGGCGGCGAGGCCCTTGCAAACCTTATCTTCGGCGATGTAAATCCCTCCGGCAAGACCCCCGTCACCTTCCTTCGCACCGTGGGCCAGGCACCTCTCTACTACAGCCACAACATGACCGGCCGTCCCTATTCAGGCCAGACCCTCCTTGCCGATATTCCCCTGGAGGCCGGCCAGACCTCCCTTGGCAACACTTCCTACTATCTGGATTACGGTGCCTATCCGCTCTTCCCCTTCGGCTACGGCCTCAGCTACACCACTTTCGAATACTCCGGCATCACCCTGGACAAGGCAGAGTACTCTGCCGACGACACCATCCGCGTGACTTTCACCCTTGCCAACACCGGAAAGTACGACGGCACGGAGGTCGCTCAGATATATGTAAGGGATCTCGTAGGCTCAATCACGCGCCCCGTTAAGGAACTTAAACATTTTGAAAGGGTGGCGCTCAAGGCCGGCGAAAGCCGCACCGTAGAGGCTCAGATTCCCGTTTCCGCCCTTGCCTTCGTGGGACTTGACGGCACGAAGAAAGTCGAAAGCGGCGACTTCCTCCTCTGGGTTTCCGGCGACAGCGCCTCCGGGGAGAGTACAAGATTCAAGGTAAAGTAGGGCTATTTCCGCAGCCAGTTTTCAGGATTCTGCGCCGTATTGCCTTTCCAGAGCTCGAAGTGGAAGAGGTCTTCACCGCCTATGGTGTCTACCGTGCCTATCTCCTGACCCGTAACCACCTTGGTCCCGGACTTTACCGCCACTGTCTTGAGCTTGGTGTAGAGGGTGAAATACTCGCCGTGGTTCACAATCACGCACTGGTTGTATCCAGGAAGAACGAAAATCTGTGATACGGTGCCGTTGAAGACGGCTTTTACGGGGGCGTCGCGGCGCACCGTCAGTGTCACGCCGTTGTTCTGAGGCAGCTCCACGTTGTCGTACACGGGGTGTCTGTGCTTTCCGAATCGGTCTGTCACCACGCCCTCCACCGGCCATGGCAGCAGGCCCTTGTTGGATGCGAACTCTTTCGAAAGTTTGGCGTCTATCTCCGTAGAAACGGTCTTTCCCTTATTGGAGGCCTTCTTTCCGCCCTTGGAAGAATCGGCCATGATCTGAGCAATCTTCCGGTTCAGGGACTCTATCTGGCGGTTCTTTTCCCGGAGCTGCTGCTCGAATTTCTTCCGGTCTTTCTGCAGGCGTTCAGACATCCTGGCGCTTTCGGCCTCCTCGTCCCGGAGCTTCGAACGCTCCTTCACCACCTGGCGGCGCACTTCGTCGGATTCGGCCCGCATCTTCTGCAGCCGCTCCTTCTCCATTTCCAGGCTTGCCGATGTCTCCTGGATCTTCTGCGCCTGTGCGTTCATCTGGGAGGACAGGCTGCGGAAGTAACCCACCCTTCTGAACGCCTGCCCGACAGACTGAGAAGAGAGGATGTACATGTACCATTTCTTGCTGTCCCTGTTCTTGTATGCACCCCGGATGAGGCGGCCGTAGTAGAAGGAGAGGGTGTCGTAGCGCTCCTGCAGCACCGCAATGTCATTCATGCAGGCCGAAATGGAATCGTCCAGGAAGCGCAGCGTCTTGTCGCATTCGCCTATCAGAGCCTCTCTTTTGGCGATTTTGCTTCTTACAAGGGAAAGGTTGCCAAGGACCTCGTCCCTGTTTTTGCTGTTCTCTGCAAGCTTGCGGTTGATGAGCTCGATGTCTTTCTGCAGGCGGGAACGCTGGCTTTCCAGGGACTTCCTGGACGTCTGCGCAGATGCCGCCGGCCCCATAAGGACCAGTGCGGCTATGACTATATGAAGGATGCTCCTCATTTCTTGGCCTTGGCCTGGGTTCGGTATACTTTTGCGAGGTCATTCTCGCCGAGGGCCTCGAGAACATCGGCAAAGTGTTCCAGCATCACGGCGCTGTCCTTGCCGCCGTAGAGCATGGCGTGCTTGAAGAAGGACTTGGCTTCCAGGTCCCTGCCCTGCAGGTGCAGTATCCATGCAAAGGTGTCGAGGTATGTTGCGTTGTCCGGCTCGGCCTCTACGGTCTTCCTGGACATGTTGTATGCCTTCTTGAGCTTCTTTTTCTCCAGGGAGAGGTAGTAGGCATAGTTGTTCAGCACCGGGGCGTAGTCGGGGTTGATCTTCAGGGCTTTCTCGTATGCCTTGTAGGCATCCTTGGAGTTGCCCTTTTCATGGTAGGCATCGCCTATCGAGGACCAGGCTTGGAGGCACAGTTCCTTGTCCTTGGGGTAGTTGGTGAGGATGTATCGGCAGTTGCCGATTATGGCGTCGTAGTCCTTGAGCTGGTAGTTTGCCATGTTGGCATACTCCAGGAAGGCCATCTCGTGGAAACGGTTGAAAGCGGCCACGGAACGGTCTTTCATGGCCTCCCAGGCGCCTTTCGATGCCAGAAACTGGATTGCCGTGGTGGCAAGGCTCTTGCTTTCGGGATAAAGGTCTGCCGCGTCCTGGAACCAGACTCCGGCGGCGTCGGTCCTGCCGGTGGCGTACAGGTAGGTTCCCACTTCGGTGAGGACCGTGCTGTCCGTAGGATGCACCTTTGCGGCGGTGAGCGCAAGGGAGTCGAAGCCGCTGCGGTGGATCTGCAGGATTTTCGGGTCGATGGTGCGGAGCATGTTCCTCAGGTACATCCCCTTCGAAGGCGCGGGAACGTCCGGCGAGGTGAAGAAGGTCTGCAGCGTGGAGAAATACTCCGGGTAATTCCTCTCGTGCCGATACACTTCCGACATTCCCAGCACCGCAGGCACATAGCTGCCGTCAAGCTCCAGCGCCTCCGAGTAGCGGGCGCCGGCAAGGGAATCGGCGAAATCGGCAAGGTAATAGTCTCCGGTGACGGCCAGGATCATGGGGGAGGAGTACTTCTCGTTGAAATCCTCCAGCGTACGGATGGCATCTTCCGACCGCCCCATTTCCTGGTAGATGTCGTATCTGGTGCGGACGGCCTCCTCGGACGTGCCTTTCTCCTTCTCTATTTCGTCCAGGGCGGCAAGGGCCTTGTCGAAGCTGCGCGTCCTCAGATAGATGTCCAGAAGTTCGTAGTTGATTCCGCCCCTGTCCGGGAAGTCCTTCACTATGCTTTCATACATGAGGGTTCCTTCCTCTGTCTTCCCCGTCGCGAAATTGAGCCTGGCGAGGCTTTTCCTGTACCAGAAGTTGCCTCCGTCCAGCTCCACGGCCTTCGTGAAGCAGGTCCTTGCCGATTCGGTATCCCCCGTGGCGAACCTGCACATGCCAAGGTAGTACCATACTGCGTCATTCGACGGAGCGGCGGCCGAAAGGGTCTCCAAAATGCGCCCTGCCCGGGCGTATTCTCCCTGTGAATATAAGGAAACGGCGTCTGCCAGATTGCCTTCTATGTTCTGCGCCTGCGCGGCGAATGCCAGAAGGAAAGCGGTAAGGGCCGATGTCAGAATTCGTTTCATACTTGCAAAAGTAAGGCTTTTTTTGCTAATTTTGTAGTCTAAGGAAACAAATTCCAGACCTCCGTGAAACGTTTTGGGTTCAAATTGCATCTATTGACGTGGACACAGACTGAAGCCGTGCCTTCAGGAGCGTCTGCCCTGGAACGTATGGTTCCCTCTTTAAAGGAAGGAGACCGCAGGGCACAGCGCCGTGTCTTTGATGCACTTGCGCCGAAAATGATGGCTGTATGCCTCCGGTACATGGGCAACAAAGATGACGCGGAAGACGTCCTGCAGGAGGGCTTCGTAACCCTGTTTACAAAAATAGACAGCTATTCGGGAGCAGGCTCCTTTGAAGGCTGGGCAAGAAAGATCTTTGTCAATACTGCACTCATGCATCTCCGCCGCACGGACGCCCTCGGGCTCAGCGATGACATCGAGGAAGCCCGTACCCTCTTCACCGAAGAGGCCACGCCCATAGAGAGGATCGGCTACAAGGAACTACTTAAGATGATAGCCGCCCTGCCGCCGGAATACAGGACCGTTTTCAACCTGTATGTCCTGGAGGGTTATTCCCATAAGGACATCGCGGAAGAGCTGGGATGCACTGAAGCAACCTCCCGCTCAAGGTTACAGAGAGCCAGGTTGAAGTTGCAGGAAATGATAAGAGCACAAAAATGAAAGAGAAAGAATTCGACATATCCGTAAGGAACCTTCTCGAGGACGCAGAAATGCCCGTTTCCCCCAAAGTGTGGAAGGGCGTATCGGCCTCGATTGCGCCGCGCAAGGTGCTTGTCCCGTTTTGGGCATACGCCATGGCGGGCGTGGCTGCAGCCGCAGCCGTTGCGGTGGGGGTATTCCTCCATCGGCCCGCAGACAACGTTATACCCGAAGGCCGTGCGCTCGTTGCAGAGGCGCCTGTCATCAATGCCGCTCCGGTAGAGGCTACGGTGGCCGTTCCAATCACAAAGCAGATTGAAAGGCTGCCTGCATCGGCCATTGCAAAGGCAGAACCCCGCATTGCCGCTGTCCAGGATATCATCCCGGTGAGCTCTGTCATGGAAGAGACCTCGGCAAAGGAGGAAGCGGTACGCAGGGAAGTTACGGCCCCTGTCAAGGGATCCTTCCCGGTAGAAGCGTCCATTGAGGACGACAATGCCGCCATGAACCAGCTCGCTTTCTCCCAGAAGAAAACCAAAAAGGGATTCTCCCTTTCTGCAACCGGCGATATCCAGAACAAGGCCCGCCAGTCCTTTGCCCGTAACGGTTTCATGGTCCCTGCAGTGAAGCAGGTGGCTACCGAACAGGGTATCTATAACGCAACCCCGGAGGTCGCCTTCGGAATGCCCGTAGCCTTCGGCATCGGTCTCAACTATCAGTTCTCGGAACGCGTATACGTAGGCACAGGCATACGTTATTCCTGGTTCAGCCGCACCTTTGTCGGTGACTATTACGACGAAGACCTCTTCCCTTACGAGAACAGGGACATTGACAACTTCCAGCACTGGATAGGAATTCCGCTCAACATCTATTATGACCTCATCTCCAGCAGGTACTGGCACTTCCACACCTTTGCCGGAGCAGGCGCAGAGTTCCTTCTTTCCAACAACTACCGCGTCCATCACACGCCGCAGGACGTTACCTACAAGGACAAGACCACGTATCCTCCGTTGTTCTCTGTTGGCGCCGGCGTGGGCGTGGAATTCAAGATGTCAAACACGGTAGGAGTGTTCTTCGATCCCAGCTTCCGTTATTATCTCAACGCATCCAAGGCCCCGCGTTCCATCCGCACCGTTCAGCCGTTCTGCGTAGATATCGAGGCAGGCCTTCGTTTCTACCTGTAAACCCATTAACCTTTCTATATAAATTACGCCCTCCGGCATTTCTGCAGGAGGGCGTAATTGCTATTCTCAAGGGCTTTATTTCCCAACGACCCACACCAGGACGTGACGGTCAAAGGTCATGTATTCAAGGTCGAATTCGTCCTCGTCTCCGTTCTTGTCGATGAAGGTGGCTTCAAGTTCGCCTTCGCCGCGGGGGTGGAAGCGCTCGATTTCAATCTGCTCGGCAAAATCTACGCTGTAGCGGCTCAGAAGCTTGAAAACGGCCTCTTTTGCGCACCAGTAAATGGCGAGCTGCTCGTTGCGCTTGTCGTCTTCCAGGTCTTCGATTTCATCCTCTGACAGGGCTTTTTTCTCTACGGCCGAGAAATCCCTGTCCAGGGACTCCACGTCTATGCCGCAGTCTTCCTCGTCGTGAAGGATGACGGCTACGTATTTTTCGGTATGGGTGATGGATATGTTCACCGGGTTGTTCTCAAGGTAGGGCTTGCCATTGTCATGATGGCTCAGGTATACCTTTTCGTCCAGGAGGGCGTTCAGGAGGGCCCTCACTGCCAGGCGCTGCTTGCGCTGTGATTCGCTCTGGATGAACGAGATTTCCTCCATCTCGTCCGTGGGGGTGGAGCTGAGTGCTATGAGCTCTGCTTCACTCTCTGTAATCTGCCACACACCGATGGTGGCGTCGTTTTCAAGTTTTTTCTTTAAATAAAGTGCCATTCAGGGTTTTGATTATAACGAAACGACAAAGCCGTCCGAGAGCCGCAGGGGCTTCGGGTTTTTCCTGGAGAGTATGCACAATCGCGACAGAGGGTCGTCTGAAGGGACGCCCGTTAACTGATTAGATTTGACCTGACTGGGAGGCTCCATGGTTTACGTCACAAATTTACGTCACAAAGATAATTCATTTTTTAGAATTGCAACTAATCTTTGCCTTAAAATTAGTATCTTTGCAGTCCCTTAGAGGAAAAATAGTTTAAACTGAACATATACCATGAAATTTCTCACTGATGAAAAGCTCCTTATTGTAGGCGCTGCCGGAATGATCGGTTCCAACATGGTCCAGACAGCTGCAATGCTGGGCCTTACCCCAAACATCTGCCTTTATGATATTTTCGAGCCCGGCAACAACGGTGTCCTCGCAGAAATGAATCACTGCGCTTTCCCCGGAATGAACTTCACCGCCACCGTAGACCCCGCCGTCGCATTCAAGGATGCGAAGTATATCATCTCCTCCGGCGGAGCACCCCGCAAGGAAGGCATGACCAGGGAAGACCTTCTCAAGGGCAACTGCAAGATCGCTGCCGAATTCGGTGACAACATCAAGAAATACTGCCCCGACGTAAAGCACGTAGTGGTTATCTTCAACCCTGCCGATGTTACCGCCCTTACCGCCCTCATCCACTCCGGCCTCAAGCCTTCACAGCTCACCTCCCTCGCCGCTCTTGACAGCACCCGTCTGCAGGAAGCCCTGGCAAAGGAATTCTGCGTACAGCAGTGCAAGGTTACAGGTGCACACACCTACGGCGGCCACGGAGAGGCCATGGCAGTTTTCGCCTCCCAGGTGAAGATTGACGGCAAGCCCCTTGCCGAGTGCGGCCTTTCCGCAGAGCGTTTCGAGGAAATCAAGCACAACACCATCCAGGGTGGATCCAACATCATCAAGCTCCGCGGCCGCAGCTCCTTCCAGAGCCCCGCATACCAGGCTGTAAAGATGATCGAGGCCTCCATGGGCGGCGAAAAGTTCACCTGGCCTGCAGGCACCTATGTGAATGAAGGCAAGTACAGGAACGTGATGATGGCAATGCCCACCACCATCGATGCCACCGGCGTTCATTTCACAGAGCCCGTCGGCACAGCAGACGAGATGGCAGCCCTCGACGCTTCCTATGCACACCTTTGCAAGATGCGTGACGAAATCATCTCCCTTGGCATTGTCCCCGAGATCAAGGACTGGTGCAAGGAGAATCCCAACCTCTAAAATTGCTTTATTTGGAATAACTCCAAATTAACAACTATGTTACAACCCTGTTAATCAACGAATTAACAGGGTTTATTTTGTTTTGTTAATAACTTTTTTTCATATTTGGACAATAAGAATTTATATTTGCTCTCCGGAACCACTCATTCCGCATTTTTTAAACTGATTAACTAAAACCCGAGGCAACCGGCAGAAAAAGCCGGCTCTGCCCTTAACGCCTTATAAAACAGTTACTGTCATGGTAAAACGTGTACTTAAGAGAGACGGCCGTCACGTAGACTTCAACAACCAGAAGATTGTTGCCGCAATCCTCAAAGCAATGGATGTCACCCCCAGCGGTGAAGACATCGTTCTTGCAGCCCAGATAGCCCATTCCATCTCATGCCTTGAGAAGGAAGAGATGAGCGTTGAGGAGATCCAGGATGTAGTCGAAAACGAACTCATGAACAGCCCCCGCAAGGAGGTTGCAAAGGAGTATATCCGTTATCGTAACAAACGTAACCTTGCACGTAAGGCCAAGAGCAACGAAATTTTCCAGACCATCATCGACGCACAGGTAAACGACATTACCCGTGAAAACGCCAACATGAATGCAGACACCCCTGCAGGCATGATGATGAAATTCGCCTCCGAGGCCACCAAGGCATACGTGGATGAAAACCTGCTTTCAGACCCCGTCCGCGAGGCCGTCGCCGGCAACTATATCCACATCCATGACAAGGACTACTATCCTACAAAGTCACTCACCTGCATCCAGCACCCTCTGGACCTCATCCTTGAGCACGGTCTCAAGGCCGGTCACGGTGAGTCCCGTCCCGCCAAGAGGATCGAGACCGCCTCTGTGCTTGCATGTATCTCCATGGAAACAGTCCAGAACGAGATGCACGGCGGCCAGGCCATCCCCGCCTTCGACTTCTATCTTGCTCCTTACGTACGCAAGACCTACGAGGAGGAAATCGACCAGGTGAGCGCCATGGAGAACCAGGACTTCTCCGAACTCAAGAGCGCAAAGATCGACGACTATCTCAAGCGTGACCTCATCGGCCTTCAGGGCAAGGAGAGGGCAAAGCAGCACGCCATCAACCAGACCGTGAGCCGCGTACACCAGGCC
>OCVV011226298.1_pt1 | contig 33856 bp, 29 predicted proteins | sample 1539721 | NCBI WGS metagenome assembly OCVV01 (sample SAMN02144230, study PRJEB22623) | gut metagenome | biome: sheep rumen | host: Ovis aries | place: New Zealand | reverse complement strand
CAAGGTGCCGATGCTCGAGCCGTCAGATTCCGCTGAGGCTCTTGAGTTCGCCAAAGCCGCGTATGAGCTTTCAGAAGAATATGATACGCCGGTCATCATAAAAATGTGTACCAGAGTAGCGCATTCTCAGAGCGTCGTAGAGACAGGAGAGAGGATCGTTCCGCCTGCAAAGCCGTATGAGAAAAACATTGCCAAGTACGTGATGATGCCGGGCAACGCCATCCGCCGCCATCCTTTTGTCGAGGAAAGGACCAGAAAACTTACCGAGCTTGCGGAAGACTGCATGTTTAACCGGATTGAAATGGGCGGCACTGCGATCGGTATTATCACCGATTCCACAAGTTATATGTACGCCAGAGAGGTCTTTGGAGATAAGGCCAGTATCATGAAGATAGGTATGGTCAATCCTCTTCCGGTGAAGAGCATTCTGGATTTTGCCGCAAAGGTGGGTAAGCTTGTAGTAATAGAGGAGCTTGATCCGATCATCGAGAATCACTGCAAAGCGCTCGGACTGGAAGTAACCGGAAAAGATGTGTTCCCGATCCTCGGAGAGTTCTCACAGAATCTTGTTGCGGAAAAAATGGGAATGCCCGTTCCTGAATATGTAAAACTGGATGAACAGCTCCCGGTGCGTCCGCCTGTTATGTGCGCAGGATGTCCTCACAGAGGAATGTTCTATACATTATCAAAAAATAAAGTCACCGTGCTCGGCGATATCGGATGTTATACGCTTGGAGCGGTAGCGCCTCTTTCAGCGATCGAAATGACGCTTTGTATGGGCGCGTCCATCAGTGCGGCGCATGGATTTAACAAGGCGCTCGGAAGCGAGGCCGAGGGCAAAACGGTAGCGGTCATCGGTGATTCCACATTCATGCATTCCGGAATGACAGGACTCGCGAACGTTGCTTATAACCAGAGCAATTCTACAGTCATCATCCTGGATAACTCTATTACAGGTATGACGGGACATCAGCAGAACCCTACCACGGGTTATAATATCAAAGGCGATCCTGCCGGAAAAATAGATCTTGAGGCACTTTGCCGGGCAATGGGATTCAACCGCGTTGCAGTCGTCGATCCATATGATCTGGCGGCCTGCGACAGAGTAGTGAAAGAGGAACTGGCAGCGGAAGAACCGTCTGTTATCATCAGCCGCCGTCCATGTGCCCTGCTTAAATATGTGAAGCATAAAAAGCCGCTTAAGGTCAAAACGGACAACTGCATCGGATGTAAATCATGTATGCGTATCGGCTGTCCTGCGATCAGCATGAAGAACGGAAAAGCAGTTATCGACGTTACTCTTTGTGTAGGATGCGGCGTATGCCAGCAGCTTTGCAAAAAAGACGCACTTTTGGCAGGGGAGGAATAAAGAATGACAAAAAATGTAATGATCGTCGGAGTTGGCGGTCAGGGATCCCTTCTGGCCAGTAAATTATTGGGATATCTTCTGCTGCAGGAAGGATATGACGTAAAGGTTTCTGAGGTTCACGGCATGAGCCAGAGAGGCGGCAGCGTAGTGACATATGTACGGTTTGGAGAAAAAGTTTATTCTCCGATCATAGACAGAGGCGAGGCCGACGTGATCATCTCCTTCGAACAGCTGGAAGCTGCCAGATATCTGGAGTATCTGAAACCGGAAGGACGTATCGTAACGAATGTACAGATGATCGACCCCATGCCGGTCATCACAGGAGCCGCATCATATCCGGAAAATCTGATCGAAAAGATGACGGCCATGGGAATCAGGGTAGACGCCATGGACTGTCTGTCTCTGGCACAGGAAGCGGGATCCGCGAAGGCAGTCAACATTGTTCTGATGGGAAGACTTTCCAGATACTTCGATATTCCTGTTGAAAAATGGCAGCAGGCGATCAGGGATCTGGTACCGGCAAAATTTGTGGATATCAATCTAAAAGCATTCGATCTCGGCAGAGGCGAGTGATCATAAATGTGAAAAAAAGAAAGTCCGCGGTGTTAATGATAATAATCATTAACACCGCGGACTTTTTTCGATGCTATTATTTATTTGTCTTTCTGACTGATGATGTAATTCGTAAATATCTGTTCACGCGACCTGTTCCAGATGATATACAGAATGTTTTCTCCGTACATCAGAGTCACATCCTGGTCGATCGAAGAAGTCTCTTCCGTCAGATGAAGCGTAAGGAAATCTTCGCTTAAGCTGTACCTGCCGTTTCCCTTATCACCGTCGTTGTATGTGATATATGTGTTATCCTCATAGAACTCGATATATTCATTTTCATTACCTTCAAAATACCATTTGCCAAGGATCGTAGTCTCATCGATCACGGCCGGCGGTTCCCCTATGTCCTCCTGACTGAAGGTTGTTTTCTGACATCCTGCGAATGCAGGGAACGTGATCAGTATCATAAGTGCAAGCAAAATTTTAACACAGTTCTTTTTCAGCATATTCAATCGATTCCTCACATACGATTTTGAATCCCGCGCTTCCGGAGAGATCCGGTTTCCGGCTTCAGCAAAAACGAAAGTTTTTCGGTCTGAAATTCATCAGGCAGCGAGTCCCAACGGAGAAAATATAATATAGAAAACAGCTGCGACCAGAAGACCTGCAATAGTAACCGGCCAGCGATATTTCCATGGCGTAAGATCTACAGCACCCACATCTTTGATCTGATATTCTTCGCTCGGACATACCTTTGAAAGAATAAACATGATGATCAGATATGCCGGGAAAAGAACAGCCATTGCGTAAAGATAATGAATCTCCTCGGTTGTTCCCGGATAACACGGTTTTATGATCAGGAATGCTCCGTAAACTATAAAGTGAACCGCTGTGATCAGATACGGAGTGAATTTCGGCGCACGGCGGAACCACATTACACCCAGTACAGTACAGAGTACTGGCAGTGACAGGAAGTTTGCCAGTGAGTTCAGGAAAGTCGTGATACCGTTAGCGTACATAACAAATGGCGCGATCACGATGGAGATGACAGCCGCAAACGTTCCGTAGGTCTTTGAAATCTTTACCAGCTGAGAGTCTGTTTTATTCTTACCTGCCTCAAATGTACGGAATACATCCAGCGTAAACATTGTACACGCCGAATTCAGTACAGAGTTAAAGGAGGACAGGATCGCTCCGAACAGGACTGCCGCAAAAAAGCCCATGATAGGCGTCGGAACCACATGTGCGATCAACGCCGGATAAGCCATATCGATAGGTGAAGCGGAGCTGTTGATCGTATCCTGTACAGAAGGCATATGGTACGCGATGATACCCGGGAAAATCAGATACAGGGGTCCGATGCATTTCAGGAAGCCGCAGTAAATGGCGCCCTTCTGTCCCTCGATAAGGTTCTTTGCCGCAAGTGAACGCTGAACAAAGGACTGGTTTGTACACCACCAGTACAGATTGGAGAATAACATTCCTGTAAAGATCAACGGCCATGGGAGATTAGGCTGCGCGGAATTCCATGAAGACCAGGCGTTAAGCTTTGCAGGTTCTGCTGCAACGATATATTTCCATCCGTCGATGATGCCTGTACCGCCTGTTTCTTTTCCAAGAACAAAAAGCGCGATAAACGGAATGAGGAAACCGGCTATCAGAAGACCTATTCCGTTGATCGTGTCAGATACGGCTACGGCTTTCAGACCGCCGAAAATAGCATAGCATGCGCCGACAATTCCGATAACTACGCTCAGAACGGCAACGGCTTTAAACATATCCCCGCCGAAGAAAGTGTCGAAATTGAAAATACGAACAAAAGCGACTGCGCCTGAATAAAGAATAACGGGAAGATTCAGGAAGGAATACATCAGAACGATAATGATAGAAAACATTAACTTGACGCCTTTGCCAAAACGTTCTTCCATCATTGCCGGGATGGTTGTTGTTCCCATTTTAAGATACCTGGGAAGGAAATAATGTGCCAGGATCAGCAGTGTAAAAATAGAACCAACCTCAAAAGCGGATGGACTCATATTTGTCATCCAGGACTGTCCATTCAGTCCTACAAGCTGTTCCGCGGATAGATTTGTCAGCAGAAGCGATCCTGCGATCACGTAACCGGGGAGACTTCTGCTCGCCAGAAAATAACCATCCGCTGTTTCCAGATTATCATCCTTGGTTTTCAGACTGGCAATTACTGCGACGAGAACAGTAAATCCAATGAAAGTCAGGATGATCCATAATGTGGAATTAAAGAATCCCATAATTACCTTTCTCCTTTTCTCTTTCTCACAAACCAGGCGTTTCGAAACTCCGTTTAATCAGGAAATCTTTTGAATCATTCACACAAATTTCCCGTTCTGCTAAGTTTCTCAATTACCTGTACTTACAAAAACTTCCTGCTTCATGTCACAGGGTCAGGTGTGTTCAGACTGTTCAGAAATGACATGGGGAAGTCTTCGCAGTTTATTAGTGCTTTTTGATGACAGCCGGCAAAGACCGGATAGACAGCTCTGATCATGTCCTTCAGCGCAGGACCGTCCTCCTATATATCCGCGGGTCATCGGATCTACAGGGAGAATGGTTTTTGCCGGAGGCTGTCCGTCGGATCGCAGGATAAGATGAACAGTCTCCATGTCAGAAAAGAGCGAGTTTTCTGATGGCAAAAACGCGGCCGGAAAGGTGCGAGCTTCCCGGTACCTGATCACTGATGGGAAGGTGCGAGCTTTCCATATGTGTCAGGAAGGATAGCTGACGTATCTTCGAACGATAATCCGTCATCAGAGAGAAAAATATCATATTAATAATAATTAAACAATACAGAGGTAAATATAGAATCGAAAATATCAATTATTCGTCACAAAATAATAGAAAATCGAGTAAAATAATTATAATATACACTTGTAAACGAAATGTGCACGTGAACAAATTTAAATTAGGAAAGATAATAAATACTGTATAAAAAACCGATTTCATCAGTTTTGATAAAATAATTCAAGAATTGCCTGCGATTTTGCGGAAAAGGACTGGCATTGCCGAAATCTTGACTAAAATATGTTTTTTTAATATAATTTAATTCTGTACGTAATATCAGAAATGTGTTTTTATGTTATAGAAAAATAAGATCGTTTCCTATGACAAAAACCTCCGGGAGATGCACACGCCGCACAGAGGATAAAGCAGCATGGCGGCGGACTTTGTTCTCGCATATAAAAGAATAACAGGAAAGAGGATTCGTAAAATGGCAGAGCTTTATAATCACAAAGTTGTCGAGCCAAAATGGCAGAAATATTGGGAAGAAAATCAGACATTCAAGACTGATGTCTGGGATTTCAGCAAACCGAAGTATTACGCGCTGGATATGTTTCCGTATCCGTCGGGCGTAGGTCTTCACGCAGGCCATCCGGAAGGATATACGGCGACAGATATCATGTCCCGTATGAAAAGGATGCAGGGATATAATGTTCTTCATCCGATGGGATATGATTCGTTCGGACTTCCGGCAGAGCAGTATGCGGTAAGTACAGGAAATCATCCGGCCGCATTTACTGAGCAGAATATCCAGACTTTCTCCAAACAGCTTAAAGAGCTTGGTTTTGACTATGACTGGTCAAAAATGGTGGCCACTTCTGATCCGGGATTCTATAAATGGACACAGTGGATTTTCAAAAAACTTTATGAGGCAGGCTACGCCAAATACATCGATATGCCTGTTAACTGGTGTGAAGAGTTGGGTACGGTGCTTTCCAATGATGAGGTCATCGACGGAAAATCAGAGCGCGGAGGCTATCCTGTTATCCGGAAAAACATGAAGCAGTGGGTCATCGATCAGCCGGCGTTTGCGGAGAAACTGCTGGAAGGTCTGAATGAGATTGACTGGCCGGAATCTACAAAAGAGATCCAGAGAAACTGGATCGGAAAATCGACAGGAGTTGAAGTAGAGTTTCAGATCGTGGGAGGCGGAAAGTTTTCTATTTTTACCACGTGTATCGAAACGATCTACGGAATAACCTTTATGGTTCTTGCTCCGGACGGAGAGATCGTGAAGAGCCTCATGGACCGTATAGAAAACAAGGAAGAGGTTCAGGCTTATATCGACGAGACATTGAAGAAAAATGACATGGACCGTACAGATCTGAATAAGGGAAAATCCGGCTGCAGACTGAAGGGAATCACATGTATCAATCCGGCGAACGGTAAAGAGGTAGAGATATTTATCGGCGATTTTGTTCTTGCAAGCTACGGAACAGGCGCGGTTATGGCAGTGCCAAGTCATGACCAGAGAGATTTTGAGTATGCCGTCGCTCATAATATAGAAATGATCCAGGTCATCGACGGAGCAGACGTATCCGAGTGTGCTTTTGAGAAGCAGAGTTACATGGGTAAGGGCTGCAGACTGATGAATTCGGAAGAATTTACAGGAATGGTCGTTGAGGACGCGAAGGAAGCCATCACTGAAAAGCTTGAATCAATGGGAGTTGCCAGACGTGTAGTCAATTACCATTTCCGTGAGTGGATATTCGCCCGACAGAGATACTGGGGAGAGCCTGTACCATGCGTACATAAGGAAGACGGAAGCATTTATTTCATTCCGGATGAAGAACTGCCGCTGATCCTTCCTGAGCTGGATGATTATAAAGGAAAGAACGGACAGGCTCCTCTGGAGAACGCCGTTGAGTGGAAGAAATATGACAGAAACGGAATCCGCGGCAAACGCGAGACCTCTACAATGCCGGGCTCCGCAGGTTCATCCTGGTATTATTTCCGGTATATCGATCCGGACAATGACAAAGAATTTGCCAATCAGGAACTGCTGAAGCACTGGATGCCTGTGGATCTTTATGTAGGAGGTCCGGAGCATGCGGTAGGCCATCTGATGTATTCACGTATCTGGAACCGCTTCCTGTATGATCAGGGCCTTTCTCCGGTTAAAGAACCTTTCAAAAAGCTTGTCCATCAGGGAATGATCCTTGGTGAGAACGGAATAAAGATGGGTAAGAGATTTCCGGAATTCGTTGTCAATCCGAGCGATATCGTAAATGAATACGGAGCGGATACACTTCGTCTTTATGAAATGTTCATGGGACCGCTCGAGGTGTCGAAGCCATGGAGCTCCCAGGGAGTTGCGGGCGCCAGAAAATTCCTGAACCGTGTATGGAAATTCTTCAGCGATCCGGCAAATCTTACAGAGGACAACGATGGCAGCCTGACAAAGATCTATCACCAGACAGTAAAGAAAGTCACGAACGATTTCGAAGCGCTTGGTTTCAACACTGCTATTGCGCAGATGATGATATTTATAAATGAAGTGTACAAGGCGGGATCCTGTCCGGCAGAATATGCGGAAGGATTTATAAAGATGTTTTCATGTATCTGTCCGCACATGGGCGAAGAGCTCTGGGAGTGTCTCGGACATAAGGACACCATAGCGTTCGAAAGCTGGCCGGCATACGATGAAGCCAAAACTGTGGAAGATGAGATCACGGTGGCTGTTCAGGTGAACGGAAAAACCAGAGGAACGATTAAGACAGCCAGGGATGCGTCAAAGGAAGATGTCATCGCGAAGGCAAAGGAAGCTGTCGCAAATAAACTGACGGGCAATATCATCAAAGAGATTTATGTACCCGGAAAGATCGTGAATATAGTGCAGAAGTAATACTTCACGAATAGGGGAACTATAATACTTAAAAATGTTTTCTTATTGTTAAATGAGAGGGAAGGGCTGCCGTATGGCAGCTCTTTTTATGTCATAGAGAAAGGCAAATATGGAATATTTTGCAATATTAAATATTTGTGATATAATATTTGCATTATTTTAACAATATATGTAAAGGAATTGTAATGTTTAAGTATTTCATGGGGCCTGGTCCTGAGACCCCGGAGGAAAGAAGCAAGAGAAACAAGGCCAGGAGAAAGAAAGTAAAAAAGAGAAAGAAACGTGTAGAGCAGAGGATCGAAGCCAGAAAAAACCCGGGATGGATACGTGCCTTTTTTCAGGAACTTCCGCCGTTTGGCGAATGGCCGCGCAAATATTATCTGACGATCATTATTGTTTTTCTGATGGCGGCGAGGATGATCAATCTTGGCAGCAGCAGCGAAACAGTTACGCTGAATAAGAGCGCGAAGCTTGTGTCGGATACCGGAAAGGAAGTTTATGAAGAAAAGACTATTACGCTGGGAAGTACCGGATGTATGCTTATGCACAGTCCCATTCTGGATGAAGCAGAGCAGGAGGAAGGTATTTACAGTTTTGAGTCTGTATATCAGTATATTACGCCTTTATACAGCGCGCCAGATTATATGACCTGTGAGTTTGAGGGAAGTATTTGTACGGATGACTACGAGTACAGCGGACATCCGTTATTCCGGTGTCCGGAGAGTTTTGCCTTTGCCATCAGGAACAGCGGCGTGGATATGCAGATGCTGGCTACAAATCATATATATGACGGCATGGCGGAAGGCGTCACCCGCACGGCCGGTTTTTTCAGAGATAACGGCATTGACTATACCGGCGTACGCGCGGATGAGAATGATAAGCGTTATACCATAAAGTCAATTCAGGGCGTGCAGGTTGGTTTTTTCGACTACACCTATGAGACGGAAGGTACCGGAATGAATATTAACGCCATACCGGTCGATGATTCTGTATCCGGTCTGATCAATACCTTTGACCCTGCAAATCCCGTACCGTTCTATCAGGAAGTGGAAGGCGTAATAAAAGAAATGCGGGATGAGGGTGCTCAGTTTATTGTGGGAAATCTTCACTGGGGAACAGAGTATCAGCTGGAACCGAATGATTTCCAGAAGGAATTGGCGCAGAGGCTCTGTGATCTGGGAGTGGATGCTCTGATCGGAGGTCATCCGCATTGTGAACAGCCTATCGACGTACTGACAAGTTCCGACGGCTCAAAAAATATGTTCTGTATTTACTCCGAGGGAAACGCGCTCAGCAATCAGAGGCAGGAGCTGATGGAAGAGGACATGCCGGGCGGTTACACGGAGGACGGCGTTATAATCACGCTTACACTGCATCAGGACACCGAAGGCAGTGTAGCTATAACGGGCGTAAATGCAATTCCGACATGGGTATGTAAAATAATTGATGAAGAAAGCGGCTCGAGAGAATTCTATATATTACCCCTTGACAATGTGGAGCAGATCGAATCATCCACAGGTCTTGGCGGGATATATGATCAGGCCAAGGCCTCATACGAGAGAACAATGGCCGTGATCGGAGAAGGGCTGGCAAAAGCTCAGACTGTATTCGGAACTGATGCGGGAAATCTTTCCCGGGAGACCGGAGCGGAAGAGGAAGCGGCCGCCGGCTCTGACGCCGGCGGGGTCAGCGGAAGCGATGTGATAAGCGGCGCGCCTGCCATAGACGTGAACGCACAGGATGAAAATACAGGTGAAGGTATCAGTGATGAAGCATCATATCCGGATGGGGGAGACGCCGGAAATGAGAGTGAAGCTCCATATGGAACGGAAGCTGAGGATTACGGATCATATGAAAATGATTATGAAGAGGACAATGGTGAAGCCTCTTACTAAGCTTTTCCAATAGTCGACAAGGGAAGAATAATAATAAGGCTGGTGATTAATAATATGACTGAAAAAAAGGGACATTCATCTAAGCGAAAAAAGGTATCGTCTTCAGAAAGGGCAATGAATCTCAGATTCAGATTTGTTCTGACGGTATTTCTGATAGCGGCTGCGGTCATTGTTTATTTTATTGTTAAACTTAACAGTGAGACGCAGACAATGATAAGACAGAACGACAGATCCGCAGAGACAGAAGCAGTAAGCGGAACATCTGCAATATCGGAAACGGCTTCATCTTCGCTTTCGGCAGCGGTCACATCCGGAAAGAAGGCGTCAGCGAAGAAAGCGGAGGAGGCAAAGATCCCGGCGGAAAAGGCGGCGCTTATCAATGCGCTGCCGGACATCGATCTTGATTCATGGGAGTATATTCTGGTGAACAGGTGGAATATGCTGGATGAAACATATATTCCCGAGACCAGAGAGATAGAGAATGTTGAGATAAGCACAGAGATTTATGACGCTCTGACACAATTCGTAGAAGACGCCAGAGCGCAGGGACTGAGCGTATGTATTTCATCCGGATACAGATCCTATGAGATTCAGGAACAGCTTATGGAAAATGATGTGGAAGAGTACGGAGAGGAAGAGGCGCTGAAAACACTCTCACTTCCCGGTGCCAGTGAGCATCAGACGGGACTTGCCACGGATCTTACCGACGTTTACTACGAATATAAGGATGAGTCCATCGAGGATACGGATACTTATAAATGGCTGCTTGCCCACTGTCAGGAATATGGTTTTATTCTTCGTTATCCCAAAGGAAAGGAGAATATTACGGGAATCGATTACGAGCCATGGCATTTCCGGTATGTCGGCAAAGAGGCGGCAGAGTTTATTCAGAAGAATGGCCTGACGCTGGAAGAGTTTCTGGAGCTTTATACCTTGAAGGAGCAGATACAGGGGTAATGCGGGATAATAAAAAACCGGAGAGCTTTAAAAAGCTCTCCGGTTTTGTGTGTCATAGAGAATACGTCATTTTTTGTGACAGAATCCCTTCGGGGATTCATACGCCGTGCTCAGGCTTCCTCTCTGCATTTTTCTGCATAGATCTTTTCAGCGCTTACCAGTTTTACGCAAAGCGTAAAGAGGCTGGCGGCCTTTTCCAGATCTTCCAGACACGGGAAAGTGGGAGCCACACGTATATTGCTGTCAAGAGGATCTTTACCATAGGGATATGTAGCGCCCGCGGCCGTCATTACAACGCCTGCTTTTTTTGCTCTCTTAACTACAGCCTTGGCGCAGCCCGGGAGAGTATCAAAGCTGATAAAGTATCCGCCCAGCGGTTTTGTCCATGTACCTATACCGAGTCCGCTCAGATTCTTATCGAAGATCTCCTCCACCATTTCAAATTTAGGACGGAGAATATCAGCGTGCTTTTTCATATGCTCCACCATTCCGTGAATATCTCCGAAGAAGCGGACATGACGAAGCTGGTTTACTTTATCGTGGCCGATGGTCTGATTGCATAACTGTGCTTTGATGTCTTCCATGTTGTTCGGCGAGGTAGCCAGGGCCGCGATACCGCTTCCGGGGAAGGTGATCTTTGAAGTGGAAGCGAATTTATATACCATATCAGGGTTTCCGGCGCGTTTGCATTCGGCGAGGATCTCGATAAGATAATCCTGCTGATGATCATAAAGATGATGGATTCCGTATGCGTTATCCCAGAATATACGGAAATCCTTTGCGGCGGGTTTGAGCCTTGCAAAACGGCGGACAGTTTCGTCAGAATATGAATATCCCTGCGGATTGGAGTATTTCGGTACACACCAGATGCCCTTGATCGCTTCGTCAGAAGAGACAAGTTTTTCTACAATGTCCATATCAGGACCGTCAGGCGTCATGGGAACGGTGATCATGTCGATCCCGAAAAACTCAGTTATCTTGAAGTGGCGGTCATAACCCGGAACAGGGCAGAGGAATTTTACCTTTTCAAGCTTGCACCATGGCGTATTTCCGAGGATACCGTGGGTATAGGCGCGGGATACCGTATCATACATGATATTCAGGGAAGAATTTCCGTAGATAATGATATCGTTGGGATTGTTTTCCATCATATCGCCGATAAGGACACGGGCTTCCTCGATGCCGATCAGTCCGCCGTAATTGCGGCAGTCAATTCCCTCGTCGGTATAAAGATCTGAAGAAGAATTCAGAACGTCCATCAGCCCCATGGAAAGATCCAGCTGTTCCTTGCAGGGTTTTCCGCGGCTCATATCAAGCGCAAGACCATGCGCCTGTACATCGCTGTATTCTTTTTTTAACTGTGTGATCTCTGCTGCGAGATCCTCTTTTGTCATCTCAACATATGGTTTCATTATTGCATCATCCTTCTTAAAAAATATATCAAAAGGCTTAAACTTCCGGAAAGCCTTTGTTATTATACGTCAAAACCAACAAAATTCTCAACCTTATTTTTTAAAAAAAGTACATTGCCGGAAAAAAATCCGGAAAGAAGGACATTTTCCGAAAAGAATACAATGGCGTTTCCGGAGAGGGTGATAGTTTTCTCAGGATGAGATGATAGCTTTCTCAGGATGAGACGTTTTTGACATTGAGCAGATCATTTAGTATAATGAACCAGTTACTTTACACTTTGATTTGGAGAAACAAAAATGAAACGAGAAAGTGGTATTTTGCTTCCGATCTTCTCATTGCCTTCGAGATTTGGGATCGGATGTTTTGACAAAGAAGCATATGCATTTGTAGATTTTCTGGAAAAAGCGGGCCAGCGTTACTGGCAGGTCCTGCCCTTCGGACCGACAGGTTTCGGCGATTCTCCGTATCAGCCGTTTTCGGCTTTTGCGGGAAACCCTTATTTTATTTCGCTGGAAGGTCTGATCGAAGAGGGGCTTCTTACATGGGATGAATGCAATGGATGTGATTTTGGAGCCGATCAGGAGAAAGTAGATTACGGCGCGCAGTATAATTCCAGATATAAATTGCTTAAAATAGCGTTTGACCGCTTCTGTGAAAAGGGATTGGATGACTCGCAGGAATTCTGGGCGTATAAGAAAAAAGAATCATACTGGCTGAAGGATTACGCGGCATTCATGTCCATCAAGGAGAAGTTTGAAGGTATCAGCTGGCTTGACTGGGATCCCGACTATAAGAAACGGCTTCCTTCCGTAATGGTGAAGGTTTTCGAAGAGCTTGCGGACTCCGTTGATTTCATCGTTTTCCAGCAGTATGAGTTCGATCTCCAGTGGAGAAAGCTTCGGAAATACGCGAATGACAAGGGAATAAAGATCATAGGAGACATTCCATTCTATGTAGCTATGGACAGCGCAGATACATGGGCGCATCCTGAAGCCTTTGAGTTTGATGAAGAATTGATGCCGGTAAGCGTGGCCGGATGTCCGCCGGATGCGTTTTCGGAGACAGGCCAGCTCTGGGGAAACCCGATCTATGACTGGGAAGCCAGAAAAGCCGACGGCTATTCCTGGTGGACCAGAAGGATCGAGCGCACGTATGAGCTTTGCGATGTGATCCGCATCGACCATTTCCATGGGTTTGATTCATATTATGAGATTCCGTTCGAGGACGAGACGGCTGAGAACGGAGTGCAGAAGGATGGACCCGGCGCGGAGTTTTTCAAGGTAATATCGAAGAATCTCGGAAAGAAACTGGATATTATCGCCGAAGATCTGGGAACGATCACAGAGCGCACCGAAAAGCTTCTGGAGGATTCCGGATTTCCCGGAATGCAGGTCCTTGAGTATGCTTTTGACTGGAGTGAATCCAGCAAATATCTGACATATAATCATGAGAAGAACAGCGTTGTCTATACAGGAACTCACGATAACGCACCTTTGCGACAGTGGCTTGAGGAATTGAATGAGCACGACCGGGATTTCTGCCGGCGATTCATTAATTCCGGTCAGTACGACCTTGGCGGCCTTACATGGGATATCATCAGAGAGGCATACAGATCTTCCGCAAATCTGTGCATCATTCCGCTCCAGGATTACCTGGTGAAGGGCAGGGAAGCCCGTGTGAATGAACCGGGAAGCTTCGGAACAAACTGGCAGTGGCGTCTGCAGCCGAACTTCCTGTCAGAGGAGCTGGCTTCGAGCATATACTCTCTGGCGCGTCTTTACGGACGGCTCCCGAAAGAGGATAAAGAAGACATTCAGAAAGAAGAAGTAACAGAATAAAGACGATATTTACGGGGAATGAATGATCGAAAGATCATCCATTCCCTTTATGTTGTTTTTTATAAAAACACTTAGTGAAATAAATAACGCAATTCTTTACATTTTATCCACCCGGTGATACAATTACCACGGTATAAAAAGAACGGATGGTATTTCAGTATTGAAAACTGTACCGGCGATCTGCTGAAAATTTTATAAGGATCCGTCACCTTCGTTGATAAGAAATGAGGTGATCGAATGAAAGTTAGTTTCGTTGGAGCTGGAAAGGTTGGTTTCTCGTTAGGCAGGTTTTTTGCGGAAAGAGGGATTCCGGTGATCGGCTGCTGGAGCAGACATCGAGAATCGGCAGAAGAAGCTGCAGGTTTTATCGGAGCCAGGGCGTATGACAGCCTGAAAGATTTAGTTCGTGACAGTGACATAATATTTCTGACGGTTCCGGATGGAGTGATCAAATCCATGTTTCAGGAGATTGCAAAGTATGATATAGAAAACAAACAGATATGTCATTGCAGCGGCGCCATGTCCGCGGAAGATGCTTTTCCGGGGATCCATGAGGCGGGCGCGTGTGGCTGTTCAATTCATCCGTTGTTTCCGGTCAGTAGTAAATACGATTCTTACAGGGAACTGCAGGATGCTTTTTTTTGCCTGCAGGGAGACGAGGAACAGATCAGGATCTGGGAAGACTGGTTCAAAAAGCAGTCAGTCAGCGTTCAGAAGATCACAGCGGAATCAAAGATCAGATATCATGCTGCCTGCGCCATTGCCAGCAATCTGGTCTGCGGACTGATCGCTCAGAGTCTTGAAATGCTGGAAAGCTGCGGATTCAGCGAAGAAGATGCTTTGAAAGCCATTACTCCTCTGGTCAGGAGCAATATTGATCATATCCTGGAGTACGGACCTGAAAAGGCACTGACAGGACCGGTGGAAAGATGTGATGTAAAAACGGTTTCGGAACATCTGAAATGTTTTGCCGATAAAAAAGACCGGATGCTCTACCGGAGCGTGACGGAAAAGCTTATAGATATTGCCGGGAAAAAAAATCCGGAAAGAGATTATACTTCAATGCGGGAAATAGTGAAAAAAAGCTGTTAAATATAAACATAGCACGATGTTTTTCTAAAAAAGGAGAAAAAAATGGCAGAGAAGAAAACTGTTGCGACGCTTCTTAAAATGAAAGCCGAGGGAGAAAAAGTATCACAGGTGACATGTTATGATTACTCAACGGCAGTACGTGTCAATGATGCGGGGATCGATACGATCCTTGTAGGCGACAGTCTGGGAATGACGATGCAGGGATATTCCACTACGCTTCCGGTCACGATGGATGAAATGATCGTTTACGGACGAAGCGTAGTACGCGGAGCTAAGGATACTTTCGTTATCATGGATATGCCGTTTATGAGCTATCAGGTCTCTGTTGAGCAGGCAGTGGCAAATGCCGGAAGACTTATAAAGGAAACGAACGCGAACGCGGTGAAGCTTGAAGGCGGTGCAGCAGTTGTGGATCAGATCCGGGCGATCGTAGATTCCGGTATTCCGGTATGCGCACACATCGGAATGACGCCGCAGTCGGTAAACGCTTTCGGAGGTTTTAAGGTTCAGGGTAAAGGTGAAGAGAATGCAAGGAGAGTCCTGGAGGACGCTCTTAAGGTGCAGGAAGCAGGCGCTTTTATGGTGGTTCTTGAGTGTGTTCCGCCTAAACTTGCCGCTCTGATCACAAAAAAGGTGAATATGATCACGATTGGGATCGGCGGCGGAGCAGGATGCGACGGACAGGTGCTTGTAATGCAGGATATGCTTGGTATCACAAGCGGTTTCGTGCCGAAGTTTGTAAAGAGATTTGCCGAGATAGGCGAACAGATGACAAACGCATTTAAGGCCTATGATAAAGAGGTTAAAGCGGGAACTTTTCCGACTGAAGCGCAGTCATATGTGAAGAGTGACAGCAGCGATGAGTTCCTTGCACAGCTGGATGGAGAATACTAAAGTATTTTTCATGATCAGACTGTTCAGAGATAAACGCTCCGCGAGGATGCGCAGGGATTCGGGTTGGAAGATGTCAGCTGATGATGCTCGGATCCCGTGCCAAGTCTCAAGGCGGGATTTGAACTCAATGTGAGAAGCCCCCTTAAGCGGCGGCTTATGACAAGCTCGTTTCAGCGGGCGGAAATTGAATAAAAGATATTAATTGCTGAGTATTCCGGAAAAAAGGAGAGAAGAGAAAGATGGTAACAGCGACAAAGATCAGTGAGGTTCGTGATCAGGTACGTCAGTGGAAAAAAGAAGGCCTGACAGTTGGTCTTGTACCTACGATGGGATTTCTGCATGAGGGACATATGAGTCTGGTGGACAAAGCGGTGTCCATGTGCGATCGTGTAGTAGCCTCTGATTTTGTAAATCCGACGCAGTTCGGACCAAACGAGGATCTTGAGACCTATCCAAGGGATTTTGAAAGAGACTGCAGACTGCTTGAAGAGCATGGCTGCCATATGGTATTCCATCCGGAGGTTTCCGAGATGTATTTTGACGACGCAGCCACTTATGTGGAGATCTTAAGCGATATGCCGAAGCAGCTTTGCGGAAAGACCCGCCCGATCCATTTCCGCGGAGTCTGCACAGTGGTTTCAAAGCTGTTCAATATCGTTACACCGGACAAGGCGTTCTTCGGGCAGAAAGACGCTCAGCAGCTGGCCATCATCAGAAGAATGGTGCGGGATCTGTCATTCGGTATCGAGATCGTAGGCTGTCCGATCGTACGCGAAGCCGACGGACTGGCAAAATCTTCCAGAAACACATATCTCAATAATGAGGAAAGACAGGCTGCCCTGATCCTTTCAAAGGCAGTTTTTGCAGGACAGAAGATGGCCGAAGAGGGAGAAAAAGACGCAAATAAGATCGTCGCTGCAATGACGGAAATGATCGAATCAGAGCCGCTTGCAAAGATCGATTATGTTTCTGCCGTTGACGGCGTCAGCATGATGCCTGTCGATAAGATCGAAGGCAGTGTTCTCGTGGCTATGGCGGTCTATATTGGAAAGACCCGTCTGATCGATAATTTTATTGTGGAGGGCTGAATAAAATGACAGTAGAGATGCTGAAAGGAAAAATCCACAGAGCTACGGTAAAGCAGGCTGAACTCGACTATGTAGGATCTATCACGGTGGATCAGGACCTGCTGGACGCATCGGGGATCTTTGAATATGAGAAGGTCCAGATCGTTGATGTGAACAACGGAAACCGTTTCGAAACTTACACGATCGCCGGCGAGAGAGGATCGGGTATGATATGCCTGAACGGCGCCGCAGCCAGATGTGTATCCGTCGGGGACAAGATCATTCTGATGGCGTACGCCGGCATGACTCCCGAGGAAGTAAAAAATTATCATCCCAGCGTAGTGTTCGTTGATGATGATAATAAGGTGGTACGTATTACAAGCTATGAAAAACATGGTCTTCTTATAGACATGGAATAACAAAGTCCGCGAGCGGACTTCAACTCCCCGGCCCCTCAAGCATAAGTGGAGCGAACCGGACTTTGCGCGCCGCCGCACGGCAGCACAGCTGCCTTCCTCTGTGCGGCGTGTGCATCCCCCGGAGGGTTTGTGTCATAGGAAATGTTCGCAGTTTCCTATGGCACAAAAAAACCGCCACAGGTTGGAAGTAGGGGTACTTCCTGACCATGTGGCGGTATGTATATGCCGTTTAATTGTTAAAATTATATTACAAAAACGTTGAAGTATCAAGAGGTTTCATTAAAATTTTTGTATAGAAATATAAAAATATAACGGAATCTTATGATTTTCAGCGTTTTTCTGTTTCATAGTAAATGTAGATCATTTACTGTGAAACAAGCCTTCGAGGGATGCACGCGGGACTTGAATCTTTCCGTTTAAGAGACTGATCAGAAAAGATGAATCGTAACAAAAACGGAAGCCAGAGTATTTGCAACGGTGGACATTGTCTTTATAAATATATCCAGCGCTACACCTACTACGTCTTTTCTTGTATCACCTACGGTATCGCCGACGACAGCTGCTTTATGGGCATCCGAGCCTTTGCCATATCCTTCCAGCCGTCCTTCTTCTATGTATTTCTTTCCGTTATCGAAGGCTCCTCCTGAATTGCCCATGAACATCGCCCGCGGAACAGCAACGATCGTGGCGCCTACAAGGAGACCTCCCACAAATTGGACGCCGAAGAGCAGTCCGCCAATGATCGGTATGCAGATAGCAAGAACGGATGGCAGGAGCATTTTGCGGATGGCTTCACGAGCCGCCATGCGGATCATTTTGTTATAATCAGGCTTTACTGTTCCTTCAAGGACGCCCGGGATGGAAAGGAGCTTATCTCCCTCGTCAGCCATAAGCTTTGCGGAATCGATGGTATTATCCGTGAGTAATGCGGAGAAATACTCAACCAGCGCGCCGCCGAGCAGTCCGCCCGCTACTACCATGAAGGATGCGAAATTTAATACAGGCTCGACGCCCACCTCAGAGTAGTTTCCTATATAAGCAACGATAAGAGATACTGTGGCAAATGCGGCTGAGCCGATGGCAAAGCCTTTGCCGATGGCAGCCGTAGTATTTCCGACAGCGTCAAGCTTATCTGTGATCACACGAACCTCAGGATCCAGGTGGCAGGATTCGGCCAGACCGCCGGCATTATCTGCAATAGGTCCGAAGGCGTCGATCGATACGGTAGTTCCTACAAAGGAAAGCATTCCCAGGGCAGCGATGGCTATGCCGTACGTGCCGCAGACATTACCGGAAATGATCAGAGAAATGGAAATGATCAGAATCGGCCACAGGCAGGAACGGGAACCGATCGCATCGCCTTTTGTGATAACGAAAGCATCGCCCTCCGCAGCCATCATTGCCAGTGTCTGGGTCGGCTTGAAATCAGTACTTGTATAGTATTCTGTGATCGATCCTATCGCGATACCGGAAATGATTCCGAGAACTGAACAGATCCATGGAGAGATCCAGCCAAGTTTGAACGAATCATATAATGGTATTCCGTGTCCAAGAATAATAAAAGAGACAGCCAGACCAAGGACAAGAGTAACTCCTGCGGAGATCCATTCTGCCAGATTCAACTCTCTGGAAGGATTATCGCTCATTTTTTTTCTGTCTGCGTAACCAAGTCCGATAAGGCATCCGATAAGTCCCACTGCGGCAAAAACAACCGGGAAGGTGGTCGTAGCCCTGAAAGTGGCGTCTGTGATCTGGGTTTGGTTTGAATGAACAGCTGTCTCATAGATCGTTACGGATATCATGATGGCAGACGCCATGGTGGCCACAAATGACTCCAGAAGGTCAGAACAGTTTCCTGCGATATCATTGACATTGTCACCTATAAAATCGGCGATCACGTTCGGGACCCGGCTGTCATCCTCGGGAAGATCGTGACGGAGCTTTGCCAGGATATCTGAGGAAATGTCAGCGGCTTTGGTATAATTTCCGCCTGCCACACGGTTAAACATTGCCACCAGCGAGCAGCCCAGAGAGTAGGTGGAAACACGCATGATCGAAGCGTTGCATTCCATATTCCCGATAAATCCGGAACCTACGGAATCATGCGAAACTCCGCTGAAAATGATCATGATCAGTCCGAGACCAAGAAGTCCCAGAGCCTGGACGGAAAGACCGGAGATGGAGCCTCCCGTGAGAGCAACCTTTACGGTCTCGCCTATATTAAGAGAGGTTCTGGCTTTATTCGCGGCTCTCACATTGGCGTAGGTGGCGCTGCGCATTCCGAGAATACATACGCAGGAGCTCATGGCTGCGCCTATGAGGAATGTGATGCCGGCAGTCTTTTCTACAAATAGTGAAAAGACGAGAGCAAGAATGATACAGACAATGACGATAGAACGGAACTCTGTTTTCAGAAATTCCGAAGCGCCGCTTCTGATGATCGCGGCCATTTCTTTCATGTCATCTGTGCCTTCAGGCATATTCCGGATCCTTGTGAAGCATCTGAAAACATATGCGATGGCGGCGATGACAATAATAAGTACAAATAACCATGTCAACATATATGATACCTCCAATTCTGAGAATTCTATGATGCCGGAGTCAAAATACCCTTTGCCCCCGATATCATAATGCTTATGTATAATATTTTATAAGCAAAACTTATAAAGTGCAAGACACATGCGAATAAAGTGCCGTAATTTATAGAAAAAATGTAAGAAACACACATAATATTCTGCCAATAGATATTATACTACGGATTCTGTTGTTTTAAAACGCATTAAGGGGTAAGAATAAAATGAGTTCTGAACATTATAAATTTTTTAATCACAGAGAATGCGAATTTTTCCCCTGCCACAAGGGGCTTGAGGATGACGAGTTTAACTGCCTGTTCTGCTATTGCCCGCTATATTTTCTGGGAGATAAATGCGGAGGAAGCTTTAAGATCACAGGATCGGGAGTTAAGGACTGCACGGACTGCCTTTTCCCTCACAGAAAGGAAAATTATGAGAAGATGATGGAAAAGATACGCGGCTTTATGCGGGAAGAAGCAGAGAAGAGAAAGAAAGACACGGAGAAATAATCGGAGGAGATAAATGAGGATATACTGTGCTCCTATGGAGGGGCTGACGGGATATGTATACAGGAAAGCGCATCATCAGTTGTTTGGAGGAATCGATAAATACTATATGCCTTTTGTGGTGACGCATCCTACGGGAAAGTATAAATCAAAAGAATTGAGGGAACTGTCTCCTGAGAATAACGAAGGAGTGCCGGCGGTACCGCAGATCCTGTCAAATAATGCAGAAAGTTTCGTGAAATGTGCGAGGACGCTGTCATGGCTTGGCTATGATGAGGTGAATCTGAATCTGGGATGTCCCTCACAGACAGTCGTGCCGAAAAAGAGAGGGGCCGGGCTGCTGTCGGTGCCTGATCAGCTGGAGGAGTTTTTGGAAAAAATCTTTGAAGGAACCGCCAATGATAATATACATATATCCGTTAAGACCAGGCTGGGAATGGAAAGCGAGGATGAACTTGAACGGATCTTTGAGATATATGAAAGGTATCCTTTTTTCGAAGTGATCGTTCACGCAAGGACGAGGAATGATATGTATAAAGGCCTTCCCCGGTTGGATGCTTTTCGCCGTGTAACGGAGATCTCATCACACGATCTTTGTTTTAACGGAAATATTTATTCCATGGAAGATTATCAGATGTTCAGAGAAATGTTTCCGCAGACTGAGGCAGTCATGACAGGAAGAGGCCTGATCGCGGATCCGGCTCTTGCGAGAAAGATGAAGGGCGGAAAACCTCTGGAGAAAAAAGAATTGGAAGAATATCTGGAAATGATCTTCTGCGGATATCTCGAGGCTTACCCGGATAAAGGAAGGACTGCCGTTGGCAGAATGAAAGAAAACTGGACCTATCTTAATCATCTGTTTACCGGATGCCGTAGAGAACTGAAAAAAATACAGAAATCAAAGTTTCCGGAAGACTACCGTGAAGCTGTCGGGGCTATGCTCAGGCTTCCTCTCCTGGACAATGCGGAAAACGGTCTTTGCGGTATGTTTTAAAAAATGTATAAAAATATGTATATTAAGATAATTTTCTAAATAAATTCTAAAGAAATAGATTGATTCATTTCGACAAAATGTTACAATAAACTATAACAGGTATTCTTATGAATGAAAGGAGAAAAGGAGATGTTTATTGTACCATTTCTGATCTGCTTTCCGTTAGTCATGGCTTTCCTGATGTTTGTCATCAGGGAAAAGAAGCTTCAGGCGACGATCGCATATATTGGCGCGGCTGTTATAATGGCCGGTGCGATCGTTCTTTTCTTTCAATGGCTGACGAACGGCAGTACTAGGATCTCGTTGTATGGAAGCGAGGGAATGGTTGACCATCTGATTCTTGCAGGAGAGCTGGCTCTGATGGTCCTTGTTACCGTTCTTTGTTTCAAGTATCGTAAATACTGGATATGTTTATTGTCGATCATTCCGACCCTTGCAGTAGCTTATTATGAGCTGACCGGTCCGGAATTAAAGGCAATGGCCCGTGTCAGGATCGATTCCATGACAGCGCTGATGATTCTGATCATCGGTATTATCGGAAGCTTGATCGTTATCTATGCCATCGGGTATATGGACGGATATCATAAGCACTATAAGGATGTAGAAGACAGAAGATATTATTTCTTCATGCTTCTGTTTGCTTTCCTTGGCGCTATGTTTGGTTTCGTACTGACAGACAGCCTTCTGTGGCTTATTCTGTTCTGGGAGACGACAAGCGTATGCTCGTTCATGCTGATCGGATATACCAGGACCGAGGAAGCGATCAACAATGCTTTCCGCGCGCTGTGGATGAACCTTCTGGGAGGATGCGGCCTGAGCGCCGGCGTAATCGTATTCGGTTATATGACAAATGTCGGAAGCCTTTCGGGTTTGGTTTATCAGGGAATGCAGAATGCCGATGATTATGCCCTTTTCGCAGTTGCTCTGATCGCGTTTGCAGCTCTGACGAAATCAGCTCAGCTGCCGTTTTCCACATGGCTTATGGGAGCGATGGTCGCACCGACGCCTTCTTCGGCACTGCTGCATTCGGCTACGATGGTAAAAGCCGGTATTTATATTCTTTACAGACTTGCGCCTGCAATGGGCGGAACGCCTACGGGTACTATGGTCGCACTTATTGGCGGATTTACGTTCCTCATGGCGTCGGTAATGGCTATAGCCCAGACAGACGCAAAGAAGGTTCTGGCATTCTCTACCATCTCAAACCTGGGACTGATGGTGGCCTGTGCTGGCATCGGAAAAAAAGAGACATTGTGGGCAGGTATCTTCCTGATGATCTTCCATGCTATTTCTAAATCTCTCCTTTTCCAGGATGTCGGAGCTACAGAGAATACGACACACAGCAGAGATATCGAGAGCATGCACGGACTGATCTATCGTGTGCCTAAGCTGGCAATATTCATGTTTATTGGTATAGCTGCCATGTTCCTTGCTCCGTTTGGAATGCTGGTTTCCAAATGGTCAGCCCTCCGCGCGGCAGTGGACGAGAGAGACATCGTAGTTGCTCTTCTGATCGCATTCGGTAGTGCCACTACAGCTTTCTACTGGACAAAATGGCTCGGAAAGATCATCTCGCCGACGCATAATGTGATCCATTCCGAGATAAAGGATATTACCAAACCGGGAGAGAATCTTTCGCTTACGGTACATGCTGTCCTTATGATCGCGCTTTGCATAGTGTTCCCATTCCTGTCCGATACATTGGTAAAAGGCATCGTTCTGGACACTTACGGATCATATGCGCCGGTCATTCCGACAATGGTGCTTTATTCTCTGGTGGGAATCGTAGTAGTCGTATTCCTGATCCCTCTTATCGCATGGAGAATCGGAAAAGAGAGAAAGCACAATGTAAAACTTGCGTACATGAATGGTATTAATACAGGAACAAACACAGGCTTCATTGATTCCTTTGGTAATGAAAAGCAGCTGTGGATGTCCAATTATTACTTCGAAAACGTCTGCGGCGAAGAAAAAATCATGGTTCCATCTCAGATGGTTGCGATCGTTGCCGTGATCGTAATGATATGTATGGCGATCGGAGGTGCTTTATGACAATAACATCAAGAGTGATCTGTGTAATTCTTTATATTATTCTGGGACCGCTGATCGGCGGTCTGCTTGAAGGTATCGACAGAAAGATCGCCGCGAGAATGCAGAGACGTGTCGGTCCTCCGATACTGCAGCCGTTTTATGATGTCAGAAAACTGTTCAGCAAACAGGTGATCGCAGTAAACAGAGCGCAGACATTTCTTCTGATGACATACTTCCTTCTGATGGTAGTCACAGGCGCAATGTTCTTTGCCGGACAGGATATCCTGTTATGTTTCTTTATTCTCTCTACAGCCGCTACTTTCCTTTATTTTGCTGCAGTAGTGACAAGTTCTCCGTACAGCTCCATCGGCGCGTCCAGAGAGCTTATTCAGATGATGGCATATGAGCCGGCGGTCATCCTGACCTGCGTAGGTTTTTATCTTGCTTCGGGTACATTTTATGTGGACAAAATAGCAATGAGCGACAGCATTTATCTTTTCAAAATGCCCGGATTCTTTCTGGCGTTCGTGTTTATCATGACCATAAAGATGAGAAAATCACCTTTTGATACCGCCACATCACATCATATGCATCAGGAGCTGGTAAAAGGTCTGACCACCGAAATGGGTGCCGGAAATCTGGCCATGTTCCAGGTGACAGAGTGGTACGAAAACGTATTTCTTCTGGGAGTTGTGGCGCTGTTCGTACTGAACTCACAGTGGTGGAGCATCATTGCCGCTATCGTTCTGGTTGTAATTGTATACTTTGCAGAGATCCTGATCGATAATACAAATGCCCGGCTGAAATGGCAGCAGATGCTTAAGATCACATGGATATTTACACTTTGCACAGCAGGCGTCAACCTTCTGGTTCTGATGCTGATCTGATAATGGAGGATTAATATGGGAAAAGTAAAAAGATCACCGTGGCTGCTCCATTACGATGGATCCAGCTGTAATGGTTGTGATATTGAGGTGCTGGCCTGCCTGACACCAGTATACGACGCGGAGCGTTTCGGCGTTATGAACACCGGAGATCCGATGCAGGCAGATATTCTTCTGATAACCGGAAGTATCAACTCTCAGAATGCGGAAGTAGTAAAACAGTTATATGACCAGATGCCAAGGCCTAAGGTCGTTGTAGCAGTCGGCGTCTGTGCATGTACAGGCGGAGTATTCAAAGAGTGCTATAATGTTTACGGCGGAGCGGACACAGTTATTCCTGTAGACATTTATGTTCCAGGATGCGCGGCAAGACCACAGTCTATCATAGACGGAATTGTCAAGGCTGTAGCACTCTTCCAGGAAAGATCCGATGAACATGACACGCTCAGAAAATCCGGCAAAAACGGAAGAAGGGAGGAATTATAATGGCAGAGATAATTAATCCGGCAGATGTGTTGATTGATATTGATGTTACCGAACTTCTTCCGAAGGTGATGGAGTTCAAAACAAATGGTTATCGTATTTCGCAGGCGTGTGCGGCTTACATTAACGAGAAATATGAGCTGAGTTATTCATTTACAGATCTTAACACATATGAGTTTATTACACTGCGTGTGGTAATTGATGTGGACACGGAGGTTCCGAGCATCTCAGAGATCATTCCGGCTGCGGTATTCTATGAAAACGAGATGAAAGAGCTCTTCGGCGTTAAGATAAAAATGATAAATCTGGATTATGACAATAAGCTCTACAGAATTAATGTGAAGGCACCGCTTGGACCAAAGGAGGGTAATTAAATGGGTAAAAGAAGCGTCATTCCTTATGGTCCGCAGCATCCGGTACTTCCGGAACCGGTCCATCTGGATCTGGTAATAGAAGATGAAAAAGTAGTTGAGGCGATCCCGAATATCGGATTTGTACACCGCGGTCTTGAAAGTCTGACTGAGAAGAAAGACTGGGAGACGATGCAGTATGTTATCGAAAGAACATGCGGTATCTGCTCTTTCATGCATGGTATGGGTTATATCACCACGCTGGAAAAGATTTTTGACTGTGAGGTACCGGATCGGGCAAAATATCTGAGAACAGTATGGTGCGAGTTCAGCCGTATCCACAGCCACCTGCTTTGGCTGGGACTTCTGGCAGATGCTTTCGGATTTGAAAGTCTGTTCTATCAGTGCTGGCAGATCCGGGAGAAGATCCTTGATATGGTAGAAATGACCACGGGAGGCCGTCTCATCAGTTCTGTAAATAAAGTCGGAGGCGTACTTAAGGACATCACTCCGGAAATGGAAAAGGTCATTCTTTCCACGATCGATACAATGGAGAAACAGCTGCTTGAGATCAAGGATACATTCTTTGAAGATTATTCGGTTCAGGCAAGAACAAAAGGCGTCGGCGTTCTGTCAAAAGAAGATGCATATGAACTCGGCTGCTGCGGTCCGTTTATGCGGGCAAGCGGAATAGCCACAGATATGAGAAAGATGGGATACTGTGCATACGGCGATATTGATTTTGAGCCGATCGTAAGCAATGACGGCGATCATTTTGCCAGATGTTATGTACGTATGATGGAAGTGTTCCAGTCGTTCGATATCATACGCCAGGCCTTTTCAAAGATGCCGGGCGGAGAGATCGTACTTCCTGTCAAAGGCAATCCGAACGGAGAGGCGTTCGTACGTCTTGAGCAGCCAAGAGGCGAGGCGGTATATTACATCAAGACCAGCGGAAAGAAGAATCTGGACAGATTCAGACTGCGTACGCCAACGTTCGCAAACCTGCCCGGACTTGCACATATTCTCAAGGGTTGTGAATTATCTGATGTCGGTCTTGCAATTCTGACCATTGATCCATGTATCAGCTGTACAGAGCGGTAAGAAAGGCGGTGGAAAGATGGGAAAGATATTAAAGTTTGCACCTACGATCATTAAGAATCTGTTTTCAAAACCGGTAACGGTAAACTATCCTGCCGAGCCATATAATTATCCTGAGCGAAGCAGAGGACATATAGAAATCGATATAGACAACTGTATCGGATGCGGAATGTGCACCAGAGCGTGTCCTCCCGGAGCGCTGAAGGTAAACAAAAACGCCGGCACATGGACTATTGATCGTTTTGATTGTATCGCATGTGGTTTCTGCGTTGAAAAATGTCCTAAGAAGTGCCTGTTTATGGTACCGGGCTACCAGGAACCGATGCCTGGAAAATCAGAAGTGGAATATAAGAAATCCGAAGAACAGATGGCAAAAGAAGCCGAGCAGAAGAGACTTCAGGCAGAAAGAGCCGCCGCAGCAAAGAAAGCGGCAGCAGCCAAAGCAGCGGCTGCAAAGGCAGCGGCTGAGAAAGCAGCAGCTGAGAAAGCTGCTTCTGAAGCAGACAGCAAAGGACAGCCCTCTGCAGCAAAACCGGAAGCCGAAAAAGCTGAAGAGAAATAAATCGGCAGAATAAGACCGGAAATGATCCTCGGGAAAAAGGTATGTTATTGCCCGGCTGCATCTGAATGCGGCCGGGCATAATCATTTACAGGTAATTGCGAAACTTCATGCAGTTTGGAAATTGTGTGTCGATTAAAAAGGCTTCCGCGCAAAGAACTTCTAAGTATTCACTTCATCTGCTGCTAATATTCGCGAAATCATAAACTCGCTTCGCTCAGGCAGTATAATTTCTGCTTATACAGCAGATTCCGTTCATACAGAAGTTCTAATGCTTGTGCAGATTGTTTGAATCATCACACAAATTTCCCGATAACAGGGGGATTTTGTGATTAACTGATAAATACGCGGGATTTGAATGAAAGAAAGGGTCGGAGATTATGCATGAATTATCTGTGACGCAGAGTCTTGTGGATACGGTCGTGAAAGCCGGAGAAGACGCAGGTGCCTTAAAAGTCATAAAAGTTGATCTTGTCATCGGAAAACTAAACACGTATGTTCCTGAAATAGTTAAGGATTATTATCAGCTGCTGACCGAGGACACGATCGCTGAAGGATCCGAACTGAATGTAACAAGGATCCCCGGAAAGGTAAAATGCCGGAATTGCGGTAAGGAATCCGAGCTGGAGGACTTCAGGATCTTCTGCCCTGAATGTAAAAGCAGGGATGTGGAGCTGATCAAAGGCAGAGAGTTTTATATCAAAAGTCTGGAAATAGAAGAAAAATAAAAATGCGTCGTTATCCGGTTGATAACGGCGCATTTTTCGGAATAAGCGGGAGCGTCCTTGAGATGTTATTTTCATGATCAGACTGCTTCAGAAATAACATGTGGGAAGTTTTTACTATTATTCATCACGTGTCAGTTTCTTTGCCCAATGTCCGTAATTGACTTTTATGAAGGCCGGAACACATTTGAATGCCTGGTCGGAGTTCAGCATGATCACCACGGCGACAGGAGAAGCGTGGAAGACAAATGCCAGAAGAAAAGAAACAGGAAGAACAATGCACCAGATACTGATCAGATCCAGTTTCATACAGTATTTTGTATCTCCTCCGCCCTTGATTATTCCGGCGTTCGTCGGCATCTGATATGACATTGTCACAACGATGACTGAAAGTATCAGGAGAAACTGATTTGCCATAGCCTTTGTTTCCGGCTCCAGATTATATATGCCCAGGATCGGGATCCTGATAAGGAAAAGAATAATGCCTGCAAAGATACCGATGCCCACAAACATGACCTGAAGCGTTTTCGCATAGCTTTTCAGCTTATCCATGCTGCCTTCTCCGATGGTTCTTCCGATAAAGAAAGAGGCTGTACCGCAGGCACCCTGGGCGCCTGATTTGACCATCAGGAATAAAGTAGATGCAACACTGTTCGCGGCAATAGCCCGGGCTGTCATGTGTCCGAGAATGGCGTTCTGCGCGGCATTATTGAATCCCCACATGCTGTTTACGAAAAGCAGCGGTCCCATAACTTTTACGTAATCTCCGAACAGGAGTTTGTCGAAGGACCTATAATCGCGAAGTTTGAGGTGAAGGTTTTTTTCACGGTATTTAATGAAAAAAAGAAGTACTATAAGCTCGATGATCCTTGCCGTTAGAGTTCCGATCGCTGCTCCGGTTATGCCAAGTTCCGGCGCGCCGAAATGACCGTAAATCAGAGTATAGTTTATGCAGCAGTTTACTATAAGAGAGATCACGGAAAGTCCCAGCGCTATATTTACGATTCCTGTGCTTCGAAGCGTTGCCAGAAGGATCTGAGTGACAGCGAAGAAGAAATATGTGAAGCGTATGATCTTCAGATATTCACTTCCGGCAGCGATGATAGTCTGATCATTCGTGAATATGGAAATTGCCTGCGCAGGGAAAAAACTGACAAGGAAAAACAGTATTATCGCCGCGCACACTCCAAAGCGCATTGCAATTGAAGCTACTTTTTTTATAGGCTGCATTTTTCCTTTTCCGAAATATTGCGTACCCAGTACCACGATTCCTTCGCCGAACGCCAGCATGATCTGCTGGTAAACGAACTGGATCTGGTTCACGGCGGCTGCTCCGGAAAGCGCTGATTCACTGTATGCGCCAAGCATCAGATTATCCGCAAGATTAACACTAAGAGTGATAACCTGCTGTAAAACAAGTACGATAAACATTGCGAAAAAGCGTCTGTAAAACTGTTTGTCCCTGATCATTGCTGCTGCCTCCGGTGTAAAATAAAATATATGTGAAAACTGATAATTACGAAAACTTCCCACTTCATGATCAGACTGTTTCATAAATAACATATGGGAAGTTTTTAATAATATTTATTATAACATCACACAATAAAAAAACTTTATGTTTATTGCTATATTCTCATGATATTCAACAAAAATCAATAAGGGAGAAACGTTCAAAAACCTTTTTTTTAAGGAAGAATCTTTCGTTTCCATGTCAGACGTTAAATGTTTAAAACAACAAAATTTTGATAGAAAAATATTTTGTACGGTTTTAAAATGTAATCAAGCTTGTATGACACATTATAACTATAAAGGAGAGGGGATCATAGCAGGAAAAGACAGAGAAAGGAAGGATATAAAGATGGAGTCCCGCCATGGGACTTTCTGAAAAGGAGAGAATGGTATGGGAACATATGAAAGAATGAACGCGCAGCATTTTGTAAAAAGGCATGTGGAGAATATATTTGAACAGAAAAAAATGCCGGAGCTTAGATATGTAAGTCATATCAGCAGAAATGCCAGCAGGCATCCGCGGCTGATGCATTCGCATAAAGATCATACTGAGATAATATTGATCTGTGACGGCAACAGCGAGTTTCTGATCCATAATAAAAAATACCCTGTAAAAAAGGGAGACCTTCTGATCTACAATCCGGGCATTATTCATGACGATGTGACGGGAAAGGACAGTGAGCTAGAATTATACTGTGCGGCGATCGGAAATCTGGATATGAAAAAAACAGGAAATAATACGCCGATACCCGAGAATGGACTGATTCCGGAAAAAGCGCCTTTTATATATCATACAGAAGAAAGGGAATATGATTTCTTCTATAATATATTCAGATTAATGTTTGATATGCTTCGACGGGAAGAGACCGGGGCGGAAAGTGTATCTGCCTATCTCATCGAGGCGATGATCGTCAGGGTAATGAGTATGATCGACAGAATAGAGGGCGTTGCTGTAGAGCCTATGGAAAACCCAAGTGTGATAGGTATGCAGATCAAGGAATATATTGACGAGCATTACATGGAGCCTCTGACACTACAGAGCATAGGAAAGGAACTGCACATCAGCCCGTATTATCTGAGTCATATTTTTAAGGATATGAGCGGCTATTCTCCGATACAGTATCTTCTGCGGCGCAGGCTCGGAGAAGCGCAGAATCTGCTGATATCCACGGATCTCTCTATCACGGATATTGCCGGAATGGTCGGTTTTGACACGCAGAGCTATTTTAACGCGCAGTTCACGAAAAACGTTGGAATTCCGCCTAAGAAATACAGGCAGAATTATCTGACAAAAAATGAGGAAGAATCCTGAAATCGTTTTGACAAAAGATTGATGATGTTGTATTATAACATTGTTAAATAAAAAACGTTAAAAAAATGACGTTCGCATATATATTATTTATAACAGAGATATATGCGGCGCCACGAAAGAAGACGTAGTTAACCAAGCAATCCTGAAACTATTAAATTAAGGAGGTTCAGCCATGGATTTTATGCTGGATAAGAAACATGAGATGGCCAGAAATCTTTATCGTGAGTTCGCTCAGAATGAAGTAAAACCACTGGCGCAGGAGATTGACGAGGAAGAGAGATTCCCTTCCGAGACAGTCGAAAAAATGGGACGTTATGGAATCATGGGTATTCCGATCCCTGTAGAGTATGGCGGACAGGGCGCAGATATTCTCGCTTACGCAATGGCAGTAGAAGAGCTGTCCAAGGTCTGCGGTACTACGGGCGTAGTTGTTTCTGCACATACTTCACTGTGTATGGATCCGATCCTTACATACGGAACAGAAGATCAGAAGAAGAAATACCTTCCGGATCTCGCTTCAGGACGTAAGTTAGGCGCTTTCGGACTTACAGAGCCGGGTGCAGGTACAGATGCGCAGGGTCAGCAGACTAAAGCGGTGCTTGACGGCGACGAGTGGGTATTGAACGGATCCAAATGCTTTATCACGAACGGTTCCTATGCTGATGTTTATATCGTAATCGCTGTAACGGGCGTCGTAGAAAAACGCGGCCGTAAGATGAAAGAGATCTCTGCATTTATCGTGGAAAAGGGAACTCCCGGATTCACATTCGGAACAAAAGAGAAAAAGATGGGTATCCGCGGTTCAGCTACATATGAGCTGATCTTCACAGACTGCCGAATCCCGAAGGAGAACCTCCTCGGACAGAAAGGCAAAGGCTTTAACATCGCCATGCATACGCTTGACGGCGGACGTATCGGTATCGCAAGTCAGGCTCTTGGTCTGGCTGAGGGCGCGCTTGATGTGGCGCTTGCATATGTAAAAGAAAGAAAACAGTTTGGACGCACACTGGCTCAGTTCCAGAATACACAGTTCCAGCTTGCAAACCTGAAGACTCAGTGCGACGCGGCTCAGCTTCTGGTATACAAAGCCGCAAGAGCAAAAGACACACAGAAGAATTATGGTCTTGAGGCTGCAGAAGCAAAACTGTTCGCTGCAGAGACGGCTATGGATGTTACTACCAAGTGCGTACAGCTGCTTGGCGGATATGGTTATATCAGAGAGTACGACGTAGAGCGTATGATGAGAGATGCAAAGATCACAGAGATCTATGAGGGAACATCAGAAGTTATGCGTATGGTAATCTCCGCAAATATTTTGAAATAATAGGAGGACATGACCGTGAATATAGTTGTATGTATTAAACAGGTTCCTGATACTAAAGGCGGCGTTGCTTTTAATCCGGACGGAACTCTTAACAGAGCAGCAATGCTGGCAATCATGAATCCGGACGATAAGGCAGGACTTGAGGCGGCTCTCAGACTGAAGGATCAGTATGGCGCGAAAGTTACTGTATTGACAATGGGTCTTCCAAAGGCTACGGATATGCTCAGAGAAGCGCTTGCAATGGGTGCCGACGACGCTATCCTCGTTACAGACAGAGTACTCGGAGGAGCTGATACATGGGCTACATCCTCTACTATCGCCGGAGCGCTTCGCAACTGTGAATATGATCTTATCATTACAGGACGTCAGGCGATCGACGGAGATACAGCACAGGTAGGACCACAGATTGCCGAGCATCTCGGACTGCCGGTCATTTCTTACGCGCAGAAGATCGAGATCGACGGAGACAGTGTCATCGTCGAGCGTAATTATGAAGACAGATATCATGTAGTAAAAGCCAAAATGCCGGCTCTGATCACAGCTCTTTCCGAGCTGAATGAGCCCAGATATATGAGCGTAAAAGGTATCTGGGATGCAGTTGACGCAGAGATCACTACATGGGGAAGAAAGGATCTGAAAGACCTGGATGACGCGAACATCGGTCTTGCAGGTTCTCCTACAAAAATTGCAAGAGCTTCCGATAAAGTGAAAAAGGGAGCAGGAACGGTTGTTGCAGATCTTTCAGCGGATGAGGCAGCACAGGCAATCGCAGACAAGCTTATTGAGAAGCATTATATTTGATCTTTAGAGAATCGGCCGGAAAAGCACATCTGTTTTTCTGCGGCATTTACCAATATTTGGAGGAAAGATATGAATCTGGAAGAATATAAAGGCGTATTTATATTTGCTCAGCAGGTAGACAATGAGATCGAAAACATTGCCTTTGAGCTGCTTGGCGAAGCAAAGAATCTGGCTAAACCGCTGGAGACAGAAGTAACAGCAGTACTTCTTGGTTATAATATTAAAGATAAGGCAGACGAGCTTGCGGCATATGGCGCCGACAGAGTAATCGTCGTTGATGATCCTAAGCTTGAGACATACCGCACAGAGCCTTATGCGCAGGCACTGTCAGCAGTGATCAATGAGTTCAAGCCTGAGATCATGCTCGTGGGAGCTACGGCTATCGGCCGTGACCTCGGACCTACGGTTTCCGCAAGAGTTCAGACAGGTCTGACAGCAGACTGTACACAGCTTGAGATCGGTGACTTCCCGCTTGTTGCAAGACCGGGTCAGGAGCAGAAACATAACCAGCTGCTTATGACACGTCCTGCATTTGGCGGAAACACGATCGCTACGATCGCGTGCCCGAATAATCGTCCGCAGATGGCTACGGTACGTCCGGGCGTAATGCAGAAGATCACTCCGATCGAAGGAGCAAAAGCCAATGTAGTTGAATTTGACGCAAAGCTGGAAGAGAACCACAAATATGTGGAGATCATGGAAGTAGTCAAAGCAGTCAAAGACGCTGTTGACATTCAGGAGGCTAAGATCCTCGTATCCGGCGGCCGCGGCGTCGGATCACCTGAGAATTTCAAGATCCTTGAAGACCTCGCCGCAGCTATCGGCGGTGAAGTTTCCTGTTCACGTGCAGTAGTAGATTCCGGCTGGAAACCGAAAGACCTTCAGGTGGGTCAGACAGGTAAGACTGTCCGTCCGCAGATCTACTTTGCTATCGGTATTTCAGGAGCGATCCAGCACGTTGCAGGTATGGAAGAGTCTGATTTCATCATTGCTATAAACAAAGATGAATCCGCGCCTATCTTCGACGTAGCTGACTATGGTATCGTCGGTGACCTGAATCAGGTCGTTCCGAAACTGACGGACCTCATTAATAAGGCAAAAGCTGAAAAGTAAGGGATTGCTTAAGGTTTTGTGATAGAGGGAGCTGTCGCGTTTGCGACAGCTCCCTTTTAATATGCAGATTGAAATCTGACAGGAATATGAAAAATGTTTTAATACTATCTGAAAAAACGGTGTAATTATCCAATTATAATGCAAGATATTATAATATTTTTTTCAGAACAAAATGTACAATCATATATAGAGAAAGCCAGGCAAAACAATTTACATTAAACGCTGTAAAGAAAAAACGATGTATCTCAGAAGAATGCGGAATATGATGATCGGAGGTGCAGAAAATGAAAAATATTAAAATCGGAGTATGCGACTGGGCATTGCCCGGCAATGGACTTTATGGGGTACAGATAGCTGCTGGTGCAGGGCTTGATGCGTTATCGTTAAAGATAGGGCTTTATGAAAATGATTATCCGATCACGCATTCCGAAAT